>Ga0079226_10003695_pt1 | contig 11729 bp, 10 predicted proteins | sample Poulit2014_FD_76345 | JGI IMG/M metagenome (GOLD analysis project Ga0079226, IMG submission 76345) | Agricultural soil microbial communities from Georgia to study Nitrogen management - Poultry litter 2014 | ecosystem: Environmental > Terrestrial > Soil > Agricultural land | place: USA: Georgia... | reverse complement strand
GGCTATGACCGTTTTCTTCAAATGGAATGTGGGCCTCGTCTAGTCTTGTTTTAACGGACGCTTTTATATTGTTGTGATCCGTCACAAAAACAGAGGCGCCCTTTTCCTGCAGAAGCATAGCAGCTGCCAAACCGCTTCGGGCGGCTCCAATAACGATGATATGTTTATTTTTTATATCTATCATCGAAGCTTTAATGTTAGGAGTCCAAGAATTCCAAAGAGTACCGCTATAATCCAAAAGCGAACGACGATCTTTGATTCGGGCCATCCTTTTTTCTCAAAATGGTGGTGGATAGGCGCCATCAAAAAGACGCGCTTTCCTTCGCCGGTTTTACGACGCGTTAATTTAAAATAGGTTGTCTGTATAATGACGGAAATTGTTTCCATAAAGAAGACGCCACAGATAATAGGAAGCAAAAGTTCTTTATGAAGCATCAATCCAATAGCTCCCAAAGCGCCTCCCAGTGCCAGGGATCCGGTATCGCCCATAAAGACCGAGGCCGGATGGGTATTGTACCAAAGAAAACCCATACAGGCTCCCACCAGAGAAGCACAAAATATGGTAAGTTCTCCTGCTCCAGGCAGATGCATGATATCCAGGAATCCTGAAAAGTCAGTCCGCCCGGATACATAGGCAAAAATACCCAGTATCAGTCCTGCAATAGCTGAAGTACCGGTAGCCAGCCCATCCAGCCCGTCTGTCAGATTCGTGGCGTTACTGACGGCTGTTATTACGAAGATGACAACCGGAATGTATATTACCCATCCCAGTGCTTCTCCTAAAATAGCGTAGTCAATATTTACATTTTTCAGAAAGGGGACGGTCGTTAGGGTATTGATGTCTTGAAATTCGGGCCAGAAGTAGAGCGTACATCCGAGAAAAAGACCTACCATAACCTGACCAATAATTTTAAAGCGACCGCTGAGACCTGATTTATCCTCTTTTACCACTTTTATATAGTCGTCTATAAAACCTACGATACCCAGAATAAGAGTCACAGAAATGATCATCCATGTATAAATGCTACTTATTTTCATCCAAAAGAGGGCGGGTATAAGAACTGCTAATAATATGATAAGTCCACCCATAGTAGGAGTATGGGCTTTGCCAAGATGGCTTTCAAGGTCAATATCATTCCTAATATTTTCGCGCAGCTGCATCTTTTCCAGCCAATTAATGATTTGTCGGCCGATCATGATGCTAATGAACAGAGCCATTGCAGCGGCCAGGCCAGCCCGGGTAGTAATAAACTCAAAAGCACCGAAACCGGGAGGCTGATAGTTTATTTGGAACCAATGTAATAGTTCGTATAGCATTAGGTCCTCCTGGCTTTTGAAGTCCTATTTGCTAATGCATGGCGAGCTATTTTTCGATCATCAAAATCAATTCTTTTCCCTTCTACTTCCTGGTAGGTTTCGTGCCCTTTGCCGGCGATGAGGATAAGTGTTTGCTTGCTTGCCTGTTGAATAGTTTGAGTAATAGCCTCTTTTCGATCTGTAATACAGTATACATCTGATTGATGCTCGAATCCGGGCATAATATCATCAATAATAGCCTCAGGATCTTCGCTTCGAGGGTTATCAGAGGTAACGGTGATAAGGTCCGCATAGCGTTCTGCAATTGCGGCCATTTCAGGCCGTTTGGTCCGATCCCGATCGCCGCCACAGCCGAATACGGCATGGAGGCTCTGCTGTTCCGTTTTTAGTTCGGCCATTGTCTTAAGCACATTTTTCAGTGCATCGGGAGTATGCGCATAGTCTACCAGCACTAAGGGCTCGTTAGATGAAGAAGTAGTCACTTTTTCCAACCTGCCTTCAGCCCCTGTAGTACTGTTTAGAGCTGATATTATTTTTGAGGGTTCAAAACCCAGCTCTCGGCAGATTAAAAAAGATTCTACTACATTATAAGCATTGAAAATGCCCATTAACGGACTCTCAATACGGTGGTTACCGATATTTAATACCAGTCCGTCTGTACTGTTTCGAGATATCTGGCATTCGATATCTGAAGGCTGTTCAAAGCTGAAGCGAATCTTTTTTGCACTACAATCCTCAATCATGAATTCCGCTTGCTTGTCATCAGCGTTAACGACGGCAGAAGCATCTTTTGTAAGGGAATTGAATAGCCTTTTCTTTGAGTGAGCATAGTCTTCAAAATTCTCATGATAGTCCAGATGGTCGTGGCTCAAGTTGGTGAAAACAGCAGTATCAAATGAGAGACCGCGAGTGCGCAGCTGATCAAGTGCGTGCGATGAAACTTCCATGGCCAGATGCGTTACTCCGTTCTGGACCATTGTTTTCATATCTCGTGCAATTTCTATGGGATCTGCGGTAGTCATGGAGCTTTGTATTATATCATCTCCAATACGCTTGTTTACTGTTCCCAGCAGTCCTGCTTTTACTCCCAGCTGCTGAAATAGCTGATAACAAAGCGTCGCTACCGTTGTTTTTCCATTGGTTCCTGTAATGCCGATAATTTTCATCTGATCGGCTGGGTTGCCCATAAATGCCTGCGCCAAGGGGCCTAAAAGGCTGCGGGTATCATTTACTTTTAGGATCTGTGTTCCATTGGAGGCAGCATAAGGCTTTTCACTTATCACCACCGATGCTCCTTTTTCAATAGCATCCGGAATAAAGTTATGTCCGTCATTTCTAATGCCTGGAACAGCAATAAAGACATCGCCATGGCCAAGCTTACGGGAATCCTGAACAAGCCTTCCAAGGGTAGGAGGAGGCGTACCGGAGATATCCGTAGGATTACAGATCGATATGAGTTTGTTATAAGTCAATAGTTGAATGAGGGTTTATTACCTGTTTAGGGCGCTTAATGCTTTCGATTTCCCGCGAATAGTAATGGTGCGGCCTTTCTTCATTTGGTCTCCAATACGCGGATATTGCTTGTAAACGGTGCCCGATCCTATAATTTTGGACTTAAAACCGCGGTTTGATATCAGCTGAATGGCTTCGCGCATACTCATTCCTCTTACATCAGGGATGATGGAATAATTTTCCGGCAGATCGGTGGTATCAACCGTTTGTTTGGCTAACTTAAGTTTTATGTCTTCATTCGCTGTAAGCGAATCTCCGGCTGCAGGCTTCTGGTCAACAATCCATGGGCCTGAGCCTTCAAACGTATAGGCTATATTCTGACTCTTGAGTAATGCAACGGCTTCGTCAGTATTCATGCCTTCCACCTTTGGAGCATAAAACCAATCCTTCTGGTCAGCTTCTTTTTTAATAATACGCTTTTCAATTTCATTATCGAGACCGGCAATACGCTTGGAAATACGCTGGAATATAGGTCCGGCCGTCCAGCCACCATAAGGAGGGTACATCCCCGGGTCATCCAGGATGACAAGGACGACATACTGAGGTTCATTGGTAGGAAAGAACCCGACAAAGGAAGAGCGGTATTTGTTGACATAGCGTCCATTTACTAATTTTTGGGCCGTTCCTGTTTTACCTGCAATAGAAAGTCCTTCCACCTGAGACTTAGAAGCCGTACCTGAATCAGAGACTACCTCCTCGAAAACCGGATACAGATTTTGGATCGTTTCCTTTTTAGCCACCTGACGGACCACAGTCTCTTCGTGTTCCCAAATTGGTTGGCCCTGATCATCCACAATCTTTTTAACAATAAATGGCTCCATCATTTTCCCACCATTTGCTAAAGCTGAGTAGGCTTGAGCCAGCTGGATGGGCGTTATTTGCACCTCATAACCAATAGACATCCAAGGGAGCGTTACTTTACTCCAATTATAGGGTTTTTGAAGCCGTCCGGCCTTTTCGTTTGGCAGGTCGAGGTTCGTTGGAGTACCAAAACCCAGATTACGGGCATATTGATAAAAAGTATCAGGAGAAAGCCTCATCGCAATTTTAGAGGTGCCAACATTAGATGATTTTGCAATAACTTCAGGAAATGTAAGCGTTCCCAATGGATCATGGTCGCGCATCCACTGACCATGAATTTTTAACTTTCCGCTTTCGGGAGTTGTAATCTCTTCATCAAAATCGACTTTTCCTTGCTCGGTGGCTGCAATAGCGGTAACCAATTTAAAAGTAGAGCCGGGTTCAATCATGTCTGCAATGTCGAAGTTCCTGCGATTGCTTTTGTTTAAAGTAGACGGATTATTTGGATTATAGGTGGGATAGTTTGCCATAGCTTTGACCGCTCCTGTATTAGGGTCAAGCACGATGGCAGTACCGTAGTGCGACTCAGTGCGTGCTACGCCGGCTTCAAGTTCTTCTTCAACAATTGCCTGTATATGCGAATCGAGAGTACTATAGAGCGAATGTCCTTGCTCTGGCTGTTTGCGGGGTGCGCCGACATAGGCATAGATACTACCATCGCGTTTCCTACGCACTTGCTGCAGGCCGTCTTCACCATTTAATTGTTCATTATACCGCTTTTCAAGGCCCCGCATGCCGCTCATTTTATGGTTGACAAATCCAAGCACGTGGGCTCCTAAAGAACCGAAGCTATAGCGGCGCTCATAGTCTTCTTGAAGGATAATTCCACGATAATTCAGCTGCTGCAGAGCTTCGTAGGCTTGTGCATTGAGATCTTTGGTTAATACAACATAGCGTGATCGACTGGGGGCTCGGTCAATTTTTCGAAGGAAATAAGCGGAAGAATAGTTGCTGTATTTTCCCAGCGTATCGGTCATTTGCTGAATACGCTCCTGAGTAAAGCCGGGCACCTTTGGATCGATAGCCAATGTATAGGCTACCGAGTTAGTGGCAAGCAGGCTTCCGCTGTCGTCATAGATATTACCACGTTTAGCAGGTATGGATATATAATCAATGGCTTGCTCGTTCCATAACTCCTGCAGCTCATTGCCATCTAAAATATTTATACGAAAAAGCTGCATACCAATGGCAAAGGGTACTAAAAGTACCAGCCCGAAAACCACAAACATGCGGTTTAGTATGCCGGAATGCTGCTTATCGCTCATTTATTTTTCTATTTTTATTACTTTTTCGGCCGGGCCGCCATTTATGAAGCCCTTATTCTTTGCCTTGTCATAAATCTCGGCCGGACCAATCATGCGGTCATAAGTCAGCCGATAACTGTTATTCAGCCTTTTGACTTGTTTATATTCCCGTTCTACCTGCTGGACTTCGCGCCATAGTTTCTGTGTAGCGAATACGTGCTTTAAATAGAACATACCCAGCAGTCCCAGAACAATGCCCGCTAAAATGACTTTCCAAGGCTTTATTTTAAAGAAGGAGGCACTATCTTGACTTTCTCCGGCCATCCGTTCATCACTTTTTTTAGATTTATTTGCCTTCTGTGCCGCTTTTTTACTGCTATTATTACGCTTATTTTTGCGGGTTTTTTTGCTCTTCATGGGAGATTTTACCAGCATAGCTAAGCCTCGGGGTCTTTTATTTTTTGGGCTACACGCATTTTAGCACTGCGGGCAGCTGGATTTTGGCTAATTTCATCTTCAGAAGGACGTACAATGCCGCCGGAAATCTCTTCAATTGGATTTAGCGGATGACCGTAAAAGTCTTTTTTGATTTTCCCTTCATGATTTCCAGTCCTGAAAAAATGCTTTACAATACGGTCTTCCAGCGATTGGTAGCTAATGGCCACTATCCGCCCATTTATTGCAAGCAGCTCAAGGGCTTGCTCAAGCACATTACGCAGCATCTCCAGCTCGCTGTTTACTTCAATCCTAATAGCTTGGAAGACTCGGGCAACGCTTTTGATCTGGTATTGACCTTTAACTACTTCTTCTACTGCATCGCGAAGCTTTGTTGTTGTTTTTATAGGGCGCAAGTCAATAATCTTGTGGGCAATTTGGCGGCTCAACCGCTCTTCGCCCAAATGATAGATAACATCCCGAAGCTTTTTGTAGGAGTATTCATTGACGACCTGATAGGCAGTAATACCCTGCAAATTACCCATCCTCATATCCAGCGGTCCTTCTTTTTGGAAGGTGAATCCTCGTTCTGCAGATGTTATTTGGTGGGTCGAGACGCCGAGATCTAAAAGAATACCGGAAACATTGCCGTGCATTTCTGGGGAAATAAGCCGGCGAAGATATCCAAAATTCCCTTTAATCGTTGAAAAACGTTTATCCGTACCAATACGTTTGTGCGCAGCCGCTAAGGCTTCATCATCCTGGTCGATGCCCAATAGTTGGGCTTTTTGGTCAAGATGAGACAGTATTAACCGACTGTGGCCGCCGCCACCCAATGTAGCATCAATATAGATACCACTGGAATCCGTTATTAAGTAGTCTACGGACTCTTCCAGGAGTACCGGATGATGGTTATGGTATGTTTCATTGCTGCTCATTGCTTTCACTTTTGCCCATTACACGCTCAAAAAGTTCCTGATATGATTCGAAGTTTAAGCCGGCGTCGATTTCATCTAATTTTTCAGGTGACCACACTTCAATGCGTTCGCCACTGCCAATAAAAATGGCCTTATCGCCGATGCCGGCCCAGTCTGTAAGCTGAGAGGGGAGTGGGATGCGGTTTTGATTATCCAGGTTAAGGTCTTGGGCAAAACGCAAAAAATTGCGCTTAACTGTTCGTCCTTCCTTGGTGAAGCTGTTAATCTGGGAGAGTTGTTCCTCTACTTTCTGCCATTCATCCTCTGGGTAGAGATATAAGCAGGGTTCGAGCCCTCTTAAAATAGTAAAACGCTCCTGTGCCTGGGGGTTGAGGGCTTTACGTAGTTTAGCCGGGAAGCTAACGCGTCCTTTATTATCAACACTATGTTTATATTGGCCTTTAAAACTCGGCATATAAAGTCCCCAGAGTTACAGCAAATATTATCGAAAACCGATGGATGGTTATGGGCTCCCACATTCCCCCATCTTACCCCACAATGTACCCTTAATGAATGTAATATGTCAAGAATTTATTTTTAGAAATATAATTTCTTCTTTTATACCCAAAAAAGGGGCTAATAACAGGAAATAAAAACATTTATATAAGTGTTTTGTGCTAAATTAGATGACAAAAGGGAGAAATACTCGACGAATATATCTTAGCGGAGTAGTGTGGGAGAAAATGGGGTGAGTGGGACAAAGTGGTAGAAGGTGAGCAGGTTGTAGCCAAAATTTCTAAAGTGGAAACCTTAGGCCGTATATTCCGAGTATTTTTTGGGATAGCTTATCTGAGGTACCTGGTGCTTGGCCATTTCAATACGCTAAAATATGGGGAACCATATTATGAAGGCCTTTATGAAATATACAGGGTAATCAAATGCAAGTAATTGAGGATTATATAAGTGATGCTGGCCAATACTCTATCAAATTAAACAGGGAGAGGCAAAGAAAGTATGTCTATAGCTAACACTCGATTTTGTTATTATGCTGTTAGCTCGGATGCGGAATATGGGTAAATACCGCCTATTTCAGCATTATTCCAATCGTTCCCCAATTTGAAGTATATCACTGACTACTCCGGCAGCGGTTACAACTTTACCTGCGCCGGGACCCTGTATGACCAATGGAGTATCGTTGTAGTAGTCCGAGTAAATCTGTATAAGATTGTCGGTGCCTTCTAATTGTCCCAATGTGGATTCGCAATCGACCGTTTGAACTCCGATATTAATATTCCCATCATTAAAGTTTCCAGTATAGCAGAGCACTCTCCCTTTCTGGCGAGCTTTCTGGACCTTCTTCTTCCAAAATTTATCTACATGCGGTAGATCGGTCAAGAACGTTTCTTGGTCAACATGGGTCAGGTGATCCGGAATTAAAGATTCGACTGATAATTCCTTTCGTTCTATCCGATGGCCAAGCGTCCGAGCCATTGTCAAGAATTTCCGGGCGACATCCTCCCCGGACAGATCATCGCGCGGGTCGGGTTCGGCATATCCCAATTCCCGAGCTTTTAAAATAGCCTAGCTAAAGGGGACTCCCTTTCTGAGCTGGTTGAACAAATAAGTCATTGTACCCGAAACAACCCCGTCGATTCGGGTAATAGTATCTCCGCTTTGCTGGAGGTGCTTAATTGTTGATATAACGGGCAGGCCTGCTCCTACATTGGGCTCATATTTAAATATGGCCCCATTCCTTCGGGCTGTGTTTTGTATGCGGTCGAAGAACGATTGCTCAAAAGAGTTGGCCAATTTACTGGGAGTGGCAATATGAACGCCATTTTCTAATAATTCAGGATATAGCCGGGCCACTTCTCTGCTGCCGGTAACATCCACAAAGATAACGTTATGACGATAATTAGCGGTAATTCGATTGACAAGTGTCGACCAGTTGGTTTCCTCGCTCTCATATTGGGTTAAGTCTATATCGAAGGGGAGTCCTTTGTCATTCCAGCATGTTTGCTGGCTGTTGCAAACTCCCAGCAAGCGGAGGTTTAGATTCTTGGGATTAATATTTTTCAGCTTATTGAGCAAGGTCCGTCCCACTGCTCCTGTGCCGGCTACAAATAGGTCAAGGGTAGTTTTTTCCTGAAGCAGGTAATCATTTAGCAGGCGGGCAGCCTGGCGAGCTTCATCCTTATCAAAAAGGAAAGAAATAAACCGTTCCTTATGGTTTCGATAGACACTAAAAGGACGCAGATTATTAGTTGCCAAAAGATCCCAAATATTAGCCGTTATATGCTCGTTGTTCTTAAACTGATTGCTGAATTTTTTTACTTTATAGAGCTCACGAGTCGGAGCTAAGGTGAAGTTGCATTTTTTGGCCCAATCTAAAAGTGACTGCTGTACCGTATCGAACAGGGATTGACGAATAATAAACCGAACCGGCTCGAAAGAAGAAGACCGATGGTAGGAGAATGCTTCGCCTCCCAGCTTATTTTCTAATTCCTCGTTGAGTAAATTTAACAGATCCTTGGTCCACCGATCTTCAACTTCTATTTGTACAAAGGGACCAGTGATGGTGATTGTTCTAAAAGCTCCATTGGATCGATGCTTTTTATCAATCAGGGTTCCCGGATGAGAGGGATTAAAACTATTTTTAACGCGCACCGAGGTGTCTTTTTGAGTAATAGGGCGAATAGTTTTAGGATGAATAACACTGGCTCCGTGAGCAGATAATTCATTTACATCAGCAAAGCTTAGCTCATCAATTGATTCTGCTGTAGAAACCCAGCGCGGGTCAGCGGAAAGCACCCCATTTACGTCCGACCATATTTCAAGATAGTCAGCATCAAGTGCATAAGCTAATAATCCGGCCGTGTAATCAGATCCGGAGCGGCCCAGGGTGGTTATGCGCTCATTTTTGTCGGAACCAATAAAACCAGTGACAACAGGGACTGAATCAGTTTGCTCAAGGAAACGTCGCGTAAGATTTTTAGTAGTATCCAGCAGTACATTCGCCTGTCCAAAGGAAGAATCAGTCTTAATAAAGTGACTAGCTGTAAAGCATTTTGCCGGAACTCCTTGATCCGTTAAAGCCGCCGCAAAAATGAGGGCTGAAGCCCGTTCACCTACCGATAGAATGTGATCTTTGCGTGCTTTTTGTTCGGTAAATATCTGTGAAGGGCGAAGCACGGTTCGTTTGAGCTCGTCGAAGAGTTCAATAAGCTGCTTGCGCCTGTTTTCTTGGTTAGAGATCAGCTGGTCAAAAAGCTGTAAATGTTGTTGTTTAAGTGCGGAGATGGTTAGGGTTTTTCCCTTTTCTGAACCCGATGTATCTACCAGCGTCAACAAAGTGTCGGTAACATCAGCCACGGCCGATACAACAATAAAGGGGCGTGCCGTTTGGCAGCGATCGCTGACAATGCGAACAGATTGTTGAATAAAGTCTTTATTCTTGAGCGATGTGCCGCCGAATTTCAGGATATGTTTTGCAGAATGGTTCATTACAAAGATGGAACAGTTGCGGTTGGTATTTCTAGTAAGAAGGGTTTAATAATGCTGTTTAGCCGATCGAATTCAATCAAGAAGGCATCGTGGCCATGTTTCGACCGGAGCATGCGATAGCGTGAATCGGGTAGCAGTTCAGCCAGTTCTTGCTGCTCCTGGATTGGATATAAGCGATCGGTATCGATGCCAACAACGAGCGTAGGGATATTAATTTCGGCAAAGGCTTGTTTATAGGAATGCCGGCCGCGAGCCACGTCATGGCTGTCCATAGCCTGTGTTAGGCGTACATAAGAAGCGGCGTCAAAGCGTTCAGTCAGTTTTTTCCCTTGATAACTGAGATACGATTCAACTTGAAACTGATCTCTTTCAGATTGCTTTTTCCTGCTAAACTTTACTTCATAGTCTGATTCTGAACGATAGCTGATCATGGCGATCTGGCGCGCTACCGACAAGCCTTGGACGGGAGGCTCTTGTTTCGTATAGTGACCACCACTCCAGTTGGGGTCGTTATAGATGGCTTGACGCTGGGTATGGCTAATGCCAATGGCCCAGGGATTATGGGCTTTACCCATTCCTATCAAGATGGCTGAGCAGGGACGATCATCCATAATACACCATTCAAGTGCTTGCATGCCGCCCATAGATCCGCCAATAACTGTTTCAATACCTTCAATTTGGAGTTCATCCAGTAGAAGCTGTTGCAAGTGAACCATATCACGAATGGTGATTCTGGGAAAATCGATTTGATATAGCCTGCCAGTCTCAGGATTTATGCTTGCCGGGCCGGTCGTTCCGTAGCAGCTACCCAGGGAGTTAGTACAGATAATAAAGTGATTTTCGGGATCGAGCACTTTGCCTGGACCAAATAGACCGTTAAACCATTTGTCAGCTTCGGTATTACCTGTAAGGGCATGGCATATTAGAATTACATTATCCCGGTCGTCATTTAACTCTCCCCATGTTTGGTAAGCCACGGTAGGGTTTGGGATCTCATCGTTGCCTTCTGTTACAAAGGCCCGATTAAAAGTATGTGTTTGTCTATGACTCATTGTATCAATTATTTGTCAAGGCTGTCAAAATATTTTGTTTCAATACATTTTGGATGACTGAGAGTTTGAGAAAAAATGTAGCTACTGTACGGCCTAACCCCTGAATCTTATGTTTAATTCCGTTTTGGAACGGCAACTTGGAACCCGGAGGATGCTGCCATAAATAATGGCTTCCTCCAGGTTTGTTTAAATTAAACCACAAATTGGGTTTCACCGCTCACCGGGGTTTCGTTTTGAATGATATCCAGCACCGGGCAATTGCTATTTGATATTTCCTCCAGTCTTTTCAGTTTTGCAGTATCTTGTTCATTTGTTTCTATTTCAGTTTGATAGGTGATGCTTTTGAATCCGGGACGTTCATCTGAAAGCCCCAAAAAACCGTGAAGATCGATATCACCTTCCGCTTGTACCTCAACTGATTCAATGTCAATATCCAGTTGCGAGGCATGCGCTTTAATGGTTATTTCCTGGCAGGCAGCCAGCGCTCCCAATATATATTCAACTGGATTAGGCCCCTGATTGGAGCCGCCTAAATTTTCGGGTTCATCGGCAATAAACTCAAAATCACGAGCCTTAACCGAAGCTTGCAGTCCTTTATCAATTTTAGAAAAAATGTCAAAAGTGACTTCAGCAGCTGCGGTATTATCCTTAATGCCCGCAACTGTTTGAGCAATTTGAGATTCGATATTTTTGTTTTCAGTTGTAATTGTACTCATAGTATTTCTATATTGTATTTGACGTTAGGCCTTGTCATGCTTTGACAAGGAAGGTTGAAGGGTGGAGTAGTGTGGCTGCTTCACCCTTTTAAATTTATCGTTATTGTGCTGATCTTATACTTAAAATCTTATTATTTAAACTAATTTAAGTGCTTGGTCAAGATCAGCGAT
>Ga0079226_10003693_pt1 | contig 11732 bp, 12 predicted proteins | sample Poulit2014_FD_76345 | JGI IMG/M metagenome (GOLD analysis project Ga0079226, IMG submission 76345) | Agricultural soil microbial communities from Georgia to study Nitrogen management - Poultry litter 2014 | ecosystem: Environmental > Terrestrial > Soil > Agricultural land | place: USA: Georgia... | reverse complement strand
TTCTCTTGGGCGTTATCTAGATGACTGATCGTTAAATCTCCCTGTAATGTTTGAATATCTTTTCCATCCATTAATGCAACCATAACGTTACTAAACTTAGTAATGCCTTCTTCAAAACTAACTTTTCCATTGAGATTTGAGATATGATATTCCTCATTTAAGGATTTCTTCTCTTTTTATAGTGGTTGTTGTGACTATAACTATATAAAAGAGGGTCCTTTTGTTCATGCTTATTACTCACATTTATTCGGTATCATGAGTAAATTAACTTGAACGAAAGAAATGTACGGAGACCTCTGCGGAAATAGCCGTATCCGAAAATCCCTAATACCGACACGGCAGTGGAAGAATGATAAGTTGATGGTGCGAAGAATGCACTTCAATTCTTCGTGGACAAGCGAAATACATTTCTGAAGTGAGAACTTTACACAACAAGTAGGGCATAGTCCCACAAACATTTCACTCATACAATAATGATAATTAAGTCAATTATTTGCGGGGGCTTCATTTAAATGTTTAAAACTACACCACTTTATTCGCTTCTGCACAACATAAAACATTCGTCCAAATGAGTTACCAAGCTGTTTATCACTTACTTATAATAATTTTCCAAACAAAAAACAGACAAAGATTTTCGTCTCTTTGTCTGTTTATATTAATTACTTAAAGGTCAGCTCTTATTTAATTAATTCTAAATCTACAGGGATGAAGTCATCAACGTCATTGCCTTCCATTACTTCAATAGCAACTTTAATTGCTTCTTCACTAATTAATTTTGGTTGTTGTGCAACTGTTGCTCCCATACGCCCATCTTCTACAGCGTCGCGAGCGTCATCTGTTGCGTCAAAACCTACGACGACAACGTCATCTAAAATTCCTTCCGCTTCTAATGCTTCAACAGCTCCTAAAGCCATTTCATCATTGTGAGCGAATACTGCAACAATATCTTTATGGTTTTGTAAAATGTTTTCCATAACAGAAAGTCCTTCTGTACGGTCGAAGTTTGCTGTTTGGTTTGCAACAACTTCAATTTCATCGAGTTCATCAACGATATTGTGGAATCCTTCTCCACGATCTCTCGTTGCAAGCACCCCAGGAATTCCTTCAAGTTCTACCATTTTACCGCCATCTTCACCTAACTGTTCAGAGATAAACTCCCCTGCCATTTCTCCACCTGCAGCGTTGTCAGATGCAATGTGTGCTACGACTTCTCCGCCATTGGCACTTCGGTCAATTGTAATAACTGGGATTCCAGCATCATTTGCTGATTCAATACCAGCAACAACTGCTTCATCATCTGTCGGGTTTACTAATAATAAGTCGATATCTTGTTGAACTAAGTCTTCAATATCATTAATTTGTTTTGACGAATCGTCTTGAGCGTCAGATACGACAATGTCTAAACCATTCTCTTCTGCAGCTTCTTCTGCTCCATCACGTAAATCAACGAAGAACGGGTTGTTTAACGTTGAAATTGAAAAACCAATCTTAAAATCTTCCCCCGCTTCAGACTGTTCATCATCTGCTCCATCTGCATCTGAATCTGAATCAGAACCAGGTTGGTCTGTTGAACATGCAGCTAAAGCAACGACAAATAATGCAGCTAAAATCGTTAATAACCACTTTCTCATTTTCTTACCTCCATAAAATATTATATTTTTAATAGATATTTATTTAAATATCTGATTAAACAAAATTAATTCGAACGGCGATCAAGCATGACTGCAAATAAGATAACCGCACCTTTAACAATTTGTTGATAGAAAGAAGAAACGTTAAGTAAGTTAAGTCCATTACTTATAACACCGATAATGAGCGCTCCAATAAGCGTTCCTGTAATCCGTCCTCTTCCCCCCATTAAACTTGTACCACCGATAACAACTGCAGCAATTGCATCTAATTCATACATTGTTCCTGCTGTCGGTTGAGCAGAGTTTAATCGGCTCGTTAAAATGATCCCTGCTAATACTGATAACATACCAGTAAGTGCATACACCCAAATCTTAACTGAATCTGTTTTAATCCCTGATAATGTTGCAGCTTGTTCATTCCCACCAACTGCATAAACACGTCTACCAAAGACTGTATTGTTTAAAACAAAATATAAAATCACAAAAGCGATAATCATGAATATGACTGGGATTGGAATCCAAAATAAATACCCTTTCCCCATCATAACGAAAATCGGGCTGTCAGATAAACCTGTGATCGGTCGCCCATCAGTATAGACAAGCGTTGCCCCTCTAAATATCGTCATTGTTGCTAACGTTGCGATAAATGGTGCTACTTTACCTTTCGTAATGATAATTCCGTTGAAAGCACCTAATAATAACCCGATTAAAAGCCCTAAAAAGATTGCGAGCATTGGGTCCATACCACTTGCCATCATGCCTGCTGTTAAAGCACTACCGAGTGCTAATAACGAACCGACGGACAAGTCAATTCCCGCTGTTAAAATAACGAATGTCATTCCGAATGCGATTAAAGCATTAATCGAAATTTGACGAAGTAAGTTTAAAATATTATTAACTGTAAAGAAGTTATCATTTAAAAATGACAACAAAATAATGATAAACACTAGCCCGATGAGCGGACCAAGCTTTGCAAAATCAATATTAAGCTTCTTCATACTTTACCCTCCCAGTTGCCGCTGTCATAATTTTCTCTTGATCCGCTTCATCACTTTGTAACTCCCCAGTGATTGTACCTTCATGCATAACGATAATTCGATCGCTAACACCTAATACTTCTGGTAATTCAGAAGAGATCATAATAATTGCTACACCTAATTCACTCAATTCATTCATAATAGAATAAATTTCTTTTTTCGCACCAATATCAACTCCACGTGTCGGCTCATCAAGTAAAAGCACTTTCGGTTGAATACCAATCCACTTCGCAATAACGACCTTTTGTTGGTTTCCTCCACTTAAGCTGTTTACTTCTTGATGCATACCTGCAGACCTTACGTGCAGTTTTTCCATTAAATCTTGAACGAGTTTACGTTCTTTTACTTTTGATACGACGCCGCTATTTGAAATAGCTTTCGTATTCGTTAACGCAATGTTCTCTCGAATCGATCCATTCAAGACGAGGCCTTTATCTTTCCGGTCCTCTGTCACAAAAGCGATTCCTGCTCGAATGGCATCTAATGGGTGTTTAATGACTAAATCTTTCCCGTGAAGTTTCACAGTACCTGCTGTTTTTTTACGATAACCGAAAAGTGTTTCAAGTACTTCCGTTCGCCCAGCTCCCATCAAGCCTGCAATTCCTAATCTCTCTCCTGCTTTTACATGGAAACTAATGTTTGAAAAACGGTCTGTTAATGATAAGTTATCGATTTCTAATACTTTCTCTTTAATTTCCGCATGACGTGTAGGGAAACGTTCGCCTAATTCTCTTCCGACCATCATCCGTACAGTTTCATCAAATGTCGTCTCTTTTACAATTGTTGTACCGACATATTCCCCGTCCCGAAGAACTGTGATTCGATCACATATTTGGAAAATCTCTTCCATTCGGTGAGAGACGTAAATGATACTAACACCTTTGTCTCTTAAAGAGTAAATGACTTTAAACAGCGCTTCAATTTCTCGGTCAGTTAACGCTGCTGTCGGTTCGTCCATCACAATTAATTCAGATTGTGTCGCAAGCGCACGAGCAATCTCAATCATTTGCTGTTGTCCAACTGATAAATCACCTGCTAGTTCATCCGGATCAATGTTAGTGACCCCGAGTTCTTGTAAACTATCTAACGTCGCTTGGCGCATTTTATTTTTATTTAAAACGCCGAACTTTCCATATGTTAATTCTTTTCCTAAAAACATATTTTGTGACACAGTTAGTTCGGGAATGATGTTTAATTCTTGGTGAATAATATTAATTCCTTTAATTTCTGCATCTTTCGGATTAGTGAATGTTACTTCTTCTTCCTTCACTTTTACTGTTCCGGTATCACGCGAGTAAATGCCACACAATATTTTTATGAGTGTCGATTTACCAGCGCCATTTTCCCCCATTAACGCGTGAACTTCACCTCGCTTCACGTGAAAATCGATATCCTTTAAGACGTGGACACCTGAAAATGACTTATTAATTTTACTCATCTGAACAAAATAGTGTTCACTCACATACTCACCTCTTTTGAAATTAATGTTCGAATGTCAGCTATTTTATCATCATACGACCCAGGCTTATCATTGAAAAGTTGGGACGTTCCTAAGACGAACACATTCGCTTGTCGTTCTACTAATAATGGAACAGTTTTATCGTTAATATTCCCGTCCACTTGAATGAGCGGCTTATGATCTAATGGTTCTATTTTCTTCTGTAAATCAGATAACTTCTTTAATACGTCGTAATTAAATGCTTGGCCGGAGAAACCAGGATTAACAGTCATTAACAACACCATAGATACGTTCGACACGTAAGGAAATATATCCTCTATCGGCGTTTCAGGACTAATCGCTATCACTGGTTCGATACCATATTGTTTTATTTTATCAATATTACTTTGAACATCAACAGATGCCTCTACATGAAATGAAATATATTTCGGTTTAATCGGCGCGAACATATCAATATAATATGCCGGATCTTCAGTCGCTAAATGAATATCTAATGGGATATTTGTTTCTCGCTTAATTGCCTCTAATATGTATGGTCCCATCGCCAAATTTTTAACAAACTTTCCGTCCATCACGTCACAGTGCAATAAGTCAACACGTGACGCTTCTAACCGGCGCAATTCTTCTGCAAGATTTAGCTGATCTGCACACATAATTGATACCGCTACTTTATTCCTCATTTCTCACCACTACTTTCACGAAGCAGTCGTGCATCTTCATTAAATACATCAATGGCTGCTAATGCTAATCCTTTATTAGCCATTTGTTCAATGATTTCAAATGGAACGGTTACTGCGTGTGCACCTGATACTAACGTACGAATGACTTGATCAGTATTTTTAAAGCTTGCTCCTAGTATACGCGTTTTTAACTGTTTTTCCTCGTATAATGTCGCTGTTTCTGCAATAACTTTATACGGGTCAATATTGTTATTAGCCATACGATTAATATACGGAGCAATCATATCACTGCCAGCTAATGCTGCTAATAAACCTTGGTCACTGGAGTAAATAGCTGTCGCTAATATATTTACATCTGCTCGTTTTTCTTTCATCCGCTTAATCGCTGCAATACCTGCTAAATGAGCCGGTATTTTAAGCGCTATTCGTTCATCTGGAAATAAGTTTAATAACCGCTGAGCATCGGATAAAATTTCTTCCGTCGACGTCCCTTCAGTTTGCACATATACATGACCAGTCGTTAATGATAAAACGTCATGAATAATATCTTCTTGGGCAACATTTTCCTTCTTAAGGATCGTTGGATTCGTCGTCGTCCCTTCCACTATCCCTAACTCTTTTGCTCGCTTAAGATCATCTATATTGGCGCTATCTAAATATAGCATGCACTCGTACTCCTTTTTTATAGTTTACTCGACATTTAACGTTTAAAGAACAAGTAATGAATGTTCTTTTATAAAGTTTTCTACTTCTTCTAGCGTCGGTATACCTGCTTGCGCACCGTGCTTCGTTACTTTTAAAGCTGCAACGACGTTCGCATATGAAGCTGCTTCTTCAATTGTTTTTCCATCAATTAATGCACTTGCTAACGCTCCTGCAAAACAGTCTCCCGCTCCGACAGTATCTACTGCATCGACTTTTATCCCTTTAATGAACGTCAATTTATCTTCATCAAAAACAAACGACCCACTTGAACCTATTTTTAAAACGCCTTGATGAACACCTTTCGCTCGAAAAGCAATGACAGCCTCACGCGCTGTATGCTCATCGACAACACGAACGCCCGTTAACCACTCTGTCTCATGAACATTAGGAAGAACAAAATCTGCATATTGCAACATGTCATCTGTTACATGATTAGCAGGTGCTGGGTCTAAAATAACTTTCATTCCTTGTGCTTTAGCTGTCTTCATCGCTTGTAATACTGTTTCATACGGCGTTTCCATTTGTGCAAGAAGTATTTTACTTCCTTTTAAGGACTGAATACTTTTCGTCACATCTTCCTTCGTTAATTCGCCGTTAGCACCTTCAACATAAATAATTGTATTCTCTGCTTCACCGTCTAATATAATAGTCGTCTGTCCACTAGTTACTTCAGTTAACTCTTTAACTTCTCTCGTTAAAACGCCTGCTTCATTTAATTCATTAATGAGCGTTTCACCGTAACTATCTTTTCCGACAGCACCAATTATTGCGACACTTTTTTCTTGCTTTGCACATGCGACTGACTGATTCGCTCCCTTTCCACCGACAAACTGTAAAATTTCATTCCCAAAAATAGTTTGTCCACGTTCTGGGTACTTATCAACAGATGTGACAATATCCATATTAATACTTCCTACGACACAAATATCAGACATGCAACGTCCTCCTAAATATCCTTTTGTAATGTAGAACTTCTCATCGTTGACTCTCTAATCAGTAAGTCAACGTCTAAAACGTACTTCTTCGGCTTTTCTTCTTTATCTTCCATTTTCTTAATGAGCTCTTCCATTGCAAGTTGGCCCATATCATAAATAGGCTGCAACACAGTCGTTAACGATGGCACTGTTTGCTCACTCATGTTAATACCGTCAAAGCCTACAATTGCCAAGTCATTCGGAATCTTTTTACCCCACTCATAGGCAGCTTTCACTGTTCCGATAGCGATTAAATCGTTCGCACAAAAAATACCGTCAACTTCTGGGTGACGTGAAAAAATTTCTTTTGCAACTTGATAACCACTATGAACATTAAATGCCGCTTTTCCGATCCAGCTTTGATCAAACCACGGAAGATCTCCGACAACATCTCGGTATCCCCACATCCGCTGCGCAGAGTTCCATTCCTCTTCCATCCCGCTAATATGTGCAATTCTTTCGCAACCAATTTCCACAAGATGCTCTGTTGCCATTCTTGCTCCTTCACGATTTTTCACGGCAATCGAAGTGGCGAGGTCACTGTCAAGTACACGGTCAATCATAACGACTGGAATGTTATGTTTTTGCAACGCTTCTAAATCACTTTTTTCCATATTGTGAGAGTTCACGATGATTCCGTCGACAAATTGTGATGTTAATGACGTTATGTACTCAGCAAAGCGTTCGCGTTTGTCGTCGGTATTGCAGAGCAAAATATTGTAGCCATTATCTCGCGCAACATCCTCAACAGCTCTTGCCATCTCTGGGAAGAACGGGTTCGTAATCGTTGGAACGATAAATGCAACGGCGTATGATTTTCTGTTTGATAAACTTCTTGCCAATACATTCGGTGTATATGACAAATCCTTTATCGCTCGCTCAACAATTGCTTGCGTCTCTTTCGTGATTTTACCTTTATTATTAATTACTCGCGATACAGTGGCGGTGGAAACACCAGCTTCTTTCGCAACATCACGAATGGTAACCAAAACCCCACCCCCATGTAATCGGTTAACCAATATTTTCCCTTACGTACATCAATAATTACATAAATGTTATCCGTTGAAATGTAACCGTTTATATTATACAATTTATAGGACAACTACAGTTTTGTCAATTATTTTAGGAGGTGTCTTTTTCGTGAAAAAAGTTGGTGTATTACATAATGAATTATCGCAAGAAATTGCTAAGTCAGGACACTTAGATACATTCGTTATTGGAGATGCAGGACTTCCAATTCCTGAAGGTGTGAAATGCATTGATTTAGCGCTTATCGAAGGACAACCAAGCTTTATGACAACGTTAAAAGCTGTTTTAAGCGAACTACACGTGGAATCTGCCATTATTGATACAGAAATGGAAGAAGTTAGTCCACATAAAAAGAAAGAACTTTTCGATATCATCGGGGATGAATTCCCAGTTAAAGATGTTCCACACGAACAGTTACAAGAAATGGCAAAAGAAGCTAAAGTAATTATTCGTACTGGTGAGTTTACGCCGTACTGCAATATCGTATTAGTTGCTGGTGTACTCTTTTAATTTAAAACAAATAAAGGTAGGGATAAATAATGAAAGTATTAATTGCTGGTGAAACATGGATTAAACACATTATTCATGTGAAAGGTTTTGATTCATTTACGAATTCTGAGTTCGGCGAAGGTATCGGTTGGTTCCGTGATGCAATGAAGAGTGGGAATATTGACATGACACATATCGCAAGTCATGACGTTCCTGAAAAGTTCCCTGCAACACTTGAAGAACTTCAACAATATGATGCTGTCTTTTTAAGTGATGTTGGAAGTAACACGATTCTCATGAACATTCCGACATTCACTGATGGAAATGTCCAGCCAAACCGCTTAAATTTAATTAAAGAATATGTTGAAGCAGGCGGCGGCTTCGGTATGATCGGCGGATATATGTCGTTCCAAGGCTTTGAATGTAAAGGCCAGTACAAAGATACAGCGATCGAAGAAATTTTACCGGTTCACTTAATGGAAACAGATGACCGTTCAGAGCATCCTGAAGGTGTACACCCTGAAATCGCAAAATCAGACCACCCAATCGTTAACGGTATTCCAACAGAATGGCCACACTTCTTAGGTTATAACCGTTTAGAAGCTAAAGAAGATGCAACAGTTATTGCTACTCATAATGACCATGCGTTTATTAGTACGCTGGATTACGGAAAAGGTAGAACGTTTGCCTTTGCAAGTGACTGTGCGCCTCACTGGGGACCAAAAGAGTTTATCGAATGGGAACATTACAATGCATTTTGGGTAAACGTCGCTAACTGGTTAGGTAAAAAAATATAATCATATAAAACAAGACGCTTAAGAATCTCGTTAACTGCTGTTAACATTCATAAGCGTCTTTTTCTTTACATATTTATGCTAAATACTTTTTAATCACACGTTTATACAATTCAATCGACTGTAAAAACGGTTCAATTTCAATGTATTCATTCGGTTGATGCGCAAGTTTCGTATCAGCTGACCCATAAATAATAAGTGGTACGTTATCATCTTCAGCGATAAGTGCAGCACCATCTGTATACGGAATCATTCCTTTATACGGTTTTTCTTCGCCGTGAAACTCTGTCGCTTCTTCTTTAAACAGTTGAACAAAAGCATCGTCCGGTGTCGTTTCAACAGAACGTAAGTCATTAATACGAGTCATTTCAAAATTCAAGTCCTCGACGCCAGATTTAGCATCGTTAAAGATTTGGTTAATCTCAGCAAATATGTCGTCATGTGATTGACCTGGAATTGTTCGGATATCTACTTGTACCGTACATTGATCGGGAACGACGTTCGTTCCAACCCCACCTTTAATGACCGATACGTTATATGTCGGCTTTCCGAGCAACCAATCTTCTTCCACGTCCATTTCAAAATTGTCATAAAGAGCACTTAATAAATGGTGCATATGATTAATCGCATTCACACCAAATTGTGGCGTTGACCCGTGAGCTGTTTTACCATACGTTGTTATTTCTAACCAAAGAACTCCTTTTTCAGAAATACAAACGTCATTATTCGTCGGTTCTGCGATAATTAACGCATCTACATCTTTCATTTGCCCTTCTGCGTAAAGACGCTTAGCGCCAACAGCACCAGCTTCCTCACCTGCACAAGCTAATAACTTTACGTCACCATTTAGCTTAACGCCTTCGTTTTTTAGTTCAATCATTGCATATAAGAGTGCTGTGAGTCCGCCTTTCATATCGCACGTTCCGCGGCCGTACATTTTACCATCCACTTGGTGCGCGCCAAAAGGATCATGGTCCCATTCAACTTCACCAATCGGCACTGTATCCATATGTCCTGACAAGCCTAGAACTTTTCGGTTAGGATCATTCGTATCTCCTTCTCCTCGTAACCAACCGACTAAGTTTGCACGATTATCTTCAAACGGAAATAACTCGTTTTCAAGTCCGTGACTATCTAGCAAGCGCTTCACCTGTTCTGCAACAGGTTGCTCATTTCCTGGTGGATTCATAGAATCTAATTTTACGATACTTTCTAAAAATTGTACTGGTGTTAATTTTTCCATTATAAATGTTCCTCCCTATAAGGATTGCATGAAAAATCTGATAATTCCCATTCATTAAAATACTTGCTATATAACATATTTTAACACGATTTAAAATCGAAGCAAATAGTTATCCATTCTCTCATTGAATGTAATCGTTCAAAGAGCGTACAATCAAATAGTCATAACATCATTTATTCATTATTCTTTTTTGACTTCATGTTATTTAATAACATAATTGCACCGACTGTACAGACGATTGCTAAAAATGTTTCTAAAGCTTCTGGAACAGGTGCTAAGTTCATCGTCACACCAAAAATAATTCCAATAACTCCCCAACTCGGCTTTTCAATTGCTATTTGAGCAATAACTCCACCGTAAATAGCTGGTAAAACAAATGCTAATGAATCGACGATATCTTGTGGTAATATACCGAGAATCGCTGATCCTCCTAAAATAACGACAATTAAAACTGTTGTATTTACGAGCGCTGCTCCTGTAATCGCCAACGTAGCCGTTACTTCACCTTTTTTAGTACCTGGTTCTGAACCGACAACTTCTTGAGCCATTGCTGCACTCGGGATACACATATTTCCAATGTTACCATTTAAAAACGCAAGATATGTTCCTGAAACGCCTAGAACGGGATAATAACTAATAGGCTCGACAATCCATAAGGGAATAACGACTGCCCCATAAGCAATAAAACCGTTTAAGATAACTGACCACCCTGGATGAAGTCCAAGTACGTACGATAAATACGTAGGCAATAACAGTGTCATAATAACGACACCGAACATTGTTATTCTTCCCCAAAAGTGTACTTTATTATGAAAGTCACTGAATCCTCCCTGACTTGCGTGACTGTTTGTTTGAGTTCCTGCATCTATTTTCGCCATAAAATTATTCACACCTCTCCTTAACTCATGTAATATCCAAAAATAATTCCTACGAGACAAACAATACCTAGAGACCATTCTTTTAACCAACCTAATTTATACTTATTGGCGACTACAATCAGTATAGGCATCACGATTGCAGCAACGACTAAAACTAATGATTCAGTTATTCCGACGACCATTTGCTTGGCACCTAAATAACCAAAGACACCAATCATCGCTCCTGTTGAAATCATTTTAAATCGCTCTAACTTCACTTGAGTATTCGTTGCTTTTGCTTGAATTTTACCGAGTGACTTCGTGAAGATCGCTGTCACTAACAGCCAACCAATCCCTCCTAAACACATGACCCAAACGGCAGCAGTAAAAGCAATGCTCGTGTAGTCAGCTCCACCTAGTTGAGAACCTGCTGCTTCCGCTCCGACTGTAGCCCCTACTGCCTCTACAGGAGCAGATCCGATAATCCCAATCCTAACAAGTGTGACAGGGTTACCTAAAATTGAAATTAATGAAATAGCAACAACGACAATTGCGAATGATGGACCTAATGAACTATACGCTCCTGTTCGAATAGCTGCTCTAACATCTTTTTTAGTCATTCCGACTGATTCCCCAGCTTTTGAACCTAGTAGCATAAATTTAATTGATTGAAAATAAACTAAAGACATAACAACGATTGCTATAATCCATAGCGGCCAACTATTCGCTACACTTAAAACTTCACTCATAATTATTCCTCCTTAGAAAATTCTGTTTATTCAATTTTTGAACAGAAATAAAAGTATACATCCGATTTTTTTATGTGTCAATTTC
>Ga0079226_10003692_pt1 | contig 11737 bp, 5 predicted proteins | sample Poulit2014_FD_76345 | JGI IMG/M metagenome (GOLD analysis project Ga0079226, IMG submission 76345) | Agricultural soil microbial communities from Georgia to study Nitrogen management - Poultry litter 2014 | ecosystem: Environmental > Terrestrial > Soil > Agricultural land | place: USA: Georgia... | reverse complement strand
CATCGGCTTCTGCACTGTATGGATCCAGGGCTTCAAACGGAGTAGTATTAATAGAAACGAAACAAGCGGTACCGGGAGAAACCAGGGTCAGCTACAACACTTATATTGGGCTCCAGGCAGTTCCAAACCAGGGGCGTCCCGATATGATGAATGCCCGCGAGTTTGCTACATTCAGAAAAGAGATTGCAGAGTCTCGAGGCCAGGAAGTGGATCCTGTCTATCAAAATCCTGAAGAGTATGGCGAGGGTACGGATTGGTATAACGCTATCACAGAAGTTGCTCCCATCCAGGATCATACCCTTACCTTAAGCACGGGAACGGAAACATTCAGTGCGACGGCAAGTGCCGGTTTTTATAAACAGGAAGGTGTAATAGTGGGGTCTGGTTACGAACGCTACTCGTTGCGGGTTAATACTGATTTTCAGCCACATGAAAAGTTGAATATTGGGCTAAATATAGCGCCGACACACTCCATAAATTCGAATAGTAATTCAACGGACGGGGTAGGAGCAATCATAAATGAAACGTTACAGACCTCACCGTTAGCTCCCGTAAGGAATGATGATGGAAGCCTGACATTAACAGCCGATTCGCCCGGCATGTTCCCCACGCCTAACTATGTACGGACTCAAAAGGACAGGACCAATGATAACAGCAATACCCAAATATTAGCTAACCTCTTTGCAGATTATGAAATTATAGAGGGGTTAACTGCTTCAGTCTCGGGAAATATTGATAAGGGAGAACGGCGTAATTTTGTGTTTAATCCAACAACCACCGGAACGCGCGGAGTGGGCCTGTACGATACTCCCTTTTCTAACCTGTACCAGGAAACATATCTCTCATGGGTCAATGAAAATACCCTGGAGTATCAAAATCAACTGGGCCAACACAGTTTTGATGTCCTTGCCGGTTTTACAGCACAGAAATATCGGCAGGATGCCAGTTCTATAGATGCCGATGATTATCCGGATAACAAGGTACAAACCATCGGGGCGGCGGGTACGGTCAGTTCTTCAAGCAGCGTAAATGAGTGGAGCCTTCTTTCTTATTTGGCCCGGGTAAATTACAGTTATGATGATAAGTATCTCCTTTCGGCTTCAATCCGAAGAGATGGTTCCTCCCGTTTTGGAGAAGAAAACAGATGGGGTAATTTTCCTTCCCTGTCACTTGGATGGATTCTTTCTGATGAACGTTTTATGCCTGAAGCTCCATTTATTTCTTTTCTGAAGTTGCGGGCCGGGATAGGAGTTACAGGTAATTTCAACATTGGAAATTATACCCACATACCCACAATCTCTACTGCAAACTATGTATTTGGAACCAACATAGCCTCGGGAAGAAGTGTAGATAATCTTGCCGACAGCAGGCTGGGTTGGGAATCCAACAGGCAGATCAATATCGGCATGGATCTGAATCTGTTTGATGATCGCATCCAGCTCCATTATGACTATTATCAAAAACGGACAAGAGATCTGTTATTCAACGTACAGGTGCCCGAAGCCTCTGGTTTTTCCAATATTCAGACAAACATAGGAGAGTTAAGCTTTTGGGGTCATGAGGTTGCGATTCATTCAACCAATATTCAGAGCAGTGATTTCAACTGGTCGACAAATTTTAATATTTCGTTTAATCGCAATGAGGTGCAATCGTTAGGCAACAGGGCGTCATCGCTTATTACAGGTCCGGGCAGCGGGTTAATTGGGGGCTCTCATATTACCAGGGAGGGCCAGCCCATCGGCATGCTCTATGGTATGATTCATGAGGGGGTTTACAATGACCAGGAAGAGTTTGACAATTCACCCAAACACAGTACTTCCCAGGTGGGTACCGCAAAGTTTAGAGATGTCAACGGAGATGGAGAAATCACTGTAGATGACGCGACGAGCATTGGAAACCCACATCCGGATTTTATTTTCGGGCTGACTAATAATTTCAATTACAAAAACTTTGACCTGTCTATTTCATTATCGGGTACGTATGGTAATGAAGTATTGAGGGGGGCAGAACAGACGTTGGCAAATTTGGATGGTGTTTTTAATGTTCTGGCCAATGTGGCAGACCGCTGGCGATCACCAGAAGAACCGGGAAGCGGACGATATGGAAGCCTGGCTGCCGGGACCACTTATCTGGAAAGAGATTGGTGGGGGACACAATTTCTGTATGATGCCAGCCATATATCAATCAACAACATTACGCTGGGATACACTATTCCAACGAATGAGTCGAGCTTTGTGAGGAATCTCAGGATCTACAGCAGTATTCAGCAGGTACATATTTTCACTCCTTACCCGGGTGCAAATCCCCAGGTAAGTCAAAGCCAGTCATCAACAGGATTAGGGATAGACGGTGGCTCTTACCCTGTGCCCCGTACTTTTACCCTGGGTGTAAATATTGGATTTTAAAAATAGGACGGAAATTATGAGCTATTATATCAAAAAAATGAGATTTGGAAAAAATGTAGTGCTGGTAGTGGTATTAAGTGTTTTCGTATCATGCAGTGATTTTCTGAATATATCACCTGAGGGTGCGGTGACGCCCGATAATTTTTTCCAGGACGAATCGGATTTTTTACAAGCGGTGGACGGCACATATGCACCGCTGCAAGATTTGTATGATTCCCAGTCAGTTTGGGCTATGGGCGAAATGCGGTCGGACAATACCCACTATTTCTTTAATACTGATTTTAGATTTCCCCCGCCCGAGCAAATAGCGGACTTCCTGGTTGGATCTGAAAACGAAATTATAGAACAAAAATACAACTTTAATTATGATATCATAGCCAGGGCCAACGAGGTTATAAAAGCCCTTGAGGGAGCAGAACTTGACCGGTCGTCGGAAGATAACATCAGGGGTCAGGTGCTTTTCCTGAGAGCTTTGGCCTATCTGGATTTGGTCCGCTATTATGGCGGAGTACCTCTTCACCTTGAGCCGGCTACAAATATTGATGAAGCGTCTGTATCCCGGTCAACCGAAAGTGAAGTTTATGAGCAAATTATTGAAGATGCTACAGCAGCAGCCGGCATGTTACCGGATAAAGCAGGTCAGGATCCGGGCCGGGCTACTTCAGGCGCCGCCTGGACGTTGTTGGGAGATGTTTATCTGACACTGGAGCAATGGGAGGAAGCTGAAAATGCCCTCAACAATGTAAATGGCTATGCTCTGCTCGATGATTACACGGCCATTTATAATACCGGCAATAAAAATAATGAAGAATCTATTTTCGAAGTGCAGTTTCTCGAGGGCACTTCATTGGGTACAGAGAGTTATTTTCCCTATTACTTTATCCCATTGACCAACGATCATGCACAGTTAACAAAGGGCCCTTCGGGCTCCCAGTCCGCCTCCAATTCAGGGTGGAACATCCCGACACAGGATTTATTGGCAGCATATGAGGATAATGATGAGCGATTTGATGCTTCGATAGGATTTATTACCGGTCCGTCTTTGATAAGTGATACCTCTTATGTTGACTTGCCCTATGTAAAGAAGTTTCAACATGAACATGCTATATTTGAAGAAACCAATCAAAATTTTCCGGTTTATCGCTATGCCGGGGTACTTTTGATGATGGCAGAGGCGATAAATGAGCAGGGTGGCCGGCTTGCCGAAGCAGCGGGATATTTGAACCAGGTACGTAATCGGGCAGGATTAATGAATTACAATGCGAGCAGCCAGTCAGGGTTGAGGGAGGCTATTTTACATGAGCGGAGAATTGAATTGGCTTTTGAAAACAAACGGTGGCTGGACCTGGTCCGAACCGGCGATGCCGTTAATGTAATGAATGCCTATGGGAATCGCTTAAAAGCTGATCCGAATTATTATTATCTGTCACCCAATGCCTATAATGTGGATGAACATGATCTTTTGTTTCCCATTCCATTTTCTGAAATCCAGGTCAATCCTGATTTAGAACAAAATCCGGGGTATTGAATGAAGGTTGGCCCTTGAAAATAGCTTACAGCAGCACGCTGTATTTAGAATATACAGAGATAGTAAAGTGATTAGCACAATCATAAATTAGTTCACATGGTATATTATAAACAAAATCGCAGAAGTGTGCTTTATAAAATGCAATGCGCTTTTATCTGTATGTGGTCAGCATGGAGCATGACGGCTTTAGCCCAAGAACAATCTCTTGAAGTAACTACGCCTGTTCAATTTCAAAAAGTGCAAATCGCCTCTGAAAGCTTTGAATCGGTTGGGGTTTTTGATGTGAATAATGATGGCCATTTGGATATCGTTTCGGGAGCTTTTTGGTATGAAGGACCCGATTTTGAACAAAAAAAGCAGGTCCGGAATGTCGAGCGATATGGAGAGTATTGGGACGATTTTGCAACCATTCCCCTGGATGTGAATAACGATGGAAAGATCGATTATGTAACAGGTGGCTGGTTTGGAAAAAATATTCGCTGGCATGAAAATCCAGGTGATGACACGGAATGGCAAGAGCATATTATTGATCACACCGGAAATGTAGAAACCATTCGCAGCTGGGATATTGACGGCGATGGTTATGAGGAAATTGTGCCTAACAATCCGAATGATCCATTAAAATTTTATAAACTCGACCGGAATGAAAATGGAGAGTCGAAAGGAACATTCACTAAGGTGGAGGTCGCAGAAGAACAAGGGCACGGGTTGGGTTTTGGAGATATTAATGGAGATGGGCGAGGTGATTTTATTGTCAGTAATGGCTGGTTGGAAGCTCCTGAAAATATCCTGGAAGGGGAATGGATGCTGCATGAAGATTTTGATTTGGGTGATGCAAGTGTTCCTGTTTTGGTAGTGGATGTGAATAATGATGGCTTGAATGATCTGATTGTCGGTCAGGCCCATAGCTATGGGTTGCATTGGTATGAGCAGAAAGGGGGTGCCGCCGGTAAAAAAGAATGGATTAAGCATCCGATTGATCTCAATAATTCCCAATTTCATACCATGGAATGGGAAGACCTGGATGGAGATGGGAATAAGGAACTTATTACCGGGAAGCGTTATCATGCCCACAACGGCAATGATCCCGGAGGAGATGACCCGATCGGGCTTTACTACTACAAATGGAATGGAGCCTCGTTTGTAAAAAACACGATTAGTTTTGGCCCTTTGGGAGAAGGCAAGGGGACCGGAATTTATTTTGAAGTAGTCGATTTAAATCAAAATGGACGCAAGGATATTGTTGTGGCAGGGAAAGACGGGCTTTGTATATTCTTTAACAAAGAAGAATAGCACACTGAATAACAGCCGTAAACGTTTGCTGAAAAATCAAATCCGGATGATACTATCATTATGAAGTTGAGTAACAAGGTGAAAAGAACGGGTATATCCGAGATAGCCAGCTGCTTCCTGATATTACTGCTTGCGTTCTCTCATGGCTGTGCTGCGGCAGAATCTACGGTATCAAACCAGATAGAAGAAAAGCCCGATTTTGAACTTCAGCACGGAGATCGGGTTGTTTTATTAGGCAATTCCCTGATCCAAAATGATATAGAATATGGATATATAGAATATGCTCTTACCACCCGGTGGCCTCAAAAAGACATCACGTTTCGTAATCTTGGCTGGACCGGCGATACGGTGCATGGGGAGGCCCGAAGTTATTTTACAACTCCGCCTGAATCATATGAACTGTTAATTCAACAACTGCAAGAGGCAGAGCCCACGGTAGTTTTTATTGGATATGGAGCTAATGAGTCGTATGGCGGAGCAGAGGGCCTGTCCGAATTTAAAAAAGGGATGCAAACATTGCTTGACGAGATCAAAAAAATGGGTGCCGAGGCTGTCCTGTTGTCTCCAATTCCTCAAATATCAGGATTGTCTCCCGATGAATTATCAGCTCGAAACGAGGATATAAGATTATATGCTTCAGCAATTTCAGAGATCGCTTTTGAAAATGAAATCAGATATATCGATCTGTTTTCTCCTTTTGAAGACTATGATCATCCAGATCAGCTCGCGAGCGACGGTATCCATCTAAATCAGAAGGGATATTATTTTTTGGCTTCAGTACTTGAAGAGGAATTGGGTCTGTCAGTAAGAACCTGGACAGTAGATATAGATTTTTCTGAGCAACGTGTAGATACTCACGGCCCCGTTGAAATTTTGGAGGATCAATTTAACAATCAAAATATAACATTCACAGCAAATGCTTCTATACTTCCATTTCCTCCGCCGGCGACAGATGCAGCGATGGAAAATAAGCCGGTAATACGATTTAAAATCGAGGGGTTGCCCGAGGGATATTATACCCTTAAAATGGGGGCGATGGATATTAGAACTGCCTCGGCAGAAAAATGGTCTGATGGAGATGGAATAACGGTAAAGCAAGGTATATTATATAAGCAAGCCAGTGAATTAAAAGAAAAGATCGTACAGAAAAACCAGCTTTTTTTCCGTAAATACCGACCAACAAACCGGACCTACCTGGTTGGGTTCAGATCCCATGAGCAAGGGCAGAATAGCAAAGAATTAGAGCAACTCGGCTTATTCATCAACCGGTTAGAAAACAAGATTTCTCAACTCCGCAAGCCCCGGCCTGACAATTATCGTCTGATTGCGATAGAATAATACCTAACTTAAACAAATGACGGATTTAAGACAGATGACTGATGTTTTTGGATGTTCGATACGTCATCGGATGATGGCAGCCTTTGTCAAGATGCTGTCGGGAAGGAAGGGGCAGTTGCTCCTGTTCGCCGGCTTGGTAGTGGTCACTCTGTTTTTTATTGCGCTACCTGCATTTGCACAAGATGATTTGCGAAATGTCCCAAATCCTGATCCAAAGTTTGAACTGGAAACACTAAATGTCCCGGAAGGGTACGAAGTTAACCTGTTTGCTGATGAGCCAATGCTGGTAAAACCCATCCAGATGAATTGGGATGAAAAGGGGAGGCTTTGGGTTGTAGGAAGTGAACATTATCCTCAGCTAAAGCCGGGCGGGGTTCCCAACGATAAAATTTATGTGTTGGAAGATACCACAGGCGATGGAAGGGCGGATGTATCTACCATATTTGCCGAGGGCTTACATATCCCAACAGGAATATTGCCAGGGGATGGTGGCGCCTATGTAGCTAACGCAACAGAAATCTTGCATCTTAAAGATACCGACGGGGATGGAAAAGCAGATCAGAAACGCACGGTTTTAGCAGGGTTTGGCACGGGAGACACTCATCATTTGGTCCATACGTTTCGATGGGGGCCGGACGGAAGGTTTTATTTCAATCAGTCGATATATATACATAGCCGAATTGAGACCCCTCATGGAATTAAAGAACTAAAAGGGGGAGGTGTGTGGCGATTCCAGCCTGAGACGATGGAGCTGGGAATCTATGCTCGTGGATTAATTAATCCATGGGGATTGCAATTCGATAGCTGGGGGAATTCTTTTTTGACAGACGGAGCAGGTCGCGAAGGTATCAACTATGCTTTCCCGGGGGCCACTTTTGTTTCAGCGCCGGGAGCCGAGCGGACAGTACAGGGACTAAATCCGGGGCAACCCAAACATTCGGGGCTTGATATTATTACCGGGCAGCATTTTCCCGATTCTTTGCAGGGCAACCTGATCACGAATGATTTCCGGGCAAACCGTATCAATCAGTTTAAGCTGGAGGAGCAGGGGAGTGGATTTGTTTCAAAACAGGTAGAAGATCTGTTGTGGTCGGATAATGTAGCATTTCGCCCCGTTGATATTTCTGTAGGACCAGACGGGGCAATCTATGTGGCTGATTGGTATAACCCGATTATCCAGCATGGAGAAGTAGACTTCCGTGACCCCCGCCGGGATCACGAGCATGGACGTATTTGGCGGATTACGGCCAAAGACCGCCCGTTGGTCGACAACCCTGAATTAAGTGGAACCAGCACCCGCGAGCTTTTGGATGCGTTAAAGCAGCCCCTGCAGTGGACCCGCTCGCAAGCAAAGCGGCTATTAAAAGAACGTGGCGCTGAAAAAATAGTACCGGAATTACAATCATGGGTGGATCAGTTAGATTCAAATAACCCCGGCTATGAGCAATATTTGTTGGAAGCTCTTTGGGTCTGTCAATCTGTTGATGTGGTTAATGAGACGCTCCTTAAAAAAGTGTTAAACACAGAAAACCACAAGGTACGAGCTGGCGCCATAAGGGTATTGAATTATTGGTATGATGAGGTTGATGACGCCTTTAACCTGCTTAAGCAGGCCGCAGCGGATGAGCATCCCAAAGTTCGTCTTGAGGCTGTCATAGCTCTTCGTAATAAACAGAGAGCAGAAGCCGCTTCAGCAGCCTTGTCGGTGTTGAAGCAGCCCATGGACACCTTTCTGGATTTTGCCCTTTGGCAGACGGTCCGCGAATTAGAGCCTTACTGGATCAATGAAATTGAAGATAACCCGGACCTCTTTGGCAATGCTAAAATGAAAGCGTATGCCCTGAAATCAATTGATAATCCCGCAGCGGTAAAACAATTATTTAACTTGTATGTACAGGGCCAGGTACCGGAAGAGTATAACCAGGATGTGTTTGATGCTGTTGCCCGCGGTGGAGATCGTGAGGACCTGAATACCCTGTTTGATTTGGTAATGGACGGCAGTGAAACCCACCAGGACCGGCAGGCCGCCTATTTAGCAACGTTGGAAAATGCAGTCCATCAGCAAAATGAAAAGCCTGACGATGGACTGGATCGCATCATTCAACTTATGGATAGTGATAACAAAGAGGTAGCACAAAGTGCTATACGACTTGTTGGGTTATGGGGACTGGAAGGACATCTAAATACCTTGGAATCCCTTGCGCAGGATGGCAATGAAGATATTCAGAAAGCCGCAATGGATGCACTCGCATCTTTACAAAACAGTGAGAGTTTAACAAGGTTGGCCAGGGCCAGCCAACCTGTTGATCTGCGATTAATGGCTGCCCAGCGACTCGTTATATTAGATGTTTCCCAGGCGGCAACGTTAGCTGTCGGCCTATTGCAGGATGTGGAAGGGGAAGAAGAGGCAGAAGGGCTGTTTAGTGCATTCATTGCCCAGGAAGAAGGGACGCAGATTCTTGCTGATGAATTATCAGATCAAAAAATACCGGAAGAGACAGCTAAAATAGGGCGGCGGGTATTGCAGCAGCAAATATCATTCGATAGAAGAGACGATAAAGACGTGCAGGCATTAGCGGATGCGTTAGAGGCGTCTGGCGGGGTACTGCCCCCTGAACGCATGCCCCAGGATTTGAGTAATCAGGAGCTGAACAGGCTTGAAATAGATATAAAAGCAAGTGCAGATCCAGCCAAAGGGGAAACTGTTTTTAGAAATCTCGCGTGCGGTAGCTGTCACGCTATCGGGGGAGCCGGGGGTCTCATAGGACCTGATGTAAGTAGCCTGGGGGCGAATGCACCTACAGATTATATTATTGACGGAATACTTAAACCAAGCGCAGATATCAAGGATGGCTATGAATTGAACCGGGTAACGAGAACAGATGGCAGCATAGTAAGCGGATATGTTGTCAGGGAGACATCATCTGAATTGGTTATACGTGATGTTGTCGGGACAGAGGTATCCATCCCCCAGAATAGTATAGCGTCTCATGAAACCGTTCCCGGTTCCCTTATGCCGCCCGGGTTGACGTCTGAGTTAGAGCGGGAAGAGTTTATTGATTTAGTCGGGTTCCTTTCGAAACTTGGTGAACCAGGAGAATACCGGGTTCCCAACACGAGGCTTGTACGGAACTGGAGTGTTTTACAAGATAATAAAACGATCGCAGAGCATATTCATGAAAACGGAATTGACTATGCCTCCAAAGAAAATCCCGAAATGAATTGGTTGCCGGCGTATAGCAAGGTATCCGGTAATCTTCCCATTGATGAGCTGCCCGTTTTCAACGTAGACGACGGGCAAAATTATAGTTTTATCACCTTTGGGCTTGAGGTCCTTTCGGAGGGTAATGTGGATCTTTTGTTCAATTCAACACAAGGAGTTACGCTGTGGACCGGTCAGGAAAAATTAAAGAAAACGGATGATCGATATGTTGTAGACTTGGCGAAAGGTCAGCATGAATTTACCCTTGCGATTAACCGTAATAATCGTGGAAAAAAAACTATTCGCATTGCACTCCAGGAATCTGATACCTCCCCTGCACAGGCAGAACTTATATTGGGGGAGTAATTAATCTCCTAATATACGGAAGCCGATTGAGGGTTTTTGGTATTTATCCTGTCTTTTTTGGCTTCTTATATCGGCGGCGGTGTTTTTATTTGAGTAGATATAAATACCGAATGTCTCTTATTTAATAAGGAAAAAAAGTAACGGTGGGGATATCTAGTTATGAAGGAGTCAAATGACAGTTTTTTGGTACGTAAGATCAAAAAGGGGGATCGGGAGGGCTTCAGAACACTGTATGACCGGTACCACGAGCAGCTCTATTTCCTTGCCAAGCGCTATCTGAAAGACCAGTATCTCGCCGAAGATGCCGTTCAGGATATTTTTTTGAAGGTTTGGATTAAAAGAGAAATACTACAAAGCTCCTCCATCAAAGGATTTTTGTTTACGACGATGAAAAACCACCTGATCGATACTATTCGCGAGCAGAAAACCAGTGACAGGGTTAAAGAAGATATAAAAATAATATCACAAAACAATCATCTAAAAAGTGAGACTGTAGAGAAATTAATTTATGATGAATATAGAGAAGTAGTAAAAAAGGCCCTGCAAAATATATCCCCTGAAAAACGAAAGGTTTTTGAGATGAAGAATTTTGAGGGGCTTTCAAATGCCGAGGTGGCAGATAAGAAAGGTGTATCCATTAATACGGTCAAAACACAATTTTATTTGGGTACTAAATATGTTCGCAGCTACCTGAAAAAGCATGCTGGTTTAGGGAAATAAAAGAATATTTAATAAGGGTCTAATACTTTCGGTTCGCACGCACGTAGTTATAGTATAGCTCTTTTTAAAGAAACTGCTGCATGGACCCGAATAAGGTAGAACGATTTTTTAAAGATCAGTGCACGTCCACTGAGATTGAGGAGGTAAAGAAGTGGTTTAAAACCCCCCGGGGGCAAGCTTACCTGAAAGAGAAGCTGGATCAGGATATCTCACATCTACAGAATGATCGTATCAAACCCATGACATCTGATATAAGATCCGGGAAAATGTGGGATGTGATTGAAGCAGGTGTCGACTCCCAAGATAAATATCGTTTGGGATCATCGTCTGACAGAACATCCACCTCTTACTGGTCAACGGCAGCAGCTGTTATTATCCTGCTGGTTTCAGTGCTATTGTACGTATGGCAGCAGCTGCCGCTGAAAGAAGATGAGAGTAGCACTCAGCCTGTTACGTATACAGCCGGGGATCATCAACAAAGAGCCCTGACCCTGAGTGACGGGACAAAAATTCGATTAAACAGCAATGCACAGATTTGGATTCCAGAGGATTTTGACCAATCGAGCCGGGAGGTTACCCTTGAGGGCGAAGCTTTTTTCGAGGTGAGCGAGGACGACGAAAAACCTTTTATCGTGCATACAGCCCGGGCCACGATCAAAGATCTGGGGACGGCTTTTAATATTCGGGCAGTGCCGGATAACCAAAATGTGCAGGTCGCGGTAACTAACGGGAAAGTATCGGTGTGGTCAGACCGCCAGACCGAAGATAAAGCCACCGAGCTTATCGAGGGTCAGCTCGGTCACCTGGACTTGCAAGAAGGAACGCTTCAAATCGAGCAATTTGGCGTGAATAATTACTTGAGCTGGATGAACGGGCGACTGAAAT
>Ga0079226_10003690_pt1 | contig 11740 bp, 13 predicted proteins | sample Poulit2014_FD_76345 | JGI IMG/M metagenome (GOLD analysis project Ga0079226, IMG submission 76345) | Agricultural soil microbial communities from Georgia to study Nitrogen management - Poultry litter 2014 | ecosystem: Environmental > Terrestrial > Soil > Agricultural land | place: USA: Georgia... | reverse complement strand
TACTGACGGAGAGTTCCTCCTTGAGAACCTAGGTCCATTCCACGCGGTGGAGGTCGCGTTCGGAGGGGCTCCCGCCGCCGGAGTGCGAGGTCACATCCTAGATGTGGGCGACGCTCTCATTCGAGCCAAGGTGCCGGGTGACGTGTACGTTCGCTCTGCCGATGCGACAGTGGTAGTGAGCGCATAATGAAGAAGATAAAAGGCCTCTCGAAGTTCAAAGAGCACCTCTGGCCTTCTGTAATGGAAGGAGGGGGCTCCCCTTCTCCTGTAGATAAGACTCAACTAATTTCTATTATAGATTATTGGGACACATCTTCTAGCGAGTACCCTCCCGAGAACTACACCCCTGAAAGTTATCAAGCTGTACTAGATGCGTATGCGATAGCAGTAAGCGTCAGAGACAATGAGACGGCTACTCAGGCCGAAGTTGATGATGCTTACCTTGATTTATTGAATGCAATTTCAGGGTTGGTGGAAGTCGAAGGGGATTCTTGTGCTTACCCCCTAGACAAAACTGACTTTAGCGACATTGAGCAGATTTTGGGAGTTCCTCAAGGGACTATATTAGCACCTACGCCGATAGATGATAGTTACCAGAAATTTGTAGTAAATTCTTTGGAAGATAGAATTCTTTTAGCTGCCCCACAAGGAACGCAGTTTACCGAAGAAGTGGATGTGTTCTTTGGGAATGATGCTCCTCTTATTATGGGTACTACGATAGCTTTAAAGTATAAGGCACTGGATTTTGAGTTATGGAATGAAGACCTGTATGAATTTAGATTTATTATTAGTTCAGAAGAACAAAGCACTGTTGATTTAGTAAATGTCGTCCTACATAAATCTAGTGATTATTCTGGGTTGGGTAAATTCCCATGGAACTCTGGACAGCCTGCACCAAGTTTAAACGACATTCCAACAGAAGGTACAATAGTATTTGTACGAGAGTTCTATTATTGCTATATGGTACTAAACGGCGAGATTGTAGGTACTTGGTATAACAACAGAGTATTTAAACCAGAAGATATAATTGATTGGGGGGTAATTTTAACAGGAAATCCTGCCAACCCAATAGAATTTGAATTGATAACTGACTATGATACTCTCAGTAGTTTATTGAGTGGTGTAGAATTTACACATACCTCACCTGCTGACTTCAAGCCAGTTACTTTATGTGGACAACCGTTAGACTTAAATCCCGTCGGTGCATTGGGATTGGATGGAGTTTTAGTGGAGGGGCTAGATGGAACAGATAGTAATTAACTTCATCTTCGGGGCGTTCCTTGTCGTAATGGGCTGGGTGTTGAAGGTGGTGTGGGATGCGATCGTGTCGCTCCAAGTCAAAGACAACGAGCGCAAAGACCAAGTACACAATCTCTCTATGTTGGTGGTGGGCGACTACGTGAAACAAGAGAAGTTTGACACGTTCGCCCACATGATAAGTGACAAGCTTGATCGGATCGAGAAGAGCCTGAACTTCGAGCTCGGAGCAAGGAACAGACCGGACTAGCAACTTCGCTCCCGGGCTTTTACTTCTGCACTCTTCCCTTTCTTCTTCTCTTTCTCTCGCTCTTCTATTGCTCGGAGGCGGTCGCACTCTTTCATGGCCACCCCTACTCCCAGTGACACTGCGAACAGCAAAGGCAGTGCCTTCGCGAAGACGGTGCGAGCGATCCACGCTGCGGGTTTCGTGATGAGTTTGGGCAAGGCCATATATCCTCCTATAGGAACGTGATGTTCCCCTTCTCTCTCATAATATCCCGTGACGTCTGAGAAATGAAGTCCGGGTCCCCGCTCTTTCTTTTCCGGTACGCGTCGATGGCTCTCTTGAGTCCCGCCTCGTCAGTCGCCTTGGCTTCCAACGCCGCCACCGCAGCGAGGTCGATCGTGTCATCGGCGAGAATCCGTAAGATCGAAACCGGAGCCGTCTGACCTTGTCGATTCAGTCGTGAGTTGAACTGGTCATAGAGCTCAAGGTCTCGCGTAGGACCGAACCACACCGCGATGCTGCCGCTGTCCTGCAGGCCGTCGATCCCGTGCCCCATGGATGCGGGGTGTCCTATCATGAGCTGGATCTTCCCGGTGTTCCAGTCTTTGAGAATCTGTTCGGTGCGGCTGTCCTTCTCTGCGCTCAGGTTGACCGGCTTGAGTTTCGAGAACCGTTTCATGATCCGCGCCGCGTCACTCTTGAACGAGTACGCCACCAACACGGGTGCGCCCGCCGCACTGTCGATGATCTCTTCGAGCGCATCTAGCTTGGCTTTGTGGATCTCGTGCCATTCTGTTTTCTCCACGGGTTCCGCCGTGTGTTCCTTGGTGAAGTCAACTTCCAGCTCGGTGGTATACACCGACCCGTTGGCGATCTGCAGACACTTCATCGCCGCACTCGACTTGGTGAACACTTCGACCTCCTTCCCGGAGTCGAGTTCTGCGAACATCTGCTGTTCCATCGAGCGATATTGCTTGAGGGCCGAGGGAGGGAGCTGCACCAGAATGTCTGAGGTGGTGCACTTGGGCATGAAGGGCAGGTACTCGTGCGCGTCCATCTTGAGCGTGATGTCTGAGATCTTTTCCTCAATGAGTTTGCGCCCTATCTCGGTGACCTCAATGCTCCACCCGTCGTACCCCTTGCTGAAATAGTTATCCTCGAAATGAGTTTTGTAGCGCCCGAGTCGCTTGCCTCCGTCGAGCACAAGGTACTGGCCGTGCAGGTCCTTATACCCATTCGAGGCGGGGGTCCCTGTGAGGCCCATCCGGTACTTGAACAGGTCGATGTACTTCCGCCACCCTACCCGTACTACCTCGACGTCTTTGCCGGTCCGGCGGTCCTTGTGCAGGCGCTTGCCGCCAGCGATCCTCACCGAGGTAGACTTCTTTACCTTGGTGATCTCGTCGTACACCACCATGTCAAAGGGGATCGGGAGGTCCCGGCTCAAGTAAAAGTGATCCAGTTCCTCTGCGAGCCAATTCATGTTCTCGTAGTTGCACAGGTAAATGTCCGCCTCGGCGAACAGCGCCCGGCGTCTCTTGTCTGAGGGGCCAAGCAGGAAGGAGAACCGAAGATCTTTTGTGTGGGACCACTTGCGTGCTTCCTTTTGCCACACTGATCTCACCACCCGCAAAGGCCCGAAGATCAGGGTCTTCTTAACCTGACCGGCACGCATCCTGTCGGTGATCACTGACAGCGAGATGATGGTTTTGCCGAGGCCCATCTGAAGCCACAGCATCGTCTCGTCGGTGTACAGCGCGTGGAGCTCTGCCTCCTTTTGATAGGGGTGAAGGTTGGCTGGTGTTAAAAGATCAGTAGACATCAAGCTACTCCTAATGCAATGAGTTCGGTCATCAATTCTTCGAGACCTTCAGCCCCGTAAGTCACTCGGACCTGTGGGGTTCTTACGCCCGGGGGGCCCGCCGCAAGGGCTGCCTCTATCCGGGGGATCATCCTCTCTTGGGATACCTCAAGCTCACCGGTGTCTGTCTTGAGTTCGTGGAACACCACGTGTCCATTGAGGATGATAATTCGATCTGGGACTCCGTCGTTTCCGGGGCTCACCCACTTCAGGTAGAGGCCCCCACGTGCGGTGACCCACCGGCGCATCCGTTCTTCTAGCTGGCTTTCTGCCGACATAATCAATCTGCCTTATAGTATTTGCTCACGTACCCGTCCGCGCCTAGCCACATGTCAGGGGCCCACGAGGGCAGGGTGGTGAGGCTCTTGTGCATCGTTTCCTTTGCCCACTCAATGTAGGCATCGTCGACCTCGACCACCACCTCATCATGGACCTCCATGACGACTTCAAGCCCCGCCCCGTGCATCCGCATGATCGCGTCTTTCAGAATATCCATTGCGATAGACTGCACGATGTTCTCGGTGAACAGCCCCGCGTGAGCGAAGGTCCGCGTCCATCGGCTGGCGGCATCGGTGCCCATGTAGGACACGTTCTCTATCAGGTCGTTGCCAGAGGCCCACCCCATCGCCACGAGTTCCTCATCGCTGACTTTGTAAATGTTACGCAGGTGGTGGAGATCAACGGGCGCCCCGTTCGCGTCCACGATCTCAGTCCACGGTGCGATGCGGGCGGACACTTCAGGTTTGAAGTAGCTGAGGGCGCGGCCCGAGGGCAGCCAAATTCGCAGGAAGTCTTCGTTCCTATCAATGGTGAGTCGGTACCCTTCCATCTGCTCCCCGGTGCGGATCACGTACTTGATCGCGTCGTACACCCACGTCCAGAAATTGCAGATCTCCGGGTACATGCCCCGGAAGGTAGAGACCGCGCTGCGGGCTGCCTCCTCGTCCATCTCGACCCCATACCCCTCTGCGTAGGAGATGAGGCCTTTCCACCCGAGCATGTACCCGCACCCGAGGACTGGGGGCTTGGAGAAGTTGCGTTGCTCCCGGGTGATGCTGTCGTAGTTCAAGTTGAAATACTCTGCTGCGAAAACTTTGTAAGTGTCTCTCCCCTGTCGGAATGTCTCTAGGATGTCTTGGCTGTACACCAACCATCCCAGCACCACTGACTCGATGCTCGATAGGTCGTAGGACACAAGGGACCTTCCCGGCGGGGCTTGGATCACGTGGCGGATCGACGTGCCTAGAACGCTCGACACCCCCTCCGGTGCGACCATGCGAAGGAGCTCTGCGTTCCCGCTCCCGATCGCTTTCACCAAGTAAGGGATCTGTTCGTCGGAGGCCACGCTTCGCTTGAGGTTCTGTAATTGCAATCGGCGTCCCGCAGTGCGGTCAGTCCGTGACGCTCCTTTGAACTGGAACATGCCTCTCACGCGGGAGTCATCACACGCCCCTCGCGTCACCGCTGCGTACTTGCTGGCGGCCTTGCCTTCGCGTTCGATCCACAAGGAGATCAAGCGGCCCATCTCTTCGGGAAGCTCGGGGTCCCGCAGCAGGCCCTCCAAGGTCTCCTTGCGAGTGTTGTCGATGTCCAGCCCCCACTCGTTCAGGAGCTGCAGGAAGGGGCCACGGCTCACTCGCTCAAGGCCCGAGAGGTCTTGGATCTCACGGGCGAGTCTCTTCTTCTCGGTCTCCCAGATCTCGAAGGCACCTTCGGCCATCGCCACGTCTGCGTACGCTCCCCGGTCGTTTACGACCTGATCCACGTAGTAGCGGTCCCAGTCCCACTCGTGCATCGTCGGGTATTGACTTATGAAGTTGAACAGCAAGCGCTCCACGTGCACGTCATTGTGGCAGTAGCGTTTGAACTCTTCCCACTCCGCCGGCCGATTCCGGCTTGTGTATCGCTCCGCGTGGTGGTTCTTCGGAGCGGGCTTGCTGAACATGTTGATTAGCTGCCCGCCCCGAGGGTCCTTCCGCACTTGCAACCCCGTCTGTTGGAGCACCATGTCCAGCCCGCCAACGAAACCTAAGTAGTAAGACGACACCATGGTGCATCTCCACTGCTCGATGGGGATCTCAAGGTTCACGACGTGCTTCATTATCAGGCGCTCAAACGTCGCGTTGAATGCTACCTTTGCGCACCGGGGGTCGCGAAGCGCTTCCACCAATCGTTGGGGCATTACTGGTGAGACCTCGGGGATCCACCCGGTGATCTCCTCGGAATCTATCGCCCAATACAACATGAGCACTTCGGTGCTCTCGTGCATCGCGTACCGGTGTGCGCCTGTGCGGCGGATGTCCAACTCGCTGAACGTCTCGAAGTCGAGGTGAACTCTCCGGTCGAACCTCGTGGGGTCAAGCATCGCTCACGCTCCCTTCGACCCCGAACTGAGAGTGCAGGGTGTTGAACATGGAGTACAGTCGGCCCTCTCCTATCAGCACGATGGCTGCACGGGCGAGCTCGTCTGAGACGAACAAAGGGGAGATCAGCCCGTGCGCGGAGACGTCAGTTGACAGGAGCGTGAACTTCTCAATGCTTACTCTGCCTTCTAGCGGTGATGGCACGATGACTGACACCGTCCCGGGATTCCCCCCTCTTGTGGTCTCACCTACATTGGTGGTGCCCTCACAGTGCCTGAGGTCCACCAAGGTTTGTAGAGCGTTGCCGAATCCGCTGCCCACTCCAGGGCACCGGTCGACTGAAACCATACTCCGGTGCTTCTCGTCGCTAAGTAAACTCACTTTTATTCTCCGAAAAGAAAGCCCCCGAAGGGGCTGGGCCAAGGGTTAGTGGAAGCTCGGGGCCGCCGTTGGGGGGAGCAGTAGGCCGTTCTGGATCAAGGCCTCATCACTCCAACCCGCAGCTTTATACGCTTCGTACGTGTGTTCCGCCGCTGCTGTCATCTGACGGCCAGCGGGGGCAGGTGCAGGCGCGGGGGCGGGGGCCGGAGCTGTTGGGGCCGGAGCCGCCGCAGGCACGTGAGCAGCTGCCGGAGTGTGGGTGGGCGCTGCAGCTGGGGCATGGGCTGGTGCCGCTGCTGGTGCATGGGCTGGTGCCGCTGCTGGTGCATGGGCTGGTGCCGCTGCTGGTGCACCGGGGGCATGGCCTTGGACCCCTGAGAACATCTGATCCACACTGGGCTTGCCGTCGAGTCGACCCTGAGGCGGTTCCTCATCGGTGACCATTACCCCGTTCAAGAACGCACCGACGCCAACGCTGCCGGTCGTGTACACCGCGATGCCCACGTTTACATACGCCACGCAGCCAGCGAACACTTTCGAGCCATCCATCAAAGGCTGGCGGTTAGTGTCAACGACGGCGGGCGGGTTGTCTGCAGGGGTGTTCGCGCTGAGGATCCACCAGCCCGAGAATTTGGCATCGTAGTATTCTTTGCCTGCGAACGCTTGGTCGTAGGGTTGCAGGCACTCTCGCATGTGAGGGAACTGCCCGTTCGGCCATTGGTTCATCTTAGCAACTTGGATCGCCTGCTGGATCTGTGCGACCTGAGGGTCGTTGGGTTCGAGCAACACCACCACGCCGAAGCGGGGGGCCATCGCTGGGTTAGCGCTTTCCGGAGTGAACAACTTGGGGAAGCTCAAGATTCCTTTAATTACAGTAGACATAGGTCACCTTTATAAAAATGAGATTGAAGTTGGGTTGCCGGGGGTCACTTCTGCGACGACGGTTTCTTCCGCACCCGGGGCTGCGGGGTCTACCCCCATGAACATAGTTTCTATGCTGTCTTCTTTGCGAGCTCCTGCGACTCGGCCCACTCGGGGGTCGCCGTAGGTCACCTCGACGTGGTCGTCTTGGAGGCGCTGGAATGCCTCTTTGCCTAGGAGCTTCTCCGCCTGTGCGGGGGAGATCAGCACTCGGGGGCGATACTGCGCAGCCTTCAGACGTCGGTTCTTCAGCGCTTCGGCTGCCGCCTCTTCGTCCTTCCACTTACGTCGCGAGTTGCCGCGCACCAAACCCCAGCCGGGGACTTTCAGGCCTTGGTCCACGCGAGCTTTGATCTCATCTTTGACTCGATCGAAAGCGGCTTGGAACGCAGGCTCTTGGTCCGCGAGGCGAGCGAGTTCGTCCGCGTCCATCTCCTCGATTTTAGTATCTCGGAGCGCATCAAGGATCGACGCCCCTCCTTTGACTTCTAACATTTCACTTACCTCTTCGGTGCTTTGGTCTACGGGTTGGGTGCAGTGGCCACCTCTTCTTGGGTTCGCGAGGCACCAGTGACACCACGCCCCTGCCTTGAGTGGTGCAGCCGGATCGTCCGTCGCTGCGGCTGCCTTGCTGAGGCGCTGGTACGCGAGATGCAGTCGGTCGCGGTCGCGGTCCTCGGAGTATCGCACCGGGGGGTTGGTCTTGGGCTGAACTATCGTCAGGCGAGAACGCCATGTGAGAGAACAGTCAGTCTCATACGCCCGGCCGATCCAGTAGGAGTCGAGCTGCGAGTTGTCGTTCACGTCCACATACATGCGGCCATCTTTGTAGTCAATCACTTCTAGGAACTCTTGCTTCCCGTCAGAGTTGAGCACTTCGATCGTGATGTCCGCCGTTCCGTACCAGTCTTCGCGTGGTGGGTTGCAGAACTTCCCCGGGTTCACCCGCTCTTCCGCCGTGAGGTGGATAGTGCAGTTGGGGAACTCATCCGATAGCTCTTGGAATCGACGGCCCACGTAGTCGAGGCACATCTGCACTCGCTCCGCGCGCAAGATGTCGACGTACCACCCCATCGGCATGTCTTCGTGTCCCTCGCTCACCGTGGTCCCGATGAACTTCTCCGCTCGTACTCCCTCAACCAAGCACTTCTCTAGGAGTTCGTGGGACCCCGTGCCGTCGATGGCAGCGGGGGAGCTCAGGTCTTCGTAGCCTGACGCCTCTCGGACCTTGCCCGGGCAGTGCACCCACGCGTGGTCTGAGGGACTCAGGCGAGCGTGTTTATTCATTGAACGTCTCCCAACTGTACGGCCTGAACTGCAGCCACCACGGTGCTAAGTTCCGCAACGGGCACCGCTTCAAGGGATCCACCACCGTAAACTGATTGCAACTTGGCTTGGGCTTTCGCACCATCCGCGCCCTGCTGAACCAGCTCATAGTATTTGTCGATCAGGATCTGGTTTGCTTGGGTGTGGGTGTACGCGGCTGCTGCGGGAGCTGCTGGTGCTGCTGCTGCAGGAGCTGGCGCAGGAGCTGGCGCCGTTGCAGCAGGAGCCTGTGCAGGCGATGTCGTTGCTGCCGCAGGAGCCTGTGCTGGCGGAGCAGGTGCCGCTGCGGGTGCCGCTGGCGCTGTATTCGTCGCAGGAGCTTGCGCTGCTGCAGGCGCAGTTGCCGCAGGCGCAGCAGGTACTGCAGCACTCGGTGCTGCTGCTGCAGGAGCCTGTGCGTTTCCAGTGGCCGGCTGCGCACTTTCGGTCGTCGCATTGATGCCTCCTTCTAATTTATTGGTGAGGGCGATTACTGCTGCGGTGAGGTCTTTGATGTTCTTCTCTAAGCTCATTTGTATGTCCTTTCGTTCAACTGTTTTTCGATGGGCGTCTGGGCTATCGTGATTCTGCCTTCGATGAAGGCGTCAGCCAGTTGTCTCATCATCTCGCTTCGGGACTTCCCCATCAGCGCGGCTCGGGTTTCAAACTGCTCGATCTTCTCCGGCGGATAGCGCGTGTTCAGGGACGAGTAGTTGCTTTTACGTTCACTCACATGATGGTCTCCTCTTCTCGTTAATTACCTTCTTACTCTGCGAGTGTTGCACATCGTGTCACACTGATTTCTTGATGTCAACTATTTTACTCGAATTATTTTCACGCAGTTTCTCGTGCTGAGAAACGTAGATGTCATAGAGCTGTGAGGGAGGGATCTCTTTGTATCGTTCCGCGTTCCTCACCAAGTAAACTCGGGCGGTGCTATAGCGATTCTTCGCAACGGCCCGTGGGATCCCCATCTCCCTGAGGTGGCTTGAGAGGCGGTGGGTGGTGAACTCATCTGCCTCGGTATACATGGAGTCAGGCGCCACCAAGTTCCCTGCCTGCAGCGTGTTGGACATGTCTCGTGCGGTGACTAGGTCTGCCGCGAACACCCCATAGCGGTATTCGATGAACTCTCTCAGCGTCTTCTGTATTGGGTGCGTACTCTCGTCCTGTATCTCCCGTAAGAAATCGGTAACAGGAGGTGGAGCGCCCGGACGGAACCCGCTCAGGTCCACGCAGTTGCGCAGATACCACACGCAGTAGTCTCGGCCGCCTCCTTCCATCCACTCCCACATCGTCTGCCAATAGTGCTTCCATTCTTCGGTGACGTTGCCGTCCTGCCCCCGGATCTGAAGGTCAGACCAAAGGGCGAAGAATCTCCGGGTCTCTTGCAGTCTCAGCGGGAGTCTGCTGTTGGTGGTCATGGTGCCATTGACTAGGTTCCTCACCCAGAAAGGCTTGGTGAACAGCTCCCGGACTCGGAGCATGTCGGGCGGAGCGGACGCGATCGGCTTTAGTTTGTTCGCGATCGCCATGGCCTCTCGTCTGTCGCCCAGCTCTACCTCGTTCACGTGGAGGTATTTCACCCCGTTGAGGTAGCCCGTGTAGTTCTCAGTGAGGGCGTCGCCTTCGATCACGCGGGCGTCCTCCCCCATTGCGTACAAGAGGGGGTGCAAGAGGAAGTCTTTCCCTGAGCCTTCCCGGGACCCGAAGATGATCATGTGGTTGATCTTTACTTCCGGGTGTCGAATCGTGTACGCCATGAATTGCAGGATGTGTTCCCGGTAAGGCCCCCACCCGAGAACGTCGAAGTGCCTGAGCCATGGCCCAGCGTCTCCCTCGAAGCCCGTGGGATGTTGGTCACCAAAATACATGTTGCCGTAGGTGATCCCTCTCTCCTCGAACGTGCGGTCTCTGCCCGGGACGTAGTCAAGTCGGTCTACCTTTCGCACAAAACCATCTTGCAGGGCGCTCTTCCGGGCGTCCGCATCCTCGTGCAGGTTCGCATTCACAAACCCATCCACGGTCATGAACGTGCGCGTGGTGAAGTCGTAGAACTGGTTGAGCTCCTTCACAAACAGCACGTTCTCATAGAAATCTTTTTTCTGTTTGTCCCCGGTGTACCACTCTCGGCGGAGGCCTTTGTGGATCCGCTCGAACTGCGCCTTGCCCCACCCCATCGCGTCCATCACCTCGTCCTGCAGGTGAACTTGGTCCAGCGTGGGCAGGCTCTCCGCGAGGTACAGGATCTTTGATACTAAATTCTTGGCTTCACGGCTGGTGGGGTGTTCCTTCCGGAGGGCGTCGATGGCGTCTTGGATAGGCTCGTTGCTCTCAGGCTCTACCGTCGCTGGCACCGAAGGGGTGACCCCTTCAAGGAAGTTCGGTGCGGGTCTCAGGAAGTCAGGCTCAGGGACCTCAGGAGCCGAGGGCACTAAGTCTCCAAAACCACGCATCACCCGCCACGTATCAAATTGCTTTGTAAACCCCGGGCGGAATGTCTCAATGTGATCCAGCAGATTCTTCCCGGTGCGGCCTTGGCAGCTCCCGTGGTGACACTTGAACCCGATCGTGCCGTCCTTGTTAGTGAACACCGCCGCTCCGTCGTCGATGGCGTCGGTGTGTCCCTCTACCCACGGGCAGGTCACGTCGAACCGACCGTCCGAGAGGATACTCTTCACCGAAAGAGCTTCGGGTATGTGTAGCAGAGGGTGGTCAGGGACGTCTGTCGCCCCGTCGATCGCAGTGTCGCGTCGAGGAGCGTTCACGTCGATACCAAACGGCTTCGCGAGCGCTTCCAATGTTGTGCGGTTGTTGGGGTTCCACCGGAGCATGGTGCACTTGTACGGCTTGCCGAACAGGAACTTGTTCTCCTTGGTGTTATACCCTTCCGGGAGCCTCACGTACCGAGTCACGCCCTTCATGCCGGGGTCGGTTCCGTCCGGGCTCAGGCCTTGAGATACTAAGCCATCTTGTAGGTTCTCCACCCGGAGCCTGTCAGTCTCAGGTGCCGTGAGAATATAGCCCCATTGTTCTGACCCCGGGCTTGTCTCAAGGATCCATGAAGGATGCGGCAGCCACCGGGCTTTCACTTCGGATAGCTTCTCCCGGACGTCGTCCAGTACGATGCAGTAAGTCGCTTCGTACAGGTTCTTCCGGCGGCGGCTCTTCCCGTCCTCGTCCACCCGGAATAGGCTAATTGTGAAATACTGATTCTTCCCTCTCATGGCGCGCGTCATGTACGCGTGGCCACCCCACGCGAGGCCGCGTTGGTCGTTCGGGATGTTCCCGGGATCCATATCGAATGAGGTGACGTGAGCCCGGCGGGCTTGCCCCCCGAAGATGGCCCGTAAAAACGTAGCGTTATCTACTTGCATGGCGCTCTCCGGCTAAACTAGCTCAGCAAATCTTTCGCCGAGAGAG
>Ga0079226_10003688_pt1 | contig 11741 bp, 8 predicted proteins | sample Poulit2014_FD_76345 | JGI IMG/M metagenome (GOLD analysis project Ga0079226, IMG submission 76345) | Agricultural soil microbial communities from Georgia to study Nitrogen management - Poultry litter 2014 | ecosystem: Environmental > Terrestrial > Soil > Agricultural land | place: USA: Georgia... | reverse complement strand
GTTAGAATATTTAGATAAATTCATTTTAAACGAAAATCCTGCCTAATGACAGGATTCAATGAAAATACCATTATTATATTCATGTGGCCCCTCAATATGCGAATCGTTTCCGTACCCCTAAAAAGCAAAGTAAAATTTAATGTTGAATACTTCTTAAATTGCAACGCTAGATTAAAGTTCTTTATAAAACGTATTATACCGTAAGTTAAATGTAATAATCTAAAAATAAAATACTTACGTCTATTAATTGACGTAAAATGTTTTGTATAGTATAAATAAAGAGTATTTTAAAATTATAGGAGGTTATTTTATGTCATCAATTAATGAGGTAGATCCAATTAATTTAGGAAGTGCTACTAGTTCGATTCAAATTCCAGCTATTAAGTACAAAAGTGGAAACCGTATTTGGTATGCTCTTACAGTGCCTTATAAAGTTTTAGGAAAGTTTATTCAAACTTCTGCGCTAAAAAAGAAAAACCAAAAGATCATAAGCTCCGAGATCAAAAATCGTTTTTTAGATCGTAAACATAAAAATGAAATAGCGGAATATATTAAGAATGAAGAAGAATTTACACTTCCTCCAATTACCCTGGTTTCTTATGAGGAATTGGACTTCCGTCCATATAGTTTCGGAGGGAAAGAAATTGACGAAAAAGAAGCAATAAACCAAAACGGTTCGGTTGCTGGTGTTATGTTACTCCCGATTGATTATGAATTTGAATGCCTTGATGGGAATCATCGTACAGCGGCTATTAGAGATTTAGCTAACGAAGAACCAGGATATATAGCAGATAGTAATATGCTTTTAAATATAGTTCATGACAATAGGGCAAAAAAAATTCGACAAGACTTTGTAGATGTAAATAAGAATGCCAAACCGACAACAGCTTCCATTAACACACTTTTTAATACTCGTGATACTTTATCTAATATTGTTGTAGACTTAATTGAGTCTATTCCATATTTAAAAGAAACGACAGAATTATTATCAACCAGTGTTTCTAAGAATTCTAAAGACTTATATACTATAAACAATATTAAAAACGCAGTAGTAGAAATTGGCGGATTTAATTCCCAATCTACAAAAACAGACAAAATATCTAAAAAATTAGAAACAGATGAGAACCTGAAAAATAGGGTAGAAGCAAGTTCCCGTATGTTTTTTAAAGCATTGTCTCAAAATGTATTTATTAAAGACTGTTTAGAAAACAGGGAAAACACACCATCTATACGCTCTAAATCTGTAATAACAACCGGGACAGGGATAATTGTAATTACTCGCTTAGCTGCTTATATTCTTTCTGAATTTGAAAACGAAAACGAACAATTATCGGAAATCAGTCGTCTTGTGAATTTTGATTGGTCCCGGGATAATCCGTTATTTTCAGGACGGGTAGTGATGCAAGATAATAAAATAATAAACTCTCGTGATTCTATTTCATTTGCAGTAACTGCTGTTAAAGAGCAGTTGGGATATCAATTAACTCAATCGGAATATGAAGTAATGAAATCAAATTAAAATCTATGGTAACATTAAAACAAAAGCTATCTAAGATAAGCGGTAGCTTTTGTTTTATTTTATGGAAGGTGATTCGAATGAAACAATGTTTTGTTTTTGATGAAGGAGTTAATCGGATTTTTTTACGCCCGCATTTAGCTTTTTTGACTTGGTACTCGAGATACACTTCAATGGCTGTAAGGCCTGTATTAACTTCCTAATAACGCGATAGACAGCTTCATGACCACGCTTTATTTTTCAGCAATTTTTCGACTGGTAAGACCAAAAGCATGATATTCTTCTATGAATACCAGCTCTGTTTTGGTAAGATGAGTGTAGGACATGTCAGATACGTTCTCCTTAACTTTGGTAGGTTATAGATAGAGTATATCATGACATGTCTTTTTTAGTGTCTCGCTTAATTTTACAATTCAGTTTTTTTAAAAATGATGAAATGCAGTACAATTTTTATCAGACGAATCATGTAAAAAAATGACTGTGTCATCTAAAAAGTTAATAATATCTTACTATACAAAAACATTATAAAATTGCCCGTAATAATTATTAAAAAGGTCATTCGAAAAGATGAAAAGTAGAACACACATTTTATAGAGTGAACGTAAACTTCCAAAATAAATAATTTAAATAATACCTTGCAATCTTAATATTATTTCTGCAATAATAGCTGATCCTATGAAAGTACCGAACATAACTAAGCAAGCGACTAAAATAGATTTCCAACCTAACTGCTTGAAATCTGCCCATGATCTACCTATGGAAATACCTGCATATGCAAGAATTGGTGTAGCAAGGGCTAAAAGTTCTATATCCTCTGTCCATTCTACAATTTTTTCCGAGCCAGGCATCCAAGGCATCGAGACAACAACTCCTATAATTGAAATATAAGCAATACTAGGAAAATTGAGTGGTATAACATCTTGTAAAATGAATCCTACTAAGCAAATCAATATAAGAACTACCATCCCAGGAACGGCTGACATAGGTAACACACCATAACCCGCCCAATTTCCAAATAACGAAACAAATCCAAATATAACTAACAACCACGTCCATTCTTGTATGTTTTTTAACAGCATTTTCAAGCTCCTTTTGACTCAGATTTTTTTTCTCTGCTTATTACATTGTAAAGCTTCTCTGTTAATGGAAGGCCAATAAATAAGCTGACCCATAAGCCAGTAGAAAGGGAAAGTAGGTTACTAGCTCCTGCATAAGCGACTATTTGTGATTCTATTTCTGGAAATGCGGCAATTAATGATCCACTTCCAGCTGCCATCATACTTCCACTTCCAACCCCCGATGCCATTGCGAATGACAAAGGGTTAAGGGGTGTAATAGTGGCTAAAAAACCTGAAATCAAGCCTAAAAATACAGCCCCGAAAACGGTTCCAAAAACATACATAATCATAACCCCTCGTCCTTCTGGCGAACTAATCCCGTATTTATCCATAATTAAACCAACATTCGGCTCCCTCCCAATAGAGTGAGTCATACCTATTGTTTCTCGTTTCATACCGAGTAATATTGCAACAGGCAATGCTAAAAAAATTGTTCCTAAATTACCTAGCTCTTGGAAAATTAGAGCTGGACCAGCTTCAATTACTTCGGGAAGAGAAGGCCCGATTATAACCCCTATTTTTGCTAATAAAAGAGCTACGCCAAGTACAATAATTGGTTCAGCGTTTTTTGATTGTTTCTCTTTCACTAACGGTGTAAAAAATAACATTAATCCTATAATTAAAGCATAAAACATTGGTAAAAGTAATATAACCCCTGGCCCGACTGGTATCTCAAAAGTTCCGATAAATTCTGTGACTACTACCGTGACAAATACAAGTGCATGCAATCGCCAATCTTTCCAAATCCCCCAAGCATTATTTTCTTCTTTACTCATTTATAGTCCTCCTTTTCAAATAGTTCCTATTTAATAAGATAGAGGTTATGTTTATATTCATATTGTTAGTTAAAGTTTGAAACAGTTGTCTGTTTGTAGATCTCCTGGTACACCGCTGTAGCATCCAAATCTTCTTCCTCTTTTTCCATAGCTCTATCAAACAATTTACAAATCTGTTTCGTAGTTTCACTAGAAGTGTTTGTTATTTCAGCTAATTTTTCATACAGATTAATATCTTTTACCATGTTGGATAAAGAAAAATTCATATTTTCGTATGACTCTTTTAATATATTCGGACCAAAAACTTCCATTACTTTGGTCTGGGCAGATCCTGTTTGTAAAATAGAATGAAGTTTTTCTTTAGATAATCCTGATTTTTCAGCTGTTAATAAAACTTGACTTCCTAAACTAATAATCCCTGCTACAAGCATATTGTTACATAATTTTGCTACTTGGCCAGTCCCTTTCTCTCCAACATAAAATATATTTTCACCTAATACTTCTAATATGGGAAGTATATTCTTATAAAAACTTGGTTCTCCTCCTACCATTATAGTTAGCGATCCAGTCCTTGCTCCTTCTGGACCTCCGCTTAGAGGACAGTCATAAAAATGTAGATTGTAACTTTTCGCTTTATCATGTAATATTTTTGTTGTCTTTACATCATTAGTACTCATGTCTAAGATGAAGGTATCTTTTTTCATAATATTTAAAACTCCATCTAAAGAATCTGTAAGAATATTCTCTACTAAGGAGGGGGAAGGAAGAGATAAAATTAATGCTTCCACTTTTTTAGCTACCTCATGTGCATTTTCTTGAGGTAGAGCGCCAATTTTCCTCAGATCACTGACTGCATTTTTGTTTACATCATATATAAAGACTTCAAAGTCATTTTTTACTAAAGTCTTTACGATCCCTGAGCCCATTAATCCACAGCCAATAACTCCTATTTTTTGCACTTGAGCACTTCCTTTTTATAAATTAATAGTAATTTTCTATCCTTTTAAGTATACAGTTTTATAATCTAACCAAAAGTCTAACGCAGTAGATCCTTGTTCACGAGGTCCAATACTAGATGATTTTTTCCCACCAAATGGAAATTGGTTCTCAAAGTAATTCGAAGGAACGTTAACATGGGTAACCCCTGATTCTATTCGTTTGATAAAACTCATAGATTTTGATAAATCGTTAGTATAAATAGTAGAAGATAAACCGAAATTATTATCATTAGCAAGGTCTATAGCTTCTTCATAACTGTCTACAACCGTAATGCTTATAATAGGAGCAAAAACTTCCTCGTGGTATATAGCCATATCTCTTGTGACGTTACTGAATATTGTTGGAACAACAAAATAACCTTTTTCCATGTCCTTTCTGGTTTCCCTTTTTCCACCAAATTCTAAAGTTGCCCCTTCTTCAAGTGCCGAATTTACATAATACAAAAATTTATTTAGTTGATTTTCATCAATAACGGGCCCGTTATCAACGTCGGCTTGAAAACCATTTCCAACCTTTATTTTATTAGTCCTCTTTTTTAATTTATCTATTAATTCTTCAGCTATTGATCTTAAAACAATTACTCGGCTGGTTCCTGTGCATCTTTGGCCATTATCATAAAAGCTGCTTTGTACTAAGTTTTCGACAGTTTCATCCAGATTAGCATCTTCTAAAACGATAGAGGGATTTTTCCCTCCCATTTCAGCTTGCATTCTCCCTCCTCTTTCGGTTACTTGTTTATGGAGAGCAAAACCAACATCTGTCGAACCAGTAAATGATATCGCTTTCAAATCAGGGTGTTTTCCAAGAGAACTCCCTATTACGCTCCCAGATCCGGTTACCATGTTTATAACCCCAGCAGGAACTCCAGCTTTTTTAAATAATTCCATAATTTTAATGCTGATTAGAGAAGTGTTACTAGCAGGTTTGAATACGACTGTATTCCCAGCAATGATAGCTGGAGCAATTTTCCATATCCCTATACCTAATGGGAAATTATATGGCGAAATGACCCCTACTACACCCAGAGGTTCTCGAATAGTGTATGCAAACACTCCATCAGCATGTGCTGGGATTGTTTCTCCTGCAATACGAGTTGCCTCACCGCTAAATTGCTTCATGGCTTCTATTGTTTTGTCTACCTCCCCATTTGCTTCTCGAAACGATTTTCCCACTTCTTTTGTAATAACAGTTGCTAAATCTTCTTTATTATTCTCCAATAATTGAATCAAATTAAATATAACGTTTCCTCTTTTAGGTGCAGGAGTTGCTGACCAATCAGCAAAAGCATCTTTAGCTGCTTTTATAGCTTTTTCAATATCTTCACTAGTTGAAGTTTGAAAATGCCCTAAAACTTCTTCTATATTAGCTGGGTTAATACTCTTATATGTTTTTCCCGATAAAGATGGCTCCCACTTCCCGTTTATAAAGTTATTATATGTTATACTCAAATAAAACCCTCCTGATAAGATATTAACTCTATCCTATCAGTGAATATTCTGAAAATAAATGGAGATTCCCATAAACTTTAATAAATATCATTGTCGGTTTCAACATATAATCTAAATGCAATTACGAGATTAATCCAATCTTTATCTTCGTCTAGACGCAAGTCTAGTGTTTCCTCTATTTTTTTTAGCCTATAATATAAAGTATTCGGGTGAATATATAACGACGCAGCCGTTAATTTGTGGCTTCTATTGTGATTTATAAAAGTTGCTAACGTGTGAATAACTTGATTATTTAACAAGTGAATATTTTTCAAGATGTCATGAATAAACATGTTAAGCACTTCTTTATCGACTTCATATAGTAATCGTTCAACCCCTAATTCTTCATATTCAATAATTTGAGTGTTATTAGTAATAGCATAACTAAGAGAGCGAGTTGCTTCCTGATAAGAAAGTGATAAATTTTCCATAGTTGTTTTTCTGCCGATTCCACAAAATATAGTTGATTTAGTTTGATATTGTATAATATTCCTAATTAGTATGTCTTTACTTTTATTAGAAAGTTTAGGAATAATAATTATTAATTGAGAGGTTTTTGTAAATATTAAATGTTTCAGTCCTAGTGAATTCGCTAATTTCTCCACATTTTGAATACACCGTTCTTTCCCCATTATGAATTCTTGTTGCCAGAAAGGCTGACCCTTTTTTTCAAATATCAAACATTGAACTTCCCAATTTTTCTCCCATTCTAAATATTGCAACGCATGATAAAAATCTCTATCCGAGACATTATTTATGATTTGATTAAATACTTCTTCCCGGAAATGAATTTCTTTTTCAAACAGAGCGTTATTTTTTATTAATTCTAAAACAATTGTTAAGCTTGCCTGTTCAATAGCTATTTGTTCCATGTGACTAAATGTTTCAAATCGGCAATCAAATTTCAAATATCCTAACGTTTCTTCTCCTCTCTTAATAGGAAATGAAAAATATGGTTCTTTGCTATACTTAAAATAATCAAAATATACATCTTTACCAAGAATATTTTCTAAAGCAAAAATAATGCTTTTGGCACCTTTTCCTTCAAGTATTAATTGATAAAATTGAGTATGAATAGAGGTAGATTGAGTAAGTAACTTATTTTTTCGCTCTAAATCTTGGTACAGCAATGCATTGTCGATTGCTATTGCGCTTTGGCCGGCCACTATTTCAATGACTCGTAAATCTTCTTCTGTAAACTTATCATTTTTAAAGAAGCTATCAGCTACTATTACTCCATGACAAGTTTTTTTACTAACTATCGGCACAACAAAAGCATTTTTAATCTTTTTCCCCGAAACGCCTTGATAATAATGTTCATAGTTAATAGGTGTCATATTTTCCATATATTGGTCAATTTCAGACTCCGAAATAAATAATTTTGATTTTTGTTCAAGAAATATTTTACCAGCAATAGACTCTCCAGGTGTAAACGCAATTTTATTAAAATGCTGTTCGTTCACACCTTTTCCTTCAACAAAATACAATCTATTAGTTTCTTTATTATACAAGTAAATAATAAAAACTCCAGAAACCCCAATTATTTTTGTTGCTGCGTGGACAACATCCTTAAGTATTTGATTTATTTTTAAAGATTTAGTCAACATTTTATTAATTTCCAACAAAGTTTGCGCTTTATTTATATCGTTTAGCACAACAAAAACCTCCTTTGTTTATCATGTTACTTAATTTGATAATAAGATTTTATGAATTGTATTAAATTATTAATTAACTTCCCTACGCCAAACCTTTAGAACATAATACATATTTATTCCTTTAAAATTTTGTATAAAATACTTCTTCCAAATAAAATGGTTGTTTGTAGGTGTGGTCGAACGTTCGCTTTCTCATGATACTGAGCAACTAAACCGAAAAACGTATTTTTATATAATGAAGTAGGCACTTGATTGAATCTCCTTTTCAATTGAAAGAAACCTCTGAAATCCAGGACGAAAATCAGTTGCAGTTCACTTGCGTACATCATTTAACGCGCGCATAAATTTGGTTTCGTGAAATAGGACATATAAAAGCAATGACACAAAAGCTTTTTTATAGTAATCTAATTGCAAAACTTGCACGTAATTATAGAATAAAATTTGATTCACAGAGGTTAACCATTATGTAAAGACTCTTTTTGTGTGAATTTATCTATATTCTATTACTTTATTTTGGATTTAGACACTTTACTACCTATCCTCTATTATAAAGGATTTTTAATTGGTTGGTAATAAAATACAAACTGTTTTAGAGCCATCTTTTTAATCAAGAGGTTCTTATATTATTTTATATTTTATTAACGTACTCATTCTTTTTTGTTCTTATCCGTTTCAAAAAGTAGGATTTTTGAAACACATGATTTTCATTGTCTTTTATGTCTCAAATATATAACATAAAGTATTTTGAAATGTGTCTATAAACTTGTATATGATTTGAAATAGTTTTATGCTGGGTATAGAAAATTTTCTTCAAATCCATTAAAATGGATAACTTATATGGAAAAGGTGATGTAAGGTGAGATCTTTTTTCTATGCAAGAGTCAGCAGTATCGATCAATCGTTAGAGAGACAATTGGAAGCCGCTCGGGAAGTAGGTATAGCTGAAGAATATATATTTATAGATAAAGCGAGTGGGAAAGATTTTCAACGGCCGGAATATCAATTAATGAAACGCATGTTGCGAGAGGGAGACGCCTTATATGTGAAATCTCTCGACCGGATTGGACGTAACAAACAAATGATTTTGGATGAATGGCAGGACCTTGTGAAAAACAAACAGGTGGATATTGCTGTACTGGATATGCCATTGTTAAATACAATGAAATATAAAGACATGAATGGGCTGGAAACGTTGATCTCCGATTTGATCCTGCAACTTCTGAGTTATATGGCAGAAGACGAACGCAAAAGGACAAGAGAAAGACAAGAAGAAGGCATACGCGTTGCGAAAGAGAACGGGGTGAAATTTGGAAGAAAAAAACACGAGATTGACGATACATTCCGAGCTGTCTACCCGGAATGGAAGCAAAATAAAATCACGGCCGTGGAAGCTATGAAACGAATAGGCATGAAAAGCAACACGTTTTATAGAAGAGTTAAAGAATATGAAGCGACTTTGTGATGCCGTCATGTATTTAACGATGCTAATTGTACCAAAAGAAGTTTTTTTAAAGTGAAAGAAAAGTCGCCTACTACCGTCTCCACTTTCGCAGAGGAACTTCGCCAAGCATATGGCTTTAGTACGGTACACGTAAAGGAAATTAAACAAACGTTTATATATAATCTTAAAAAAGCAACCATCTGTATTCTGATTAAGATTATATTAACAGGTTAATATGTCTACTTCCTCGTTTATAAAATGATAGGTTGGCTAGATCTACGAAGCAACTCTACCAGATTTCCGATGAATCGCAGGAAAAAGTAGCCGAGTTTATTAGTCTTCAAGATAATATAGATACGACCACATCTACTGGACGAGCGATGTTTGGCATGTTGACTGTTCTTGCGGAATTTGAGCGGGATGTTATCCGAGAAAGAACACAGGCTGGACTGTAAGCAGCGAAACAAAGAAGAAGAACCGACGGAAGACCTAAAATAAATGAAAAAACCAAACAGCTGATCCGTATTTTATTTTATCAAGGCGAGAGTGCCGCGGATATTGCTAGAGAGTATAATATTGGAAGAAGCACGGTGTATAAAATTTTAAAGGAATAAAATGATATCATTACTAAATCCAAAAAATTAGAATAACTTTTGAAAATTATCTTTATTTTTATATTTGCTCTCTATATATGAAACCTCTAGAAATAGCTTCGTATTTAAGCTAATATAAGAGTGTCGATACTGAAGAGTTGCGATAATAAATAACAAATTCATTCTACTTCAAGGAGTATCATAGATAGAAAGCTTCGTAATTTGGATATTAGATTAACTATGAAAAATAAAAAATCTATCAAACCAATGATATTTCACTTTGTTGGTTTGATAGAAAAATACTCGTGTTCAAATGTTATTTAAGTATTCAGTTTCTCAAGAAAAATGGTTATATTTAATATGAATTCACATCTATTATTTGTAGTTTTGGTGTTTACATTTTATCTTATCACTTCATTGTTACTATAATTCTTGTTACGTCACCTTTTTCAAGGCGATCAAAACCTTCATTGATCTCCTCTAGATTAATGGTGTCGGACAATAATTCATGTACAGGCAGTTTTCCTTGTTTAAACAAATCTACAAAGTGTGGGATATCTCGTGTAGGTACGCAACTACCGACATAAGAACCTTTCATTGTTCTCTCTTCCGCTGCTAATGTAACCTGAGGAAAAGAAAATTCATGTTCAGGATGGGGTAGTCCTGTGGTTGTGGTAGTACCTCCACGTTTCGTGATATTAAAAGCTACCTCCATTGCAGAAATAGCTCCCGCCGTTTCAAAAACGTAGTCTAAGCCACCGTTGGTCGCTTTTTTAATTCTGTCCACAACTTCATTCGATGAAGAATCGTACACATCGGTTGCGCCAAGCGACTTCGCCGTATCGAACTTATTTGGATTTATATCAAGTGCAATAATTTCACGTGCGCCGGCTATTTTAGCCCCCATCACTGCGTTTAATCCAATACCGCCTAATCCGACTACAGCTACACTGCTTCCTGATTTTACTTTTGCCGTATTGACAATAGCGCCGACTCCGGTGATTACTGCGCAGCCAAATAAAGCAATTTGTTCAAAAGGAATCGATTTATCGACTTTCACAATAGAATGGGTCGACACCACTGCATAATCAGCAAATCCAGAAACCCCTAGATGATGGTGGATATCACTTGATTCTTCGTGCAGTCTTTTCCCACCAGCGAGCATCTCGCCTGCTTCATTGGTTTCTGCACCATTTTCGCACAAAGCTGGTCGTCCTTCTTTGCAAGGCAAACATTTTCCGCAGCTCGGAATAAACGTACAAACCACATGATCACCCACTTCAAAATCAGTTACCCCTTCGCCTAGTTCAATCACTTCTCCCGCTGCTTCGTGCCCTAAAGCCATTGGGGTAGGGCGCGGACGACTGCCATTGATTACTGAAAGATCTGAATGACATAGTCCTGCGGCTTTAATATCAATTAATACCTCTTCTTTTTTCGGTTTGTCCAATTCTAATTGTTTAATTTTTAAAGGCTTACTTTCTGCGTAAGGAGTTGGGAGTCCCATATCGTATAAAACAGCTGCACGTGTTTCCATAATTTTCACCTCTTTGCGTAACTTATACTTATTTTTTATAGCGATTTAATCTTAATGTAGCTTGTGCTTTATGTCCTTTAAAACCTTCAAGATCAGTTAGACGTTCTGCATATTCGCCGATTGTAACGCTTGCTTGTGGTGTAACTTTTTGATACGTAACTGTTTTAAGATACTTACCAACCCAAAGTCCACCTGTATACTTGGCTGCTTTTTGTGTAGGTAATGTGTGATTAGTACCAATGACTTTGTCGCCATAAGCTACATTTGTTTCTGGCCCAAGAAAAAGTGAACCGTAATTCGTTAGGTTATTTAAAAAGTAATCATTATCGCTAGTTAAAACTTCAACATGTTCATATGCTAATTTATCAGCTTCATAAACGGCTTCTTTGAGACTATCAACCAATATAATTGTACCGTTATCTTCCCAAGAGGTCCTCGCAACATCAGCCGTTGGCAGAATTTTTAATTGGCGTTCTATTTCTTCTAATGTATCTTCGACAATCTTTCTAGACGTAGTAATCAAAGCTCCTGGTGAGGTAGGGCCATGCTCTCCTTGCCCTAAAATATCTGTAGCTATCATTTCCCCATCAGCTGTCTCATCTGCAATTACTAAAGTTTC
>Ga0079226_10003687_pt1 | contig 11742 bp, 21 predicted proteins | sample Poulit2014_FD_76345 | JGI IMG/M metagenome (GOLD analysis project Ga0079226, IMG submission 76345) | Agricultural soil microbial communities from Georgia to study Nitrogen management - Poultry litter 2014 | ecosystem: Environmental > Terrestrial > Soil > Agricultural land | place: USA: Georgia... | reverse complement strand
CAGTGGTTATATGCATCAATCGGCCTATTAGTGTATTCATCGGTCTTCTTATCTTTCACGTATGTGTAATTCTGCAATTCTTCAATTGTCTTTACACAACGGTCATCAACTACCCATTTAAATTGCTGTAGAAACTGAATTCCTTGAATTATTGAATCAGGACCTTTTAATGCTGGTCTAATTCGATAAATACCGTCTCTTTTCATTTCAGCAATTGATTTCTTTTCGGCACTATCTGCCGTAATTACTTCTTTTGAATAACCCATATCCTTAATTACTTGTGCTAGCTGATTATTAAGCAATCCTTTTTTAACGAACTCGTCCATCACATAAAGTGTTTTATTCCCCATATCTAGCTTGATATGCATAAAAGCACTTGGATCATTGATAAATCCATAATCAAGACCAAAATAATCATTTAATACTAATAATTTAAGATCACGAGGATTAAGTCGCTTAGTTTCAAAGTAAGGAAAAACAAGTTTATCTAATGTTGCAAACTCACCTAATGTATAAATTTTGTAATAAGCTGGATTAGTATTTTTCAGTTCTTCAATCGTTCTGATATTGTCTTCATCTAAAAATTTATTGTCTTTGTAAGTTGATTGATGGATTGCTACCCTTGACCGATCATAATCTGCACTAGGATCAAACCAAGTCTGATATGTCCAATTAAGCTTGCTAACCGGATTGAACATACAGAATATCTGACGTTGTTTATGTTTAGGCTCACGCAAACGTAGTGTTAATTGGGTGTAGTCATTATGATTAAACTCACTTGCTTCTTCCATAACCACATCAGAAAGCCCCTTAATGGATTTGATCTTTTCTGGGTCATCCATACCTTGAAATAAAAAAATCGCCCCATTTGGAAGGACGATTGTTTTATCAGATCTATTCACATGACAGTATTGGAGAATATTCCATCCACTTAAACACTCAGTCACATCAGTAAAAATTGAATTTTTAACTGTTCTATCAACTTTACGTAACCAAAGCACTTTTCTTGGAACATTCCAATGCTGTAATGATTTCAATACAACTTTTTGTACTACTCCATGACTTTTACCACTTGATGCACCGCCGTACCATACTTCTGTTAAGTGCGAATAATCAAAAAGGTTGTTAAAAATCTGTTTATTAAACACTTTTGAGGGATGCGGAAAATTAAGTTTAATATTAACCATCATAATCACCAGGATCTATATTTACTGTAATATCGGTTTGAGTCTCAACTTTATCAGTAAAAATCTTGTAGTATTTACCAAGTAATTCTAAAGCTTTTAATTGGTCTTGATCTTCTGGAGTAACAGTCGTGACGTTATCATATTCAACTTTAGGCTTTTTCCCTTTATAAGAAATACGCTTAAAAACCTTTTCTCTAGGTTTTCCAATTGCCAATTGGCTCAAATTATCCAGAACCCCATTAATATCAAGAATATCATTAACTTTAGTTTGATGCATTGTTTCACTAAGATATTGACTAATGTTAGCATTTGTTAGCAATCTAGAGCCGTTAGTCCTTGCTGTACTATCATTTTTAACCTTATATACAGTCTTATATGCCCTAGCTGCGTTGAAATCTTTTAAATATTCCTGACAAAACTTCTTCTGTTTTGGAGTTAGTTCTTTCAAATTATCACCACCTTAATTTTTGCAAAATAAAAAGCCAGCTTACGCTGACTTGAATTCCAATTTATGATCCATGATTGTATTGGTTAAATTTTGTATCAATACTCATTATATAAAAAATATTTTTATATTTTTTACCGATTACTCTGCCTTGCTTGCTAAGTTGAAATACCCAAAAATCATCATCACATGCTTTATATCTCGTTTTTCTAAAAATAGGATGTATTCGTAATTTTTTAATTTCAGATTCCGGTATCTTTTCTAAACCATTATATTTATCATCATGACTTAAAAGATCAATCATATCCTTTTGTGATAAAGAATATATTTTATCAAGTAACTTTAGCCTAGTTTTCTTTTCTACTTGATTCCCTTTCAAATTATACTGTTTGTCCGGAGTTAGAAAAGAAAAATTAAAAGCAAATCGTTCTTGAGGTGGTTCACTTATAGCAACTTTATTAAAGCTTTTAGGTTTATATGTACTATTTATCTGAAACTGTGAAGACATCCGTATAATAATCCTTTATCTTTTGATCACTAATTACATGACTTTGTTCAGTTTCTTGCCATGGCTTTTCACTATGTGTTTGTCTCATCAAATCATATGCGGAACTATGACCGTAAGTATCATAAATACTATTTAAAATTGATGAAGTTGTAGGATCACTTTGTAAATCTCTATAATCTTGAACGTCTTGTGCGGTAATAGGAACGACAGGATCAACTATACTTCTTTTTCCGATGTACTTTTTATGAACTTCTTCAACAACTGGACCATATTTCCAAGCGACAATATCATTATCAAACATTCTTTTACCAGTGACGACTAAACTAGCGGCCTGAATATAATACAGCAGTTTCATTGCCTTCATTTGTGTTAGTTCTTCAGCATTTTCGTCACTACGTAAATCAGCATTGTTTCTAACACGTAGCCAATTGACTATTTTAAAAACGTTATACATAATGAAAAAACCTCCTAAAAAACATTATGTTTCACAATTATAATACCTTATTTTGAATGAAAATTACACAAACTTTACTCATATAATTTCATAAAGTGTAATTATACTAAAATTTCACAAACATCTTATGTGAAACAAATTATAAAAAAGCCAAGCCTAATTAAAAGACTTGACTTTCTTGAAACGAATGGAATTTTAGTCCTAATAAGGACTATGGGAAATACTGGAATCGAACCGAGCTTAATGTCTCACCATTTAGAGATATTTCCCACTTGCTCTTTAACAAAATAATTTTGAAGGGACATTCTTAAAGAATGTGTGTATGCACAGCGAACACAGAGCAATAGCCTTAAGTGTTAAATACATAATATAGAGAGGAATTCTATTAATGCGGTGAATTAATTCAATTAACTCACAATACATATTTAATCATAGCTAAAGACTATTGAAGTACCATAATTATACCTTCAAAGTACCCTTACTTATATTTGTGAAGATCAACAATTGGTTCACAGTCATTTATTCTTTGCCAGTAATCAAAACTGTCTGCAAAATCATAAAGAGCTTTCTTACGGGTATATCCAAGCTTGTTATGTTCACAAAATAATGTTTTTTGAACTTCATCCCATGACTGCTGATAGATAAATAACCCTAGTAAAACTTTCCTTGAATTATCAGAACAATGTGCAATAGTATCAGCAACTGCTTTAATCATTGCTTCTGCATTAAGTCCACGAATAATTGCAGCTTCATTATGATTTTCTCCATTACTGTGACCAGGAGCAGTGCTTAGTACAGGTGACTTTAAATCTAAAAGATCATGACCGCTCATCAATAATAATCTTTCAAGATCTTTCGTAAGGAATTTAGAAACTGATTTTCTAGTTTCTTCTTCATCTAATTCTGGAAATAATCCTAAGCTCACTGTACCAACTCCTATTTCTATCCATATCTCTTATAGCTTCTTATATCAGCTGAAGTTTTTACACGTTCCGTTCCATGACCGTCTACTAAATGTGAACCCAATGGGATTTGTTCCCAATGGAATTTATTCAGATGATATGCTTTATGTCGTCTATCACAAAGATAATCTATTGCACCCGTTATTGTTGGTATTCTGAATGTTCTTCTTAAAGCATTAAGATCTGTATAAAACACACCATCAATTAAATAGTTAAAATGAGGAACAATTGGAATTTTTGCTTCCCGTCGAAAATTATCAATAACAGATGCAGCGAACTCGGTTTCAGCTGATATTTCCCACTTATCAAATCCACGTTCAAGCAACTTAATACAATTTCGCCGTCTATCCTCAAAAGTTCCAGAAGCTAGCTCATGAAGTTTTCTAAGCTCAGGAGCATTCATATCAAAACGAGCAACTGAACCATTTTCTTCTAATTCATGTAAATAATCATAGAACTTCGTTGTTAAAACCATACATTCACCTCACTCATATCCATAACCTACAAGGCCACCATCAACAATCATCAAAGCGTCTTGAACACTACGGGCAATTCCGTGAATCACATTGTGTGACTGCAAAAACTCATGAAACCTCAATTGATCCTTGCGAGGCTTTCCCGTTTTAGTTTTAACCTCAATCATAAAAATCTGGTTATCTACCCAACGATATCCCATTAAATCAGGAAATCCCTGAGGTAGTCCCGTATCAAACCATCGTTTATCAATTGTTTGAACCTTACCTACATTAGTACGGAATACGCTACATTTGTGCTGTGATAATGCTACCTGAATTAATTTTTGAATTTCATGTTCACTTGCCATTATGTACCACCAATTCTCTAGGAGGATTATAAGTTAATCTTCCGCACTTCTTACATTTATAATAAGTAATAAATTCTAGAAAATACGGTACTGAATGACAGACATATTCATGATGACAAAATATCTTTTTAACTGAATTACGCCATTTAAAAAATGTATCTGTAATCATTTCCACTTCACCACCACAGTTTGCAATCCGCCTGCTGCATCATATCCAAACTTAAAATTAACAACTTCAATTTCTTTATGAAGATCAATCCAATTATTAATACGCTTAATAAACTTATTGGTTTCCCTTACTTCATCTAAATTTCTTTCAAAAACAAATAATTTCATTAATTAACTCCTAATATTTCATTTCTATATACCATTCACCATCGTCATCAGCTAAAATCTTAGGATTTTTTCCATAGACATAAAAACTATGAATAAAATCATGCAATTCACTAGCTTTTTCTACTTCGATTTGATATTTATAACCACTTTTCCAGTTAGGTCTAAATACTACTTTTTCCTTGGAATTATATTTACTTAATTCATCTAATAAATAATTATCAGTAATTCTATGAAAGTTTGGAGTATATACATTAATTTTCATTTATTTTTTCTCACTTTCTTGAGGTAACAGTTCTGTTTGAATACTAGTAAAATCAACAGTTAATGGGTTTAAAGAAATTTTATTTAAAATATTTAAATCCAGTTGCTTAGCATCGGCATTTAAAGTAATTGTTACGATATCGCCGTCTGCCTTAAAGTTTTCAATCCCTGCATTAAAAGATAGTTGTTGTCCGTTTAATGTTTTATTTGCATTATTTACCATTATTAATCCTCCATTAAATAAACATTACTGTGTTTTTGTAGTTCGCCTAAAAGCTCAGGAATTGAGTCGCAACAAATTAACCCATCGTCATCTGTAATTCCTTTACCATTTTCTAAGTTAATAGCACAGTACTCGTCATCGTCCAAAGAAGTTAAGATAACTTCATGTGAAAATTGAGATTCTATTTTTAATAAAAGATGATCTCCAACATCTGGAATTTTAAATTTAGTCTTCATTTACCAACCTCAATAACTAAAAACTATATAAAACATAAGCATAAATACTATTGAGCCTAGCCAAAACGATGTTACCGTTTGTAAGTTTTTATTATCTGAATGTTCAGAATTATATCCAGCCCATATCAATAAGATCAGTAATAGAAAACCTAGTATTACTTTTGCATCACTCATGCTCATTTTCATGTTCATTCGTCGTTTAACTCCATATCTGCTAATATTGATCTGCGTTTTTGTTTTTTCGTTTTTTTCTTATTTTCTTTAATCACTCTGCGCCAATCTTTAATAGCTTCCTGATTAGTTTCTTTTTGCTTTTTTCTGTTCATAATTTTCCTCTAAATAAGTTACTGTAATTTTACCGTAATCCTTTTCTATTCCTACAGTACCAAGGCTTTGAGCAACTAAATAGCTAAAAAATTACAGTAACTTTTAAAAAACTCTTTAAAAGATATAAGCCCCTATATATTTATATATATTATTTATTTACTTTTTATTAGATATTTACTGTAATAGTGTAATCAAGTGAGTTAAACCCACATATATCAAGAGTTTTATTGATTACGGTAACCGTAATTAAGCATAATTTTAGTGTGATATTTTTCTAAAACCTGCTACTGTTTTCCCTTTAATCATTTTTCTAGCACCAACTTCATAACCTAAGTGCTCCATATAATATCTAATATCGCGAGCTTCTTTTGAATTTCGGCTTAACATATCTTCATTAGCAAAGATTTCAAAAGATAGTTCAGTATTTTTGATAAATTCCTTATCCTTGAATTTATTTTCAAGTACTGTATTAAGTTCATCTTCAAGACCAGAAGTGTACCGAAATTGCTTTCTATTTTCTTCAAGTAAATCTTGTTGATGTTTACTAAGTAAAAATGGATCTTTAATGCTCTTATACAGATGAACTGCTTCGCCCCACACTTGTTGTACGTACTCATCAGATAAATCAGTAATAGGAGATTTTGTTTGTCTTTTACCGTTCGCAAAAATTGAAATAAATCTTCTATCACCTGATCTGTCTTTTAAGTGACGAACTTCATTAGTTGTTCTTGCCAAAACAAATTTCTTTAAGAAAGTTTCTGACTTACGTGCATAAGCTTTCCGATATTCAAAGCTCTGCATAGTAATGAATTTTTTAATTTCTTCAAAACTAGCTGAATTCGATGCAGTCATTTCATCATCATTGACGATCAAAGCATTTTTCATAACTTCAAAATCATCTTTATTACTGAAAGTATTGAATTGATCGGTATATAAACCTAGCGGCGCTAATTTTTGAAGTAGTGAAGTTTTACCTACACCTTGACCACCAACTAAATCAAGTACAAAGTCAAACTTAGTTTTAGGATTATAGGCTTTTGCTACTGCACCCATGAACCATAGTTCAGTAATAAGAGATGTTGTTTCATCATGAGGAGCACCTAAGTAATCAACGAATAATTTATCCAGGCGCTCTGTTTTATCCCACTTCGCATAAGCTTCATTCATATAATCGATGACTGGATTATATGAATCCATGTAAGCTACATTAGTAATAGCTTGATCAATCACATTATTTTTAAAGCTTGCACCGTCGTACTTAGATGAAGATTCAATATAAAGTTCAATTGAATTAATCGCTTGATCTGTGTATTGACCTTTGCTAACCGTAATTAATCCTAGTTGCGTTTTGATTTTGGTATTTCTAACTACATCAATCTCTTGTGTAAATTCATTAAACCTGAATAGATCTTTTAAATTAGGATCTGTTTTAAGAATTAAAACAACATTTTTAACAGAGGTAGTTCGCAAAACACCAGCTGTAGTTCGTTCAAAAATTGATTTTTTATTTTCACTTTTTTGAAGTTTATCAGCTTCTTCTTTATTTAAGTTCAGAACCTTTTTATCATCTGCCACTAAATCCCCCTCCTTCTATTTTCTTTTTCAATCATCGAATTAACAGTTCTTTCTACCTCATTTATTGGTAATGGATCGGAAGAATTATCATTTGCTATCATCGCTAATTTAGCTGCTGCATAAGGATCTACATTCCGCATAAGTAAGCCACCTATAAAACTTGTCAAATTGTCATTACGTTTACCTTTATCACCAAGGCCTTGAACGATAGTTTCAAAAAGATCTGTTGTTTTAGTACGTTTTCGCATTCCCTGTAAAACTTCCGCAACTAAAGTTGGAGGCATATCTTTTTGCTTATCTTTTATCAAGTCAAGCAGCCCCTGCGGGGGTGCTTTCATTGGAGCATTGTTAAGCCAACGATATTTTTTATCTCCTAATGAAGATGGAGCTACAACAACATAATTATTTTCGTGAGCTTTCAGGTCTACACTCGGTAAAATTCCGATATTTTGACTGATCTTCATATCCTTTGGTTTTGTAAAGAAAAAATGAAAACCATCATGTGCTGTCTTTTCCGTGAGTGTATCTTTAAACCAATCATCATGATGTAGATTTCTGATTGATTCCATTCCATCTACTTCACCAGAATGACGGTCAACATCAATCACAAAGAACTTATCTGTTTTAAGTGCAATATTTGCTAAAGGATATTTCTGCCATATCTTCCTAATTTCATCAGGAGTAAGTGGTGGTTTTCCAGCAAACTTGATTAACGGTTTCTTACTCTGACCAATCGGAATAACTGAAAATCCCTTTTCTGCGTAGCTCACAGCATAATTTACTAAGTTAACTAGCATAATTAGAACTCATAGTCATTAGAATCAGGATTATAATCAATTTTTACCTTAGGTTTTGGTAATTTAATAATTGATTTAATTGCATTTTTCTTAACTTCCCAATCTGTCCAAATTGGATCTGATCCACATCCTGGATACCATAGACCATTACCATGTTCTTTATTAATAGCAGTAGGGAAAATTAAGAAATCCTCTCGATGCGCTACACGCATAAAATCATGTACCTCGTTTACAGAAAGACTAGTATAGAGTGGATAAACTTTACTACCTAAGACAATCATTATTTCTGTTTTTGGATATTTAATATTCATTGTTCAATTCCTCCTTATTTACCGAATGGCAAATCATCATCTGTAATCTCCATGCCCGTAGCTGCATCTTTGAAAGGATCTTCAACATTAGCAGTAGTAGGTTGTTCAGCTTCTTCAAACTTGTAGTTACGCCAAGGGTTATCTGGATTTTTCTTGTTTGGACTTGATTTAATTGTTAGCTTAAGTAGTTTTCCAATAACGCCAGCATTGCGAAATTCTTCTTGAATCATCTCGTAATCTTCACTTTCGTTAGCACCCATAAAAACTTTATCAGGGACATCAAAGCCAACCATAGCGCCAATTTTTGTGATCATTTTAATACTTCGAGCAAGTGTCGATTCAGACATTTTTTCACCATTTGTCTTTTTTGATGCAAGAGTTGGTGTGATATGTTCTTGACGACCAGCTTGGTCTCCAGTAACTACGTCAAAACTGAATCTAATATAGTCAGTTCCAGATTTTGGCCAAACACCGTGGTTAACTCCACTTAAAGTAACAATATATGTACCGTCTGGAATTGGTTGAAATCCTGAGTTGATATCATCTTTCTTAGGATCAAATTTTTCACTTTTAACCTTATTTAACGCTTCTAATAAACCCATTATTTATTCTCCTTCTTTTTGTTTTCCTTATATTGCTTTAAAACTTCATCACTAAACATTCCCTGACAACTAAGCAGTAGATCTAATACTCGTTTGTTAGTAATGTTTTCTGGTAAATATTTAGTTCTAGCTGCTTTCACTTCACGCATGTAATGGATATTTTGACCAGCTCCAACTTTTGAAGTTCGAATTACCAAGTCACAGTTTCCATTGACCATGTTGTAATACTTATCCTTTAGAGACTGTCTATAAGTTGTAATACCGGTGTTTTCATCAGTAGTACTAATTTCACGACTAATGTAAATTACATTCATAGGCAGTGCTTTAAGATCCATGACAAATTGTTGAAGCTTAGAATAAAAAACTGAATAGCCTTTACCATAAGGAATGTCTGAGAGAGCTTGAACATCTGCCTCTAAACAAATGGCTTGCTCAATCATTACACAAACATCATCAATAACATCAATGACAATTGTTTGAAATTGATCTTTAGGTTGCCGTTTAGGATTTTCAACTTGAAGTGCCGTAACAATATCATCAAGCTGTTGAATTGCTGATTGTTGTAATTTTCCGTTTGCATCCCGAATATTTCGGATTTGAATACTTGGGGCTTGACCTTGTTCACTATTTCCATCCGTGTTCAAAACTAGTGGATTAGGAAAGTAACTTGAAAAATAAGATTTTCCACTCATGGTTTCACCCCAAATAAAGAAGTTGTGGGGTTGTGATTTAGGTTTTAATGTTGCTACTTTTGGTAATTGAATCATTTAGTTATCCTCCTCATACATGACTAATACATTTTCCTCAAATTCCCCTGTTGATCTGATTTTCAAAGTCTTGTTTATCTTCGTTTCCAATACGATTAAATGTTTTTACTTTCATTTAAAAATTCCTTTCTTCTTAGCCATAACGTAAGCCCATCCTGGCTTGTAACCATGTAACTTACCATAGGCCACTAATTCACTCATTGACTTCAATTCTCCAACTGACTTATCAACCACATTAGTCATGACTTGATCTTGAATAATTTTCTTAATATGTTCTCTACGAGCTTTCGTTGCTTCAACTAAATCGACATCACTAATTGGCTTAGCTTCATGAATCTTGATAGGCTTACCGCATATCGGACACTTACCATCTTTAACTTCACTAGCCTTGACTACTGCAAAACAATAATCACATGTAACAATTGATAATCCTGGATCTTTAAGCAATGTTTTACTCTTTTGTTTTCCAGATTTAATTGCTTTTTTCCAATCTCGGTCATCATCTGGATAACCAAATTTTTTAAAATTATTAGCGTGGTCAATAATTATTGCTGTCTTTTCCGGTCGAGGATTTAAGCACCTCATCGAAAATTGTAGGTATAGTGCGAGTGATGCTGTTGGTCGTGCCATAATCACACAATCCACATTTGGTAAGTCAACGCCTTCTGTAAATAAATTAACGTTGACTAAAATTTTAAGTTCCTGATCTCGGAACTTACGCACCGCTCTATCACGTTTTTCTTTCGAAGTTGTTCCATCTACTTCAATTGCTGAAATGCCCGTAGAATTAAATTCAGTAGCTATTTTGATAGCAGAATCAATTGAATAGGTATAAACAACTGCTTGCTTACCATTTGCTATTCTTTTGTACTGCTTAACAATGTGACCAAATATTTTAGTAGACATCGCTTCTTGCATTGATTCCGCTGTATAATCCCCAGTACTTCCACGCTTTAATGCTTTTTCATCAAAATCACCCGGAGGTTGGAAGTATCTAAACGGGGCTAGAAAACCTTTTTCTGTCAACTCATGAATCGATTGACCGACAATAATGTCATCTGCAATCTGATCTAATTGTTGTCGTCCTGTTCTGTGTGGTGTAGCCGTAAACAACAACACAATAGCCTTAGGGAATCTATTCAAAATATTCTGATATGACTTAGCTAAAGCGTGATGTGCTTCATCAACTAAAATCACATCAGGAACTGGTAATTTATCAACTCTCCGTGTAAGGGTCTGAACCATACCCGCAGTTAGTAAATTAGAATTAACTTTCTGTTTCTTGAAAGTCTTAACAGCTTGATCAAGGACTTCTTTACGATGAATCAAGAACATTACACGGTTATTATTTTTAGTAGTTCTTCTGGCAATTTCTGCCATTACTCACTGTTTTTCCTGTTCGAGGTGGGCTTTGAACGATAATTACACGATGTTTTTTCTTCATTGAATCGACAATTTTATTAATTAAATCGGTTTGATAGGGTCTTAATTCATACATTAGCTAAGATCACCTAATAAATTTCTTAATTCACTCTTTGATAAATTATTTTCAAAATGATTTGTAGCTTTAATTTGTGCTTCGCTAATTAATCCATCACAAACTGGAGCACGCCCATTAATGTAAATTATTGTTTCCCCATCTTCAGCCATACCTAAAACTACATAATCCTTAATTTTTCCTGACCTAATTTCTTCAAAATACTTTTCTAATTCTTTCATTGTTAATTCCTCGTTTTATTTAATTAATGTCTTTCTGTTAGCTTTCAAGTGTGCACCGGTAATTTCTTTACCAGCTTTCAAATCTTCGTAAAGTTTCTTCTTATCGGCTTTGATAGTCTTTTCTTCAACTACATAATCAATTGGTAGTTTTGTAATTTATTCAACGATGACTGAATCGCGGTAATTTCTAGGCTTAAGAATGTTGTGTT
>Ga0079226_10003686_pt1 | contig 11743 bp, 13 predicted proteins | sample Poulit2014_FD_76345 | JGI IMG/M metagenome (GOLD analysis project Ga0079226, IMG submission 76345) | Agricultural soil microbial communities from Georgia to study Nitrogen management - Poultry litter 2014 | ecosystem: Environmental > Terrestrial > Soil > Agricultural land | place: USA: Georgia... | reverse complement strand
TGATCCCGCAGACTCTGCCACGCTGCGGCCAGCGTAGCGCGGGTGGGCATGCTCGGTGACACGTTCATGCCAGATGCTCCGTCGTCACGACAACTGAGACCAGGGGCAGCGGGTGGGACCCCGCACCCGTGGCAGGCTCCGGGCCACTCGCGTCTCCACCAGCCTAATTAGAGGCGTCTTCTGGGATCGCGATGCGGATGCGAAGCTGGGCATGGCCTGGTGCCACGCTGGTCGCGTAGAGTGCGATGGCGCATACGGGAGCTCGCGCCGAGCGGGCTGAGAGGACGGCTGGGGCCGTCGACCGGGAAACCTGCTCCGGTTAATTCCGGCGAAGGGAGCGTGGTGACATGTGTGCTGATCGTCCCGCGGTGGCGTTGTCGATCGCGGGCACCGACCCCAGTGGGGGCGCGGGCAGCCAGGCGGACCTGAAAACGTTCGATGCGCGCGGTGTGTATGGCACGACCGCACTCACCGCGTTGCTTGCGCAGAACACTCACGGCGTCTCGCGGGTGTATCCGGTTGACGAGGATTTCGTCGCGGATCAGTTGACCAGTGTGCTCGAGGACATTCCGGTGGAGGCCACCAAATCCGGGATGCTGGGATCGGCAGGGTTGGTGGAACTGGTTGCCGGGCACCGCCGGCGAGCATCGCTGGGTTTCTACACTGTCGACCCGGTCATGGTCGCCACCTCCGGCCACCGACTGGTGCCGCCCGAGGCGGTGCACAAGGTGCGTGACCAATTGCTTCCGGTGGCCGACTTGATCACGCCGAACCTGCCGGAAGCGGCGCTGCTACTCGGCGAGGACGTGGCAGTCGCGCACACTCGTGCCGAGATGCGCAGCCAGGCCCGGGAGCTGGCGCATCGTGGACCGGGTGGTGTGCTACTCACCGGCGGGCACGCCAGCCCGAGCCCCGTGATCGACCTCCTCGCGACCCCTGACGGGCAGGTCACCGAGTTCGCGCACGAGCGGCTCGCCACGGCCAACACGCATGGCACCGGGTGCACACTCTCGGCCGCAGTCACCGCCGAGATCGCAGTACGCAAACACGCCGCCGCCACCTCGCTCGTCGATGCGGACACGCTGACGGCGGCCGTGTCGGAGGCGCTGGACTATGTGGCCCGAGCGTTGGCCTCGGCGGCGAGCTGGCGACTCAGCCACACCCCCGACGGTGCTCACGGGCCCGTCGACCACCTCGTCGACAGTCGTGCCGAATCCGGACGCTCGGACCACGAACACACCACACACCACGCAGGAGAACCAGCCGATGCGCGTTGATTTCGCGGCCGGAGACCACACCACGGCACTGTGGCAACAGGTCGAACCGACCATCACCGAGATCGAACAACTGCCGTTCCTCGAACAACTCGCCGCAGGCACGCTGGACAGGCACACCTTCACTCACTACCTGTTACAGGACGGGCTGTACCTGAACGGGTACAGCCGGTCGATGGCGCTGCTGGCGGGCCGCACCGGCAACCGCGACGAGGCACGATTCTGGGCGAACTCCGCGGCCACCGTCATCACCGAAGAGGAACAGATGCAGCAGGCACTGCTGGCCGATCCACAGTTGGCCAGCGCCCGCCACGACATTCTCGCTGGCCGGGCCGAACCGGAACCCTCCCCCACCACACTGGGCTACGTCTCGTTCCTGCTGGCCGGCGCCGCGACCCAGTCCTACGGTCTCGGCGTGGCCGGCGTGTTGCCGTGTTTCTGGGTATATGCCCACGTCGGCAAAATACTGGGCACCATGGCCGGGGACCTACCGGACACGCACCCCTACAAAACCTGGATCGACACCTACGGCGGCGCCGACTTCGACGCCGCCACCCGCCAGGCAGTCAGCATCCTCGAAACCCAGCTCGCGCGAGCCACACGCGCCGAATACGAACACATGAGCAGCGCTTTCACCCGGTCCTGTGTCTACGAACTGCACTTCTGGGCCTCGGCACACGCCGCACAAGACTGGGACACGAGCCCCTTCACCCGCCAAGAAAGGGCGATCATGGGTCCTGATCCGGACGAAACCGGCGCAGGAAACGAAGCCGGAACGAGGAACGCATAGTCACAGTGGCCAGTGCGGCCGTGGCACCGCACGGAGGTCGCCGGCCACGACACGTGCGCTTCCCCGGCGGGGGTGTCATGGGCACCCACGGTGTTCGCCCGCCACACGATGCCGATTCGATACGTCCCAGTTACGTGTCCCGTGCAACTCGGAGCCCAGTGTAGTCGGCGAGTGCGCAGGAGCTGGGCGCACAACGTGTGGACTTCGGGGGCTTGTTAGCGAACCTCGATGAAGGTGGGGGACCAGAATACCGGATGATTCAAGCAGGGCTGTTGGCACGTTTGTGGCGGAGATACTACGGTTTGCCCGGACACGGGAGCTCGCGCCGAGTGGGCTGAGAGGACGGCTGGGGCCGTCGACCGCGGAACCTGCTCCGGATAATTCCGGCGAAGGGAGCACGATGACTGCGACTAATCGGTTGCCGTTCGAGGACAGCGCGTGTGGGGGCTACGAGAGCTTTCATCACGCTTATGTCGACCAGCTGCGTCGGGTGTTCTGCTCGCCAACGTACCGCAATGCTCCTCGAGGGTTTGCCAGCCGGGAGCAGCTCGCGGCCCAGTTCCACCTGACCGATCCTCGGCAGCGGGTGCCGTTCCTGCCTGCCCGGCGAACCAATATCGTGTTCAATTTCGCTGAGGCGCTGTGGTATCTCGCTGGCCGGGACGATTTGGATTTCATTGGCTACTACGCACCGCGCATGCGCCGGTACTCTATGGATGGGCGGTCGCTGACCGGCACCGCGTACGGGAAGAAAATCCTCGGTGGGGAAGCTGGGCGCGATCAGTGGCGCATGGTGGTTGACCAGCTGGTCGGTGATGCGGATAGCAAGCGCGCGGTGTTGCAGATCTTTGACGGTGCTGAACTACGAGTGCCAGACAACCTCGATGTCTCCTGCACATTGGGTCTGCAGTTCCTGGTGCGTGACGGCATGCTGCACGCCATCGCCTACATGCGCGCTAACGATGCCTACCGGGGCATGACCAGTGATCTGTTTTCGTTCACCTTCCTGCAGGAGTTTTTGGCTACCCAACTCGGCGTCACATTGGGGAGCTACACCCACACGGCTGGATCGTTGCACGTGTACGCCCCGGACGACGACAACGTGCAGGCGGTGCTGTCCGACCCCGCTAGCAGTGCTGGCCCGCCGTTTGCCTTTCCCGCCATGCCGGCTCAGGACAACTGGGCAGTGCTGCATGAGGTTCTGGAGGTGGAGGAAGCCCTGCGCACCAACCGCCATTCGCTGTCTGCTGATCTCGGCGGGCTGGGGCTGCCGCACTACTGGGCCCAAGTACTGGGGCTCTTTGAGGTGTACCGCAGGCTCCGCCACGACGAGCCGGACCCCGGACAGATGCTCACCGCGCTCGACCCGATCTATCAGCACCTCCTTCTGCAGCGTTGGGGTCCTCAACTGCGCACGGCAGAGGTGAGCCGGTGAGCACCTCCTGGGAAGCCGACGAGATCGCCGCGGGCTTCGAAGCCTACGATGACCTGCCCGAGCGCACCCTGGGCTATCCGTGCGTGTTCGACGCCCTGCAGCTTGGCGACGCCGCCGTCACACGGGTACTCGACTACGGCTGTGGACCGGGCAAGGTCGCAGAACGAATCGTCCGCGACTACGACTGTGCTGTCGTCGCGGTCGACTCCTCACCGGCGATGCTCACGATCGCACGCGCAGAGCGGGCCCACCCTCGCATCGACTATCACCACGTCAACGGGGAACAGCTTCCCTTCCTGCCCGACGGCAGCATCGATGCGGCCATGACCTGCTACGTGTGCATCAACATCGGCTCCTTAGACCGCATCAAGCGCATCGCCGCCGAGATATACCGCGTCCTGCGTCCTGGCGGGCGCTACGCGGTACTCGACACCAACCCCAACACGACCGGCGTGCCGTTCTCGACGTTCCGTAGTGGCATGCCGGGCCGTCGCTACAGCACCGGCCAGCAACGCCAGGTGCTGCTGCAGCGACCCGACGGCCAGGTACTCGAATTGCTCGACTATCACTGGCCGGCCCGCACCTACCGGGACGTCCTGGCCGGTGCTGGTTTCCGCGACATCACCCTGCACGAGCCCGTACTGGGCGCACACGAGGGTCTGTCCAGGCCCGAGAGGCCCGCGTGGGGCAGCGAAACGACCCAGCCGCCGTTCTTGATTGCCGCAGGAGAGAAGTGAGTAACGACCAGCCCAGCTGTGACCGGAGCATCACGCCGGTGGCCAACCCGAAGTCGGTGTTTCTCGCCGGGCCCTTCAAGGCGCTGGTCGACCCCGAGGTCGGCCAGCTCCGCGCGTTCGAACGATCCCGCTACGAAGCCCTCATCGATCACCTGGAATCTCGTGGCTACACCGTCCACAACGCCCACAAACGGGAAGGCTGGGGCGCTGAATTTCTCCAGCCTGAGGACTGCACCCGGATAGACTATGAGCAAATCCGTAACTGCAGCCTGTTCGTGACCTTCCCTGGTGATCCCGCTTCGCCTGGAACCCACATCGAGATCGGCTGGGCGGCTGCCCTGGACAAACCGATCATGTTGCTACTCGAGGACGGCTACACCTACGCCTTCCTCGTGCGCGGGTTGCACGCCATCGCCGACGTCACCTCTGTCGTCATGCCGACCGACGAGATCGGCCTCGAGGCCTTCGCCACCACCCTCGCTGCCCTCGAAGACCGCCTGGAACATGCCCCCAGCGGAGCATCCCTGCGAATCCCCGAGTCGCGGACCGATCCGCGATGAGTGCCCCCACGGTGTCCGAGTTGCGCGTCGACCGCGGCTCTCACGCTAGTGGCTCGTCGAGTCACCAGCCGTACCCGGCAGAGAGGTGAACAGCCGTGCTGGCCGACCAGTTCGACACGTTCTTGATAGACCTTGACGGAGTGGTCTACCTCGACAATGCCGCCCTGCCAGGGGCCGTGCAGGCACTGGCCCAGCTGCGCGCCCAAGGAAAAACGGTGCGCTTCTTGACCAACGACCCACGCCCGGAACGACACGAACTCCGGCAGCACCTCGCGGAGATCGGGGTCGAGGCCATGCTTGAGGAGATCGTCACCTGCGGCTGGGCGACAGCCCTCCACCTACGCAAGCACGGATGGAACCAGGTCTCTGTTGTCGGCAGCGCGAGCCTGGCCTCCGAGTTGCGTCGCGCCGGATGCGAGATCACCGAAACAGAGCAACCGCAGGCTGTCGTCGTCGGCTGCGATCAGCACGTGGCGTATCCGCATCTCGACCGCGCGGCCACCCAGATCGCGGCGGGCGCTCGATTTGTGGCCACCAACGCCGACGGGTCGTTCCCCAGCCCCACCGGGCCCCGCCCTGCCACTGGAGCGATCGTGGCCGCCCTGCAGGCGGCCACGGGCCAGCGCCCACTCATCGTCGGTAAACCGCACCCCTCGATGTTTCGTGCCGCCCTGGACGGGCTGCCGCCCGACTCCCGCGCCGTGATGGTCGGCGATAGCCCCCACACCGACATCCTCGGCGCCCACCAACACGGACTACCCGCCATCCTGATCTCCCCCACCCCCACAGTGTTTGTCTCCCCGCGGGACTTCCGCACCCCCGATGCCACACTGTCCAGCCTCACCGAGCTATTCACCCCGGGAAGGCAGCACCGAGAGTGGAGCACCCCCACGTTCCCGTGGCCCGAGGCAGTCAAGGCAGGGGTAGCCGCCGTCGTGTTCAACCACTCCGGGAACGTACTGCTGCAACGACGCGCCGACAACGGCCTCTGGGGACTGCCCTCCGGACACGTCGAGCCCGGCGAGACCGTCGATGAAGCCGTCACACGCGAGGTAGCCGAGGAAACCGGACTGCAGGTGCAAGTGTCACACCTGATCGGTGTCTATTCACATCCCAACTCTCAAAGCTTCGCCTACCCCTCCGGGCAGGTCAGCCAATTCATCACCTCATGCTTCCGCTGTCAGATCATGCAAGGCGACGTGCACTGCGACGAGGAAGAAACACTCGACGCCGCGTTCTTTCCTCCCGACGAACTACCCGCCGAACTGTTGCCCATGCACCCACAGTGGCTCACTGACGCGCTGGCCAACGAACTCCCCGCCTACATCCGATAGCACTCGCCACCCTGCCCGTTCGCCCCTCGACCCACAGAACCTCCGCTCAGCAGAGACCGGGCACCAATCGACGACGAAAAGTATGTCCGGTTGGGGACCCGCAAGCGTTACAGCAGACCTGAAGATTCGCCGACAGCTTTCCTGGCGTTGTCTGGCTAGGTGCCATACACTGTCACACGTGTCGGAGCGGATCGAGTGGAGTGACACCGCAGCGCAGCACATTCGGACTCGCTCCGCACGGTATGAAGGAGCTGTCGACATTGAGCCTGCGTGGACGAGCGAGGTCGTGGCTGATCCCGACCGGCTGGTGGACGAGCCCGATCCGAACTCGGCCCACGTCAACAGCGCTCGCATTGTCGGCTACTCGCCTACGGCGGGTGTGGTGCTCACGGTTGTGGCGCTGCGGGACCGGCGCGGTGTGCTGCACGGAGCGTCCGCCTGGAAGACCCGAGGTGCTGCGTTACGTCAGTATGCGGAGGGCAGAAGCGATGACCGAGATCAGTGACCAGCAGTTGCGCGACTACCGTGAGGAAGCGGAAACGACCCAGGACGAGGCGTTGTCTGCAACAGCATCCCGGCCTGGGTGGCAGCGGGCGAAGGTGTTGTCGGTGCGACTGTCCGGTGAGGAGTTCGAGGAGCTAGCCCGCTATGCGGCAGCGCTGGAGGTGCCCGCCTCCGGGCTGGTCCGCGGCTGGATCCTGGAGCACCTCCGTGCCGGAGCAGACTCACCGACACAAACTGTGGAACGGATCTCGCACGAACTGGACCAGCTCCGACGCCAACTCGCGGCCTGACAACCGAGGCGACGAACAGCCCGAACGGCCGCCTGGACGTCGGCAAGCGTGCCCGTAAGGGGACCCCGCTGCATTGCAGGTGTCAGCGGTGTGCTGCGTGGCGGGGGTCGGTGATCCTGCCCCGTTTGATGTTTCGGGCCAGCAGGATGGCGGCACCAGCCAGGAACGCAATGCCCACGGTGGTGGCGGTCCAGGGCGGCATGTCCAGCACGGGGGTCTGGTCGTCTCCGAGCCAGTCGATGACGGGGCCGGCCACGATCGCTACCGCGAAGGCGCCACCGCTGGCGATGCCGTACGTCTTGTCGCGGCGGGGTGTGGCGGCTGCCCGTAATAGCAGCACAGTGCCCGTCACGAGCGCGACGAGGATCACCGGCCAGGACACGGCGTCCGCAGCGGTGACGACGACCGCACTCGCGTTGGTGAACAGCGTTTCGAGCAGCAAACTCACGCCGAGATACGTCAAAGCGCCAGTGGCCAGCGCTCCGGCGGCGTGCCTGGCCGCGTGCGGTTTGCCGGTGGCGGGGCCGAGCTGGGCCACGACGTGGTTGGCGTAGTCCCGCGGTGGGCCGAACGCCTCCTGTGGGTCCTCGCCGGTCTCGGCGACGTGGGTCTCCACCTCGGCCAGCACCTCCCCGACCCGGTCGCCGGACACTTCTTGCGCCCGCAGTGCCAGCACCAGCTGGTCGCGGTACTTCTTCGCCAGTGTCATCATCCTGTTCCTCCTCGGTGCAGCACCGCGATCGTGTTTCGGGCGAACTGGGTCCATGCGGGTCCCTGCTCGGTGAGCAGTGCGCGGCCGGACTCGGTCAGGGCGAAGAACTTGCGTCCCGGCCCGCTTTCACCGGCCCGCCACTCCGCTTGGACGAGGCCGTCGGCGGCGAGGCGAGTCAGCAGCGGGTACAAGGTGGTGCTGTTGCAAGCTCGGGGTGATCATGTGTGGCGTGGCAGGATGCGGGGTTATGAGCATCTTCTCCGGCCGTCACTACCCCAAGGACATCATTTTGTGGGCGGTGCGCTGGTACTGCCGCTACGGGCTCAGCTACCGCGACGTCGAGGAGATGCTCACCGAGCGGGGCGTGCCGGTCGATCACAGCACGGTCTACCGGTGGGTGCAGCGCTACGGGCCCGAGTTGGATCAGCGGACCCGGTGGTATCGCCAGGTCGGCGACTGGCGTGCGCAGTCCTGGCGGGTGGATGAGACCTATCTGCGCATCGGCGGGCGCTGGTGTTACCTGTACCGGGCGATCACCTCGGCTGGCGACACTCTGGACTTCTACCTCTCGACCCGGCGCACGACCGCCTCGGCCAAGAAGTTCCTGGGCAAAACGCTACGTTCGAGCGCGCACGACATGCCGCCCCGGGTGATCAACACGGACAACGATGCTGCCTTGGCCGCAGCCATCACCGACCTCAAGGCCGAGGGATTGTGTGCGACAACGGTACAGCACCGGCAAATGAAGTACCTCAATAACCGCATCGAGGGTGATCATGGCCGGCTCAAGCGGATCCTGGGCCCGAAGTGCGGGTTCAAGACCCCAACGACCGCCTACCGCACCCTCAAAGGCATGGAGGCCATGCACGCACTCCGTAAGGGGCAGGGCCGCATCTTCGCCTACGGACAGCCGAACCCCGACGCGGTGCTCGTCGAGAAAGCATTCGCCGACGCCTGACCCGCAACTGCAGACGGGGTCACGACCGTAAACCCGGGTCCACGACGCCCTCGGCTCAACTTTGCAACAGCACCGTCGAACTGCGAGCGTGGTTCGCCCGGCTGGGCCAGTTCCTGGCTGCCCGATCGGTAGCCGGTCAAAGCCTCCCGGACATGGGCCGTTCGCTCCGCAACCGCCTCCCGCTCCGCGTCGGTCATCCCGGCCAGCACCACGGTCGCCGGGTCTTCGAGATCGTCGGAGCTCGGCCCAGGAAGATCCGTGGCGACACGCGCACGGTGGCTCGCGAGAAGTTCCCGCAGAGCAACATGCACGACCCGCTGCTGATCCGCCGGAGACCGCAGAACCACATCATTACCCGCAGGGCTTGGGCGCAGCTCGACGACCTCGAGCACCTCGCCGTCGTAGATGACGCGCGTCCCAACCCCGAGCCGGACGGTGCCGTTGCTCATGCGCGCACCCCACATCCCACTACGAGCGCCGCGCTCAGCGGCCGAGTCAGATCGACGGTGAAGTGGTGTGTCCACACCAGATGGAAGACGGCTGATCGCACGAGCGGTGCTGGCCATCCACCGCGACCGCGGCAGGCCTCTCCCAACGATTGGCCCGCGATCTCGCCAGCGCGAAGCTCATCAAGCAGATCCCGGTCGAACCGCCGCTCATGCCGGTAACCGGCGAGGAATCGCACATTGCCAAGCTCCGCTTCGGGCGGTTCGCTCCACACCTCATAACGCCACCCGCGCTGCTCGACCAGCTCTCGCGTCCATGCCAACGTGAAGCTGACCTCCTGCTTGGACAAACGAGACTGCGGCTTGACATCGACCACTACCGGCCCCTCGTCGCTTAGCAGCAGGTAGTCCGGAACATGCTTGCGCTCCCGCCCGCCCACCCGGGCGCGCAGAAGAAGCGGAAGCGAGGAACTCGAGAGGAGTACGGCTCCACGGCGCGGTCTCCTCGGCTCCGGTGTCACGTCGCCGCACAGTGACGGTACCTCGCTGCGGGCTTCCCGGATCCGACATGCGCTCCACGCTGCCACCAGGCGCATCCTGGAACAGGCATGCCGCTCGGCGTGTCTCACGAAATCTGCACGAGTGCAGTCCAGGTGCAGCGGTTCGTGAGAAAGTGCAGCGAAACTTGAGACTCTACATTCAGTCCTCACAGTCCGATCCGGACCAGGGCGTTGTCTCCCCATTGGTCGACGGTGCGCAGGTACCCGTGTAGGGCTGCGGAGTTGCCGGCCCACCCGCCCTGGGTGGCGATGGCGTGTGGGTCGTGGCCGGCCCGGCGGGCTTCGGTGGCCAGCCCGGCCCGTAGCGAGTGGGCGGTGATGCGCGTGAGCAGCCCGGCGGTCTCTCCGCTGCGGGTGATGGCAGCGCCGATGCCGTGGGCGGTGAGCGAGTCGCCGGGGTTGCCGTGGCGGTCGATGGAGCGGAATGCGCGTCCACTGTGTAGTCCGGCTTCGGCGGCCCAGGTGTGCCAGGCGGTCACGGGGCAGGTGGCGGATCGCCGTCCGTGGGGGATGGCCACGGTCCGGGCGGCGGTTTTGGAATACCGGATGGCCACCACCAGGCCCTGGGGCTCGGTCTGAATGTCGCCCACCGACAGGTGGGCGAGTTCGTCGCGGCGGGCGGCCAGGGCGAACCCGAGTAGCAGGAGGGCCCGGTCGCGATGCCCCGCCAGGGTGTCCGGCAACTCGGCGCAGATCGCCCGCAGTTGGTGCACCGTCACCACAGGTGCTTTCCCGCGCCCGCGCTGCTCCCCGGTAGCGGCCAGCCGGCGCTCGTAGGCAGCGATCGCCTCGTGGGCCTGACCCGCGACCCCGTCGGGCACCGCTACCCCGTCCGCGCGCAGCGCGGCGAGAGTGCCATAGACACGTCGGCGGATCGTGGCCGGCGCGGCCGGCGCCCGATCGTGCCGGTGCTGGCCCTGTTCGAGCCACAACACCAGGCCCACCAGGGTTCCCGGGGAAACGTCACGTGACGCAATCCCCACCTGGGCGCAGTAGTGACACCACAGGCGCCAGTCCCCGGCGTACGAGCGCTGCGTGTTGGCCGGGCGCTGCTCGCGCAGATACTCACTCGCGGCCTGGTCGATGGCCGCGATCCGGTATCGGACCTGCGCGAGGCCGGCGTCCTCGGCGGACGCTGCGGGAACGGGAACCGGGGGTTGTTGATCTTCCATGGCCTGAGTCTAGCCGACGATAAGGCACGTTATCGTACCCCAGACGTGCCGCGTGTATCCGTCCGTGAAACACTCACGGGATGGCCACCCCACCCCGCGTGACCGACGCCGAGCTCTCGGCAACCCTGCATCGGATCGCCAACCGGCGGGAGAAACACCAGGACAGCGCCCTGGAGCTACTGCCGGATCCGGCGCAGGCGCATCCGTGGGAGATGTTGGCGTTCCTGCGCCGCCACCCCGCCGGGACTCGCGACGCCCGTCGGGCGGATGTGGCCGATGCGTTGCGGTTGTGTGCCGGGTTGTGGTGGGCCCAGCGCCGCGAAGAACACACCTGGCTGACCCAGGGACGCCGCTTGGGGATGTTTCTGTCGCAACTGGGCATGCCCTTCGGCATCGGCAAGCGGGGTGTCGCCGACCGCCTCGACCGCCTCGAGGCCCTCTTACGCTATGACCGTCCGGACGAGAAGATCACCCGCGAAGCTCGGGCCGCCGAGCACGCCCGGGCAGCCCGCAGTGCCGCCGAACACGCCTGGATCACCCAGCACCACGCCGAGCTGCGCGCACTGGCCACCGGCCTCGCAGCCGAGGCCGCACGGTTCGGCCTGGCCGACGAGGCCCGGGACTGGGTCGACGAGGCCGCCCGCGACGCCCGCGAGGACACCCTCACCCCCGGCACCCTCACCGCGCTCGGCCTGGCCGCCGCCGACGTGCAAACCGCCCCCGAGATCACCGCCCTCGAGGGTGGCCGACCGTACACCGTGCACCAGGTGTTGGAGCGCATCCACGCGCTGCGGGCGGATTTCGCCACCCTGAGCTAGCCGGCACCCGGCGGCGACGCACGAGCGCGCACTCCCCTCCCCCTGGGTGCAGTCTGCGGAGAGAGTGCGCACACGACCCGGTCCGCGGGCCGGCGGGGGTTAGGGCGTGTCTCCCAAATATGAGCGGGTGAGTGCGTGATCATGGCCGCATGG
>Ga0079226_10003685_pt1 | contig 11744 bp, 12 predicted proteins | sample Poulit2014_FD_76345 | JGI IMG/M metagenome (GOLD analysis project Ga0079226, IMG submission 76345) | Agricultural soil microbial communities from Georgia to study Nitrogen management - Poultry litter 2014 | ecosystem: Environmental > Terrestrial > Soil > Agricultural land | place: USA: Georgia... | reverse complement strand
TAAATAAATCAGGTCAGTACCTTAGGGGGTATTTCTCACAAATGGACCCTCTTATTTATTGCCAAAAAGGCGTTTAAAGAAGCCTTTTTTAGGTTGTTCTTCCGGTTGGTTGTCAGTTGTTTCTTTTTCTGTTTCTTTAGAGGTAGACTTGTTTTGCTTTTCTGGCTGTTCTATCTCTTTAATACGTTCTTGATCTGCTAAATGTAACTGTTGTTCTTGATCTATTAAATTCTGAGAATGCTCAAGAAGTTTTTGGAGTTGTTTTATTTCTTCATCTTTAGCAAGTAGTTGCCTATCTTTATTTTCTAATTGTTTTTTAAAAAAATCATCAGTGGTAACTTGGTTTGTAGTAACGTTACTAGTGCGGTTACCACCTTTAACTACACCCTTAAAATGCTTTTTTAAAAGTAAATACCCTTCTTCCTCAATTAACAAAAGATCTACACCGTTACTAGTAACGGTTTTCACGTAGTTACCCCTAAAATTACCAGTTAATTGTTTCCTAATAGCTTGTTTTGAAACACCAAACTCATCAGCCAGTTCTTTGACCGTCTTTGACATTTTTTCACCACGTTTCTTACTTAATTGTCTGGTTTATCCGACCATTTATATAAGGGTATCCTTGGCTTAGACGGATCTCTATATTCTGTAAAATAAAACCTGAGTGAAGTTACTTTGTTCCCTTTACTTGCTTTAATTTTTTGAACACGAAACTTTGAAAAAACAGGAGTTTCATATTTGTTAGAGCCACAGAATTCTTTTTCGGCTCGCTTGATAATTTGACGGTCTATATCTGTCATACGATAACTTGCAGGTATGGCTAGTTTCTGGCGAAATTCTCCCATTTTAACAAACCAGCCACCACTTCGAGTGTTATTGTCTCTATGGGCCATTAATTGCCGATAAAGTTCCTTTACGTAGCTACTTGAAAGAGTAGTCATCGTTTCTAGTTCAAAGCGAGTAAAATTCTTGCCAATAGAATTCAAAATATAATCAAAATCATCTGAAACTTGTATTGATAGAGTTTCTCTATCTTTGTTAATTGTAAATCTTTGGAAGAGGTTTAAGCGATCATAAATATGTTCATCTTCATATACAAAAAATAAACGTCCTAACTTATCAGACATATCAGCTAGTTTATTAGTAAAACTGGTACCACGTTTGTCAGGATTATAATGTATCATCTGTTTTAATTCATCAAAAGAAATATTTTCTATTTTTGTTTCTTTTCTTTTCATTTTTGAACAAATGCCCCAAAATAGGTCCATGTCAACAGGAGTAAAAGAACGCAATGGGACAGAATTAAGGCCATTGTTATAACGAACAACATCTTTTCTCATAAAAATCACCTCTGTTTTTCTATAAGGATATAATACCATATTTTTATATCCTTTACTGTGACTTTTTATATCCTTTACTGTGACTTTTTATATCCTTTACTGTGACTTTTTATATCCTTTACTGTGACTTTTTATATCCTTTACTGTGACTTTTTATATCCTTTACTATATCTAAAAGCATACTCCCACAAGGGTTACAGAGACCCTAGTAATTGGTTTTAGCAGTTATTATTAGTATTTATATTAGTATTTATTTTAGGAGTTTAGTAAGCAAAAAAATTGCCATTAGAAGCAATCATAAAAAACAGAACAACACACATAGCTCAATCCCCTCGCTCAAAAAGGAGTGAGAGAAAACCACTCTCACATTTAACTCCATTCGCTCCGCTCATTGCGCAGTCGCCGCTGGCTCCTTTGCTAAGTTCAAAACATGTCAACAGAAAACCTTCGGGCACGCCCTCAGAGCAAGCGCCTCAACTGCTAATAATTACCAACCACCTGACCAAGTTAATTAGCTATAATTGCAACTTAAAACCAAAACAAGACCCCTGATACTTTATCAGAGCTTTAATTTAGCTGCCTAAGCTGTTTATTTGGATTTCAAGACATATCATCCTTTTTCCAAAACTTGAGTCGAGAGAGCTTAAAATCGGTCAAATACTGGGCCATTTGCAGGGCACACCAGAAGCTAAAGATAATCACAATGCCTAAAACAAGAAAACCAAAAAGCCCCAGAATAATGGAACCCACATAATGATCGGTATGTAAGGCCCAAACAGTGTTATACAGGCGATAAAAGCCCCAGCCACGCCAAATACCGTCATACAGCAAAGTTTTTAACAAAAATAAAATCAGACAAACTAAAATCAAACTGTTGGCAATCGCTAACAAAGTTACCATAGCGTGTTGCCAAAAATGCTTTTTCTCAGCTGCTTCTAACTGACTTTTTTGATAATCCAACTCTTGTTGCAGGTCAAGGACCTCATCCCGAGCGGCGGTTAAATCACCAAGAACTGATTTCTGAAAGGCAGTTGTATCAAGTTGGTTTTGTTTGTCTTGAAGAATGTGTTCAATTTGTTGATGATACCAAGCTTTTTCGTCTTTTAAGGCCGCTTGTTGTTTTTCTTTAAGTGCAGTTGTGCTAAGGGTTTGAGACAGTTGTTCTTGAGCGGCTTGTGTCACTAAGTTTTTGAAAGCAGGAACATTGTTAAAGTTGATCTGGCCATTTTCGTAAGCGTCAAAGAGCTGTTTGACCATTTTTTCATTTTCATTCATCGGTGGGGTCCCCTTCCTGGTTTATTGGTTTGTCGCGGTACATGTGTTTGTTGCTGGGCTTGTTTTTTATGTGCTAAGTCAGCTTGAAATTTTTGGGCAAAATTGAGACGACTAGCACGCAAGTCTAAGAGTTCGCGAGCTCGCTTTGTAAATGCTCGTAAGCCGTCTTTAAAGTGATGTAATCCGTTTGTAAGTGGTCGTACTGCTTTTCTAAGTCGCTCAAAGCGTTGCTGAGTGTCTGATTGGTCTCGTTGAGTGCGGCCAGTTGCGACTGCAAGGCGGTCAAGACCTGGTTTTCTTGATTCAAGTAACGGTTTTCGTTGTTCAATTTCGCGATCAGCTGTAAGAGCTCGCTGGTCGTTTGAAATTTCAGTTTGTTTGCGGGTTTGTTGTTCTCGTCGCGCCAACTCATCTAAAAGTGCCTCCTTGTCATAGTTTGTCCCTAAACGGACCCCACGGGCCCGCCGTTGCTTCTGATTAGCGTCTAAAAACGCATATGAGATGTTTTTGCCTCGCAAAGCGACATTTACCCCATTTGAGCTTAAACGAGCTGAGAAGGCCTCATATGAGCTCACAGTGGGGTCTTGCATAACTGTATCAATGCGGTGGCGGAGATCAGCCATGTAAGAATACTTGTGGGCTTGCGTCAGATCCTGTTCAGTTGGTGACTGGTGTTCACGCACCGGCGGCAGAATATGCCAGCCTTGGGCTCGTGCTAAGTCATCATTGGCGGCTCGGACCCGCCTGACTGTTTGACCGCGCTTTTCGTCTAATTTCTTACCGGTCGCTAAACTGACTTTATTAACGATAATGTGGTTGTGCAAATGGCGGTTTTCTCCGTCTAAATGCGTATAAACGGCACTTTGATATTCCGGATAAAGTTTTTCCGCTAATTGCACGCCGAGATCATTGGCTTTCTGCCAGTCTGTTTGGTTGAGCGGGTCTAATTCGTTATCCGCAAAAGACTGGGTGATCCGTAAAACCTGGTTGCGCTTTTGCGTTTGCTGAAAGAGCTGGCGCACTGCGCGAAACTGTTCATTAGCGATTAAAGGGTCAATCCCATTAGTGCCACCTACGACCACGGCCCGACAATTTTCAAGTTCAGCGGGTTGGGCTAAATCATGATCCGCTAACCAGCTTTTGGTGTCATGATGTAAGGGAGTATTTTCACCTAAACCATAGCCCAGGGCAAAAGTGGCACTAGCTGCATTACTTACTTTTGCAATTGTTGCCATAATTTTCGATATTCCTCTCGGGTCGCTTGTAAAGCAGCTAATAATTGTGCAGTTTGAGGCATTTCCGGTTGTTGATTTAACTGCCGCGCAACTTGATTCAAATTAGTTCCCTGGCGACTTAATTCAAGTAACAGTTCTTTGGTAGCCGTGTGATCAAAATAGGGCTGCCGGAGCTTAGAATTTAAGGCTAATTTTTTAGCATAATTCGAGACCGTGAGGCCATAAGTTTCCGCCGATAATTTTAGTTTGGTGTATTCTGTTTGATCTAAACGAAAATTAATGCGTTTGACTTGCCGTTCATTAGTTGGTTTAACATTAGACATCAGTTCACCCCCCTCATAAAAACCACAGTATTAAGCTGCATTATTCATTTAGCTTCCTGTTGAAAAAAAGTATAAGTGTAAGCGTTTGTTATTCATGCACGTTTACCCTAACATTTTTAGTTAAATACGGCAAGCTGTCGGAATGACATACAACTTGCTGCCGCATTTTGTCTTTATTCCGGGCTTGAAAAGAGGGCTTTTTGTTGCACAAAAATTCCCCCTTTTATCCCCCTCAAAAGACGCTCGTTTTTCGTCGCGAAAACGAGCTAGAACCGTCCCTTTTTTGTGCCAAAAAATGTGACCGGAAAAAGCCAGAAAAAATAGCCCGAATTTGTCGTCACAAAGTAGGCTATTTTTTCTAAAAGCGGGCAGCCTAATTTTGGCCCTGATCGGTCCGAAATTGTGCCAGCCAGTGAGAAACGTTTTTGAGATCTTCAATCTGCCAAAAGTTGCCGTTCCAGTGCATGGAATCCGCAATGGTAGTTAATTGCTGCATTTGCGCGTCCGTTAAAGTGGCTTTTTGAGCAGATTGCTGAAACATAGGAACATGTTCTAACATCTGGTGCGCACCTGCAAAAGTTTTGGCCTGTGATTTACGATAAAAGGCACGGCCTAATTTCTGATATTCTTTGGTGCGTGCTTTACGTTTGCGCTCGTTTAATTTACGTTGTAATTCAGCTAATTTTTCTAGTTCACTAGCCATAACTAAAACCTCCGTCAATAAAGTTGTTTTTAGCTTTATTTTAGCAAAGAGAAAGGCGAGAGCAAGTCAAAAAGCAATACTCAAAACTACTTAGACTAGGTCAATGAGAAAATGCTATAATCATAAATGGCAACTTGCCCCGAAAGGGGGCGTTGTCTATGTTACATGATATACTCTCATTGATTGTTGCACCGATTCTAGTCGGTATAGTTAATAAACTATTCTCTTACTGGTTAGATAAGAGCGACAAAGACAACAATCACTAGCAAGTTGTCATTCTGACTCACACGCTGAATTCCGCGCAGCGAAAAAAAGAGCCATTACCCATGCCCGGGTAGTGGCTCTTGTGCTGTCTATGCACGATATACTCTCATTCCGCACTATTATTGTAACATGCTAATAAGTTTAGAGCAATTTGTAAACTTATACTAAAATAGCTGCTCCGCTAACTTTCGCAAGTTACTGAGCAGCTAAATGGTAGTCTTATAATAAGGCCACCGCCTTTAAAGCAACTTAATTATAACATGACAATTGCTATTTTACATAACCACGACTTATCCAGAGTTATTAAAAACACGTAGACTGTTTTTACGAGAAACTACCAAATTTTAATCTTAAAGAGCTCTTTTAAGCCAGATAAAATTAAAGTTGGGACTGCTGGGACTAATAAAACGAGTAAATAAACAGGCCACGATAAAGAAGCTGTCCCCATAACAAGCTGGAAAAAGGGAATAATAGTAATTAGAAATGAGCTGATCCCGGCAAATAACACAGCAACAACTAAATACTTATTTTCAAAAGGATTTCTTTCAAATAAAGTTCTGCTACTACGTGCGTCAAAAACGTGCCACAGTTGACCATAAACTAAAGTTAGAAAAGCCACAGTTTGTGCTTGTTGACTGGTCATTTCTTGGTGTGCAGCCCATAAAAAGGCTAAGAATACTAATAGCCCCATAAAGAAACCACGGATTAAAACTCGTGACCAAACATGGTTGGCTAAGACTGATTCGGCAGGATCTCGTGGTTTTTGTGTCATGATATTATCTTCAGGGACATCATATGCTAAAGAAAACGACGGTATAGCGTCACTGACCATATTGACCCATAAAACCATGAGAGCAGTCAAGGTTGGTGTTGTGCCTGGCACATGGCCAACAGTTTGATTAAAGAATAATAAACCAAGCAGGATAGCTAAAACTTCCGCAACGTTGGTAGTTAACTCATGCCGCATAAAGTTTTTAATATTACCATAAATTGTGCGGCCACCTTTGACCGCTCTTTCAATGGTAGTGAATTTGTCATCTAGTAAAATTAAATCGGCCGAATCTTTAGTAACCTCTGTCCCAGTGATTCCCATAGCAACACCAATATCGGCCACACGTAAAGCTGGCGCATCGTTGATCCCGTCACCAGTCATGGCGGTGATCTGTTGGTATCGTTGTAATTGCTTAATGATACGTTGCTTATGCTCAGGTGAGACTCGTGCATAAACGTCAGTAACTTTAACCTTGTCAAAAAGTTCGTCGTCGTTCATTTTTTCAATATCGATCCCTTTAAGGACCGGGGCAGTTTTGTCTGCAATGATCCCCAGATCTAAAGCAATTGCCCGGGCAGTTTTTTCATGGTCTCCTGTGATCATGACGACTTCAATATTGGCATTGTGCAAGGTTTTAACAGAAGTTTTAACTTCTTCCCGTGGCGGGTCAATAATTCCAGCGACTCCGGTTAACACCAAGGACTGTTCTAAGGATTCAGTTGTGCCATGCAAAGCCTCTTCTTTACTAAGAGTCCTTTGCCCTACGGCTAAAGTTCTTAAAGCATCGTCAGCATAGTGGTCAACGGTGGTTAAAAAAGTAGTTCGTGCTTGCTCTGACTGTTCGACTTGGTCAGCAACCAGGATCCCCGTGCTGTGTTTGATTAACACATCAGGTGCACCTTTAGTAAACAAAGTATATTTATCATTGTGTTTAACAATCACACTCATCATTTTACGACTACTGCTAAAAGGTAAGGTCCGGACTATTTTACTTTCTTGTAGTAATTTTTCTCGTACTAAACCTGCCTTACGCCCTAAGACAGTTAAAGCAACTTCAGTCGGGGTGCCTAGCGGCTCATAGTCACCATGGTCGTTTTTTTGAAGCGAAGATTCATTACACAGAACAGCACCGGTTAAAAAATCTTGTGAATTACTAATAGAAGGAGCGTCCTCACTCGAAATTTGCCCGCTTGGATTATAGCCTAAACCACTGACTGCATAAGCAAAACCATTGGCATAATATTTAACAACAGTCATTTCATTTTTAGTTAGGGTTCCGGTTTTATCGGAACAAATATAGGAAGTAGCACCAAGTGTTTCGACACTATTCAAAGATTTGATCAAGCCTTGATTTTGGGCCATTTTTCGAGCTCCAATAGTTAGAACAATGGATAAAACAGCAGGTAGGGCATCAGGAATGGAGGCGACAGCTAAAGCAATGGAAGTAGATAGAATCGCAGCAAATGAGGCAAAAGTAAATTCCCCAGCCTTAATGATGCCAGCAACAAAAGTAAAAATAACCAAAGCTGCTGAAACTAACATTAGTGTTTTAGTTAGGCTCTTGACGGTGTTTTGTAAAGGGGACGGTTTGGTTTCCACGGCTTGGATCATTTGCGCAATATCGCCTAACTGGGTTTGACTGCCCACTGCAACAACTACGCCGAGACCTTGTCCGTTGGAGACAGTGGAGCCAGAAAAGCCCATGTTTGTTTGATCGCCGACCTCAACTTCTGTGGGAATTGGCGCAGTATTTTTTTCGATTGCATCAGCTTCTCCAGTTAAATGGGCCTCAATCACTTGTAATTCGTTAACGTCTAGCCAACGAATATCAGCTTCGACAAAATCACCCACTTGATTATTAACAATATCGCCCACAACCATTTCAGTTGTAGGGATACTCTGCCATTTGCTGTCACGTAAAACAGTTGTATGCCGATCATTCATTTCTTGTAAGGCGTTTAGGCTCTTACGAGCACTGATTTCTTGCCAAAAGCCTAAAAAGGCATTTATGACGATCAAAATAAAAATAGCTGCTGCTTCATATAACGATTCACGGCCACTTTTAACATGACCTTGAACTTGAATGTCATAAAAAGCGCTTAGTAGTGAAAGGACAATTGCACCCATAAGCACGATTACAATCGGCTCTTTAAAATTTTTCAAGAAAACTTTCCAATAAGGAGCTTCTTTCTTTTCAGGTAGTTTGTTTTCGCCCCATTTTTCTCGGTGATCAGTTACTTGTGTTGCAGATAACCCTTTTTTTGGATTAACGTGAAGTTGTTTGAGAAGGGCTGTTTTTTCTTGTTGGTAGACTTCCATTTACGTCACCTCTCCTTAACGATAAAAGACAAAAAACGCAAGCTAACAAGATCTCCCTCACCCTTGGAAGAAAAATCTTGAAAGCTTGCGCTTCAACCTATGCTATATTTTTGTGTTGAAAAAGAATACTTACCACAGAATACTAAAATTTAGTGTTTTTTGCAAATTTTTAACCTAGCAAAACTAGTTAAGTGAATTATGTTAGTGGTTTATTTTGGAAATAGTTCCTCTTAGTAAAAATGGTGCAATCAATGTGGTTATAATAATGGCCCCGATCACAGCAGAATACCGGTCAATAGATAGTAAGTGACTTTGAAGCCCCAATTGAGCAATGATCAAAGCCATTTCTCCTCGTGAAACCATGCCCGCACCGATCATGAAAGAACTTGGCCAGGAAAAATGTGCTAGTTTGGCACCAAGACCAGCGCCCAATAATTTTGAAAGAATCCCACCGATCGAGAGAACAAAAAAGAGCCAAAAATCATTAATAATCCCCGTAAAGGTCATATTAAGCCCAATGCTAACAAAAAAGACTGGAATAAATACTGCATAACCGATCGGTTCGATATTACGATCAATTAGAACTTTATAATCAGTTTGACCGATAGCTAATCCAGCAAAAAAGGCTCCGATTACAGTACTTAAGCCTGTGATATCAGCTAAATCAGCTAATCCCAGACAAAGAACTAATGAAATTAGTGTTTCAGAAGCGGGAACTAACAGTTTGGAGCTAAAATGCATCACATAAGGAATAACCCAGCGACCTAAAACAAAAAGTAAAACAAAGTAACCAATTTGAAGCAAAAGCGAAAGAACAAGATTTTGCTTGTTGCCGCTACTATTAACTTGACCACCAGAAAAACTGATGAGGATACTTAAAACAATTACGGCTAAAACATCATCTACAACAGCGGCTCCTAGAATAGTAGTCCCTTCGTGACTATCGAGTTGTTTCATTTCTTGGAGGACAACGACTGAAATTGAAACGGAGGTGGCTGCAAAAGTCACTCCCAGAAAGATACTTTCCAACTGTGAAAAGTGGAAATATAAGCCTGTTAAGTAAGCGATAAGAATAGGAAAAAGCATACCCACAACAGCAACATAAGTACTTGGCCGAATAAAACGACGGAGTAGCGAAAGGTCGCTTTCGAGACCAGCAATAAACATTAAAATAACGACCCCGATCTCAGAAAAGAAGTGGATAAAGTCGTTTGGCTGGAGCCAATTAAGTAGCGCAGGCCCTAATAAAATGCCGACCAATAATTCACCAATCACGGCTGGTAAATTGAGCCGGGCACTAAAATGACCGCCAATGGCAGTTGAAATTAAAATTAAACATAACGAACCAATAAATTCCATTACAAAATCTCCTTCTAATTAAAAAAAAAAGACTTCCAAAAATCCTTGGCAACCCAAACCAAGGAAAATTCTTGAAAGTCGAAACTTCAAACAAAACTATTTAAATTTAGCAATAAAACAAACCTCGTATAGAGCAGAGTTTAGTATAAGCAAAAATTATCTGTGACATGAAGAAGCAGACTTTTTAGTTAAAGTTGTTTTTTGCTCATAGAAATAGCTGTTAGAAAATTATTCTAACAGCTACGCATAAACATAGGAATAATTATTTATTTAAGAGTAGCATGGAGTATTGAGATATGCAAGAAAAACCTAGTACGACGCAAATAGCAAATAGCTTTTGGTTTTAGTTTGTAAGTCTTAACAAATATCCATTGGGATCTTGCAACAGAAATTCTTTTTGCTTGATTATTTCATTGGCTCCAGTGTAGTGACTAATCTTCATGTCACGGTATAAGGTAATATTATGTTCTTTAACTCTTTGATAGATTGAATCGACATTTTTTATTTCCAAAGAAATGTTTATTCCTTGTCCTAAAGGATAAGTTAATTCTCCGATATTCCAACCATTGTCATGTATTTCTTCCAGCATTAATTGATTTTCTTCTAGGGACAGAAACACAAATTTATCTTCCTGACGCTCATATTCAATTTTAGCTCCTAAAACATTTAGATAAAAATTCTTTGATTTATTAATATCAAAGACAGACAATTCAGGAATTGTTTTGTTGAAATTCATTAATAAGCACCTCTAAATTAGTTTTAATTTATTATCCAAAGTCGATATTATCTAACATTTCCTCGGTACTGGCTTGATCTAAACCCAGATAAGCCAGTGTCATAGCCTCACTGCTATGGTTTAGGAGGTGCATAACCAGCCCGATATTGTAGTTTGATTGGACATAGACGCGGTACGCGCCGGTTTTGCGCATAGTATGGGTTCCCAAATAGTCCAAATTCAACAGATCGCCCACTTTACGCATGATCTTGTAAAACTGTTTCTCGGTCAAATGCTGGTCCGGGTGCTGCGTGGAGGGAAAGAGCCAGGGCGAGATTAGATTTTCCTGTTGTAACCACTGTTGGTAGGCTAAGAGGTCGCCAATGACCGGTTTTAAGTATAAGCGGTTGGCTTTCCCCGTTTTTTGATCATGGAGATACGCGTTGAGACGCACGTTTCCTCGTTCGTCGAAGACATCTGCCCGTTTGAGCGTTAAAAGGTCGCTGACACGCAACAAAGTCGCCTTGCCGAGCTGAAAAATGGTGTAGTTGCGCCGGCCGGCCTTGAAATCTTCGCTTAAACAGCGCTGGACCTGGTGTAAAACGTTCGAATCTTTGATCGGTAAGACTTTTTGTTCCATAATAATGCCCCCTTAACTGAAATTTGCTTTTAGTAAAAGATTTATTTATACTATAGATGTAATACGATCGTAAACGAAAAACTAGAAGGTGAATAAAATGAGTAACGCAACCATAAAAGATAAAACAATTTCCACGCGGGTCACCAATGAGATCAGTGAACGTGCGAAAGCTAATCTGGCCAAACAAGGGTTGACCGTCTCGGAATATGTCCGTTTGTCGTTGGTTAAAGCGGCCAATAACGAAGTTCGTTTGCTTAATTTTTTAGATTCTCCGGAAGCACTAGCTGCCAAAGCAGAAGCTGAAAAAGGTGAAGTTACTGAGATTGGTTCAGTCACTGACTTTAACGATTGGATTGATCAGTTAGATGAAGATTAAGGCCACGAAAGCTTTCGAACGTGAACTAAAAAAGCTGAAGAAAAAACACTTCCCGATTGAAATTTTAAAACCATGTGTTGCAGCGATCGTGGCGCAAGATCAAGCCACATTAAAACGGATCAAAGATCATGCGCTACAAGGAAAATGGCACGGATATCGCGAATTTCATCCAGCTCGTTATGGTAATTACGGAAAAAATTATGACGGCTGGATCGTAGTTTATCGCATTGATCACACAGAGCTGATCTTGCTGTTGGTCACAACCGGACCGCATGAAATTTTAGCGCAATAAGCTTTAAAATAGCCTCTGATTTTGTTAAAAAATCAGGGGCTATTTTTATATTTTAGTGGTAGTTTTTGCCCCTTAAAATTTAGCTTACCATTAAAGGGTTGGTTTAACAACTTTTCCGAGGGTCCATTACT
>Ga0079226_10003684_pt1 | contig 11746 bp, 11 predicted proteins | sample Poulit2014_FD_76345 | JGI IMG/M metagenome (GOLD analysis project Ga0079226, IMG submission 76345) | Agricultural soil microbial communities from Georgia to study Nitrogen management - Poultry litter 2014 | ecosystem: Environmental > Terrestrial > Soil > Agricultural land | place: USA: Georgia... | reverse complement strand
TATTATACAAGAGGTTACTCTATTTAGCTTGTTGGATCTCCCGTCCGCAGAAGGTGGCTCATTCTTCCGCACTGACTGGCTCAAAACTCCGCATAGGTGGCTCAATTTAACTGCAATAATCATCAAGCCTTTCAGAGGGATAGTTGTTTTTTCTTTGCATTAGAATCAATTTAGCTAGGTCGACCACCCTTCATGGAATTATAAAGTCTATTTTCTATACAATGCACAACTAGCATTGTTACAGACAACAATTTTGAAGAATTATAAATCTTTTAAAATATATCTTTCTAAGAGTTTCAAGAACATTTTTAATTACTTAGTTGTTAATTCTCCTAGAGTATTAACAACATTTATTTTTATGGAAAAATAAAGAAATTATAATCTAGACAAAAGGTTTAAAAGAATGTATACTATATTAATAATACAATTGTACGTACAAAGGAGGCGATAAAATGTTCAACATTATTGTAGCAACACATGGTAATCTAGGACATAATTTAGTTGAAACTGTAAAAATGTTTACAGGAGAAACTTCAAATCTTGCAGCAGTAAGCCTTTTGCAAGGTTCTGGCCCTGATACTCTATCTAAAGATTTAAAGGACTCAATTAACAAATGCGATAAAAATGAAGGTGTTTTAATATTAGTAGATTTAATGGGAGGAACTCCTGGAAATAGTGCTATTAAATTGATGCTTGAAGAAGAAAATATAACCGTTGTTACTGGAGTAAACCTTCCGATGTTGTTGGAAGCAATTTTATCTAGAGAAAACTTTAATAATTTGATTGAATTTTCAGAATCAATTAAAAATTCAGCTGTATCAGGAATAAAATTACATAAATGATAAAGGAAGGATTTAGATGACTCATGTTTATTATAGAATAGATGATAGATTAATACACGGACAAGTTGCAACTAGATGGGCTAATTATTATTATTTGAAACAAATAATAATTGCAGACGATGAAGTGGCTAATAATCCTATGCAAAAACAAGTTATATCAATGACTGCCCCATCAAATATTAAAGTTAAAATCAGCACCATAAATGAAAGCGCTAACGAAATAATAGATGCTGAAAAAAATGAAGTGAATACACTTGTATTAATAAAAGGTCCTAAAAGTTTAGTAGAATTGCATAAAAATAATGTATCTATGCAAGAAATAATCATTGGGGGGATGCAATTTAAAGAAGATACAACGAAAGTAACAAACACAGTTTATATTTCAAAACAACAAAAAGAATTATTTAAAGAACTTTCAAATGAAGAAATAAAATTGATTTATCAAGTAATACCAGATGACAAAAGGATGGACTTTAATAAATTACTTGATAAAGCATAATAAAAAGGAGCTAAAGCTATGACGCTAATTCAAAGTTTACTTATTGCTTCATGGGCTGGAATCTCAGGGAACTATGCAATGGATTATCTTGGCTTTGGTCGTCCCATTGTTGGAGGATTTGTAGTTGGCATCGTGTTAGGAGATGTGACCACAGGAGTAGCTGTAGGTGCAGTAATAGAAGCAATGTTTCTGGGTATATTCACCGTCGGTGCCGCTATTGGGGTTGATTATAATTTAGCAGGTATTATAGGAACCGCTCTTGGAATTTCTTCTGGTTATGGTATAGAAACCGCTGTAGCCATTGCCGTTCCCGTTTCTTTATTAGGCCAATTTATAATGATGAGTTTTGTATATCCTATGAATTTATTCCCTTTGCATTTATCAGATAAATTTGCTAAACAAGGTAAAACGCGTTTAATAGAACTATCATTTTATAGTGGGGTTTTTTTCTGGTTCGTCAAAGGGTTCTTACCAACTTTTTTAGCATTGTATTTTGGAGTCAATTTAGTTGAAAGCATATTTAATGCCATTCCTAATTGGATTGTTGATGGTTTTAATGTTGTTGGTGGAATACTTCCAGCTTTAGGGTTCGCTATGCTACTAGATGTAATAGGGATTAGTAAAAAAATACTTGCTTTTTTTATGCTAGGATTCGTGTTACTGAGCTATACATCCATAGACATAATAGGTTTAGCTATTATAGGAGTTATTGCCGCCTTTATTATGGTTTCAAATAATAAATCAGGAATGGAGGGCGCATAATGAGTGATGAAAAAGGTCAAGAAGCTAATGATATTAAAATTCCCAAAAAAGTGTTAAATGCTGTGTCAAGAAGAATGCTACTTTTTGAAAATTCTATTAATTTTGAGCGTATGCAATCACTTGCTTTGACATACACATTGCTTCCCGTAATTAGATTTCTATACTCTGATAAACAGCAAAGAATAGAAGCAATGCAGCGACATTTAGTTTTTTTTAATAGTAATGTGTCCACTGCTTCTTTAATAGCTGGAGTAGCAGTAGCTATGGAAGAAGAAAAAGCTAACGGGAAAGATATATCAAGTGAAGATATAAACACTGTAAAAACAGGTCTAATGGGACCTGCTTCAGGGATAGGTGATGCATTGTTTTGGGGGACTTTCGTTCCTATACTTGGAGGTATTGCAGCATCTATGGGAGAAGATGGAAATATATTAGCACCAATATTACACCAAGTAGCAAGAGTAGGTGTATATGCAATATTAATGTTTTTCTTTGTGAGGCTCGGCCATTCGCAAGGTTTAAATTTATTTCAGTACTCTGATAATGATATGCTCAATAAAATTACCCAGGGAGCAAAAATATTAGCGGCTATAGTTATTGGAGGGTTAGTCGCCTCATTGGTAGACGCTGAAACGGGGTTATCATTTGTAGATACTGACTTACAAGAAGATGTTTTTGACGAAATTATACCGAATTTCATGCCATTGGTAATATTTTTTGTATTATTTTATTTTTTAAATAGGAGAAAATGGTCACCAATTACTCTTATTTTATTAATTTTTGCTTTAGGAATTGGATTGACATACTTTGATATATTTGTCTCTTTAGAGGAATAAACATACTTTCAAATTATTTAATGTAAAAGGAGAATAGAAATGAAAAGTTCATTATTTTACGATTTAAAAGAAGTTTCAATGGAGGAAATTGAAGAAGATCCTTTAGAATCAGGAGATGTGCGAATAAAAGTTGACTTATGTGGAGTTTGTGGATCTGATATAAAAACTTACGTTCGAGGTGCACCTTATATAACCCCCCCTGCTGTTCTAGGTCATGAAGTGGTGGGTACAGTCATTGATACTAAAAATAAGAAATGGAAGAAAAATGATCGTGTAGCCGTAGTTCATTATTTACCTTGTGGATCATGTGATTTCTGTTTAGCAGGAAAAGAAACATTATGCCCTTATCTTTTTGATAGAAAAATATCTCCAGGCGGATTTTCAGAGTTTCTAAGAATCCCAAAAGATTTGGCTGACAGAGGAACATTTAAAATACCAGATAATATTAACTTTGAACAAGCAGTATTATCAGAGCCTCTAGCTTGCTGTATTCATGGTGCTAAAAAAGCAAATATCTCCACTGGGTCTTCTGTTTTAATTATTGGAGATGGCCCTATGGGATTATTGCACGCTCAAAATTCCCGCTTATTTGGTGCAAGCAATATTATATTAAGTGGCATGTCGCAAGAACGATTAAATGTAGCAGAAAAATTTGCAGATAATGTTATAAATGCGAATGAATCAAATGTTGCTGAAGAAGTTAAAAAAAATACTGAGGGGCTAGGTCCTGACGTCGTTATAGTTGCCGTTGCTTCTGTTAAAGCTGCTAATCAAGCTATAGATATTGTTCAAAAAGGTGGAACAGTATTATTATTTGGAGGATTTTCAAGCAATTCTGAACTTACAATTGATCCTAATCGCATACACTATGATGAAATTAACGTTATAGGGTCGTTGGGATCAACTCCAAGCGAATTTTATTTAGCTTTTAAATTTCTTATCGACGAAAAAATAGATTTCCATACAATGTTGACTAATCGATATAGCCTTGACTTAGTCCCTGTAGCATTAGAGGAAGGAGCTAATCAAAGAGGGGTCAAATCAATCATAGATCCTTCTGCTCCAAGTAATACAAGTGAAAAATTATAAATAAATTACTTACTAAAGTTTTAAAACTATTACAGTATAAAGTTGAACGCTCTATTATAGAGCGTTCAACTACTTAATTGCTAGTATAAAAAATATTAATCGTAAATCCCCCTTAAAATTTAACAGATTTATCTTTATAATATAATAAATTTATAGTGAAATAATTGTCACGATTTAATTAAATGCATACATGTTGGAAGTATATTAATACAGATTAAAAATATGCAAAATAGGAGATATTGATGCTTTTATAACGAATTTGTTTTTAAATCACGTAATTCCAAAATAGAAAAAATTTATATAATCTTCTAACGTTTATGGTGAGTTTCTTTGATAAATTTTAAAAATAGAAATAAATTGTAGAAAGGAAGAAAAAATGCTATTATCTTTGAATGAAATACTCCCAAAAGCTTTTAAATCAAAATATGCAATTCCACAACCAGATTTTGTTAATTTAGATTTAGCAGCCTCTTACTTAAAAGCTTCATCTAAATTAAACTCGCCAATAATTTTAGGATTTGGAGAGGAGTATATAAATGTTTCAGGATCTAAAGATTTACAACATTTAACAAGAGTAATTGAATCATTATCCGCTGAATATGATATTCCAGTTGTATTACATTTAGATCACGGAAATTCATATGAAGTATGTCGAAAGGCAATTAAAGCAGGGTTTGGTTCTGTTATGATTGATGGGTCAAGTCTGCCTTATGAAGAAAACTTAAATTTAACAAAAGAAGTGGTACAAATGGCTAAAAAATCAAATGTCAGTGTGGAAGGAGAATTAGGCAGTTTAAAAGCAGGCAAAGGATATGATTTAGCTAAAGGAAGTAGTGAAGTATTTACGGAACCGAATGCAGCTAAAGAGTTCGTTGAGAAGACAAAAGTAGATGCTTTGGCTGTTTCCATCGGAAACGCTCATGGGGAATATACAGGTCCTGTAGATATTGATTTTGACTTACTTAAAAGAATTAAAAATGCAACTCAATTACCACTTGTATTACATGGAGCATCTGGTATTTCTAGTTCAACTTTACAAAAATTGTCTAAGGAAGGTATATCAAAAGTAAATATTTTCACAGATTTTGTAAAAGGTATAGACTCTATTCTTCAAGAAAAATACCAAAATTCTTATAACGAGAAAGAGATTTTAAATATTCCTAATCTCTTGGATGAAATTCAAAACGAAATATTTGTTATTTTAGAAAGATATGTAACTGCTTTAGGTTCTGGATTAAAACTTTAAATAAATCTATTTTAGAAAAAAGTCTAACATACTATTATTTTTGTATTGCAATAAGAGGAGAAATAGAATTGATTTCTCCTCTTAAAATTTTCACGGCGATGTATACCTAATTTATAAGCTTTAATATGAAATCTGAGTTATTAAGAATTATTGCGAATTGTCTTCGTTGACATTCATTTTTATTTTTTACTTAAAATAACTTTTCCTTTTTTTAATATTTCAGCTCAAAACAGAAGCAACATATTATATTGATTTATAATTATACGAAAAATAAATGGAAATTTTGCTTCATTCATTTAGTGTTAAAAAATCTATTTCTTGTAAAATAAAATATAATTTATTTTAAAAATGAACGTTACTTTCCATATTTAAAGAATAATGATAATTATCACTGCCGATGCCTTCTTCATACAATATTAAATAACCTTTTTCATTAAATGTTTTTCGCGTTACAAATAATCCTGCCGATCCTTCATGAGTATTAAGCATTTCTGAAATTTCTTCGTTTAAAATTGTTGCTTTAATTTCGTGCTGTGCTTGAGCAGGATTTGAATTATGATATTTTAATATCTCATATAATGAGTTGTTAAAATCCTCCGTTTCTTTTACATTTGTATAAAAGGGCAAATAAGAATTGCTATACATAATAGGAATTCCATTTCCTGTTCGAATTCTTTTAACATTTAAAATATATTTATCTTTTCGCAAATATTTCCTTAAATATTCTGGTACAGAAATCCATTTAGCACTCAAAAATATTGTTCCAGGCTTTACTTTATTATCAATTAATTCTTGAGTAAGACTTTTTAATTCTGGAATAATTAAATTTATATTCGGCACAGATGTAAAAGTTCCTTGACCAGTAATTCGTACAAGATGCCCCCCTCTAACCAACTCATCAATAGCTTTTCTAATTGTAGATCTACTTAACTTTGTTGCCTCTCTTAATAAATATTCGGTAGCAAAAAAACTTCCAGGTATAACTTCTTCAATTGTTAGTGCTTCATATAAAGAGTGATACAGTTGTTTATATAGAGGGCACTTCTTCTTACGATTTATATTTTTCGCCGCTTTCACCACATAACATGGGAGTTTTTGAACTTCTTCATTTTTAAATTCGCTCAAAGGTTCACCCCTTTAAATAATTAAAAATTTTTATTTGTTTTCTTGCTAGTCAAATTATTTAATAAGAATCGGAAAATTATAAATTATTTCATTTTAAAATTATTTATAATTTTCACCAAAGACAAAAGTTGAACTTTGAAAATACATAATTGAAAACAATAAATATATGAATTTAAACAACTTTAGATAAATAGAAAATCTATATTATTATTAATTGCATTTTGCACATTATCTTTCATTTATGAAATTGGCTTACTCAAAAAATGATTTAAATGCTTTCATGAATTAATTGTTGTATTTCTTTTTCTTTTCCTTGATGAAATAAATCAACAATTTTGCTTCCAACGACTACCCCATCGCAATAGTAATTTAGTCGTTGAGCTTGGTTAGACGTTGAAACTCCAAATCCTGCTAGAACAGGAACACTGCTTATTGATTTTAATTGTTTTAAATAATCATAAACACGATTTTGATGAAAAACACGTGCCCCCGTTGTGCCCGCTACAGAGACTAAATACAGAAAACCTTCCGCATTTTTAGCAATCTGTTCAATTCTTTCCTTTGTACTCGTTAATGCAATTAAACGTATTATGGCAATATTATACATCTGAAATGTATCTTTCACTAGCTCTTCTTCCTCCATAGGAAGATCAGGAATAAGAACCCCATCTACACCAACACGTTTGCATTTATCTGCAAAATACTCTATACCTAAAACAAAAATAGGATTAATATAAGTCATTATAATAATTGGCGCTTTTATAGGAATACTATTGGACGCTAAAGTATCTAACACCTTATTTAAAGTAATATTTAATTTTAATGCTCGAATACCTGCTTCTTGAATAGTAGGACCATCGGCAACGGGATCGGAAAAAGGAATGCCTATCTCAATTGCTGCAACACCCGCTTTATCTAACATATGAATACGTTCAATTAAGCAATCTAGTCCTCCGTCTCCTGCAACTATATATGGGACAAATAGTTTTTTATTGGCTTTTTGTAGAGTTGAGAAATACTTATCCATTTTCTTTTTTCCCATTAATGCGCCCCTCCAATATTTTTTTCACTTTTAAAACATCTTTATCTCCTCGTCCAGATAAACAAATAATAGTTGATTGATTGATTGAGGTTCTGGAAATTAATTTAATAGCATAAGCTATTGCATGAGCACTTTCTAGAGATGGAATAATACCCTCAAGTCTGGATAAAAGTTGAAACGCTTCAATTGCTTCTTCATCTGTTATTGCGCTGTAATTAACTCGACCTATATCAGATAAATAACTGAGTTCTGGACCCACTCCTGGATAATTTAATCCAGACGCAATAGAGGAAGTTTTTTGTACTTGTCCAGAAGATGATTGTAATAATTTAGTCATAGCACCATGTAGGATTCCGATTTTCCCCAACGATAAGGCGGCAGCATTTTCTGCAGTTTTCAGTCCTTTTCCAGCTGCTTCGATACCATATAAACGAACCGACTCATCTTCAAGAAAAGAATAAAACATTCCTATTGCATTACTTCCTCCGCCTATCGAAGCAATAACGTTATTTGGCATTTTTTTTGTTTGGTTATAGAACTGCTTTCTAGTTTCTTTCCCAATTACGCTCTGAAAATCACGCCCAATTTGAGGAAAAGGTTTAGGACCTACAACAGACCCTAAAATATAATGAGTACTTTCTGCATGATTAACCCAATATCGCATTGCTTCGTTAACAGCTTCATTTAAAGTGCCATTTCCTTGAGTAACTTTCTTAATCTTCGCACCAAGAATCTCCATACGCCAAATATTCAAATTCTGATGTTTCGCATCGTTTTTTCCCATAAAGACAAGACAATTCAAACCAAGTAGCGAGCAAGCTGTAGCAGTAGCAACTCCATGCTGACCAGACCCAGTTTCAGCCACAATATACTTTTTCCCCATACGTTTAGCTAATAATGCTTGCCCAATAGCATTATTAATTTTATGGCTACCAATATGATTCAAATCTTCTCGTTTTAAAAAAATACGCCCTCTTCCTAGATACGATGTTAGGTTTTTGGCCTCATATAATGGCGTTGGACGTCCTATGTATTGCTTTAAGTAGTGTGATAAATCTTTTAAAAAATCCTTATCGTGTTTTGCTTCTTCATATTCATTTTCTAACTCTAACAATTGTGGCATAAGCATTTCAGATACAAAACGTCTACCAAAATTTTGATAATTATTCTTCTTGACTGATTCATTATAAAATATCATTTTAATTTCCCTCCAAGTTTCATAAATTATAAAAGACATTGAGTTAACATAAATAAAACAAAAATATGGAAATCTTATTATATTATAAGTTGAAACACCTAAACTATATTGAGGGAAAGCATATAGAATATTTTACAAATAAAATTTATCAACTCGTAATATAATCATTTATTTTGGTTAACTGTTATACGCTACTTTTAAATAGAACAAAGATTAATTTTTCATTTCATTAGTACCAATCTTAGACAGTAAAAAAATAAAGTAAATGAATGAATAAGAATTTTCAGATTTTAGATATGCCAATTGAAACAAAATTTTACGTTGTATGAATAAAAGTCTTTAGAAATTCATTTTACCACTTAACAACTTCTTCTTGACAAAAATTACTATATGTATTCAATTAACAAATATTCTTATGATACTTTTTACTACATGTTAAAATAAAATGCTTAAAAATTTATTATTACTTAATTAGTAATTAAAGCAGAAGACGATAGTTTTATGGTAACATTAAGAACCTAAAAAATATGGAAACCAAACAACTAAGAGTACTTTTTAATGGAAGGTGAATTACTACGATACCCATTTGCTGTGAAATCTATTGATGAACAAAAATGACATAGTGATGTTTGAATTTTGTGGATTTTATTAATTTATAAAAACAATTCTAAACTTATTTGAAATGTTTTAGATTTTTTCTACCAAATTTAGTTCATTATTTCATCAATTATAATCATAACAAACATTTACCCTACATATCATATAAAAATCAGGCAGTATACTTATAAATTAGTTTACCGAAAAACATACTAGATTACAATCAAAAAATGCAAGTAATCTCTATTTAATCGATACAACTGGATTTTTATTTTATGTTTTTGACGAAGATTCTAATTTTCAGTTCTTAGTGCATATTGATAAACTTGCTTAATTAATTTATATTTTATAAAAGATTCCTTAACTTTATTATAAAAGAATTTGTCCAAAAAATTAGCCAGTTCTTGTTCAGCATGCAAATCAGTAAGAAATGTTGAAGCCATATGATATCCTCCCTTATTCTCTTTATGGGCACATTATTTCTGTCTTTATTCAAATGGGAAATACACAAAATAAAAGCGCAATTATTTTGGTGTTAGAATTAAGTTATAATAAGATGGTCGATTCTCTTATACTATCTATATACTCCCTCATTCTAGTAAACTCCTACTTTATATTCAAAAGAGGTCTACCGCACCATTTCTATAGTTTCACTAAATTCTTGAATTTTGATACTAGAAATTTTTTAAAGTTAAATGAACCAAACAGATAATAGATCATCTCAACAAATTTATTGCTTAAAATCTAAGGTCACTGTCTTGTCTGACGACCCACTAGAGACACAAAGAGATGTACAAGACACATAAAAGGAAGGCATTCCTTCGTTTCCATTCATTTATTACAATAATTGTTATATTAAAAGGGAGGTATTCTATGAAACATTATGACATGGCTGAATCTTTTGAAATATTAAAAAAGAATAAAATAACGACCAACGAAGAAAGTGTATGGAGGTGATTACGAATAAGCACCTTGCAAAGCATTACTCCTGCCTCCTGTAAGGAAGGATGGTTGAGCCAAAAAAGAAACAAATCAAGGAATTCATTGCTCATTTAGGTTTTTCAAAAAATTCGAACAATACGCATGGCAACGGATTGCCGAACACACACTAAGCTATCGCACACCGCGTATTCCTTATTTACTAGAATCCTTCATGTTTGAAGGACAGCGTATTCGATTAGATGAAAAATATGAAGCCTTTGAAGAGAAGATTTTGTATGCACTTTTGGAGTATTTACTCTAGGAAAAGACATCTAAATAAAATAATAAAACAAGGAGAATATATATGATCCATATTGGACTTGTACATCCTTACCAGCTCATCCGAGAATCTCTTAAAATAGTTATACAGGAGGAGAAAAATTTCTATATGGAGGTAGAACATCAAACGTTTTCGCCGCAGCACTCAGCTTACGAACAGATGGATGTCCTGCTAATCGATGCCCATCATTACAACCAACATCAAGAGAGCATTGATGATTTGATACAGCTCCATCATGTCAAAGTGATTCTGCTCGTTCATCACCAGGAGGACGTGGATAGTATTCAGGCTATACAGTTAGGTGTATATGGTGTTTTACTAAACCACGAATTAGAGGGTGTTCATCTTGTTGAAATGATACACAAGATTCAACAGGATGATAAATTTATGAGTCGCTCGTTGACACCAACAATCCTGCAAGATTATTATGCTTTACTTCAAGGAAAGCCAAAAACAAATCGACGGGAACCTGAGCCTCCAACCCATCTATTAACCAAAAGAGAAATCGAAACGCTTGGTTTCTTAGCTGAAGGCATGTCTAATACCGAAATTGCATCCGCCATGCGCATCAGCGAAAAGACCGTTAAAAACCATGTCGCGAACATGTTTCAAAAAATTCACGTGAATAATCGGAACAAACTAGTAGCAATGGCTATTCAAAACCATTGGATTGCTGTTGTGTAAGACTTTCTATAAAAATAAAACTTCGCTTTGAAAAAGCAATAGTGTTTACGCTGCAAAACCGTTGATAAACACTGTAATGGCAGTGTTTATCAAATATAAAAACCGGATAGGTGTATACGCTAATTCATCAATTCATATTAGGCGTATACACCATCATTATTATTTTTAATAAAAGTGTTGATATAACAGTATTTAAAAGCATTTATTGGCGTAAACATAAGCGTATACAACAAAAATGTACATTAGCATTCAAAACCATTGATATGAAAACATTTATAACACTTAAAAAGCGTAACGGTATATCTAGTAAAATATATTATTTTTACTAGATAGTAATCAAAGCGTAAATAATTCGTAATTTTAATCCTTATAAACGTTGGTATAACAATATTTATAAGCGTATACACCTAAATAAAAAGGAGATGTTAAAATGAGTGCAGAAAGTGACCGCATAAAAACAATAAAAGGCATGTTAATAAATACTGAAAGATTTCGTGCTGATCTGATGGAAGAATTAAATAGATTAGATGGTAATAAAGAAGCTTTTGGACCTGTAAATGTCTAT
>Ga0079226_10003683_pt1 | contig 11749 bp, 13 predicted proteins | sample Poulit2014_FD_76345 | JGI IMG/M metagenome (GOLD analysis project Ga0079226, IMG submission 76345) | Agricultural soil microbial communities from Georgia to study Nitrogen management - Poultry litter 2014 | ecosystem: Environmental > Terrestrial > Soil > Agricultural land | place: USA: Georgia... | reverse complement strand
ACTAGCATGTTAACGGCAATTTTTAAACTCAGTTATGCGGCTTTAGTCGGCCTCGTATTAGGGATAGAACGAGAAGCTAAGCATAAACCCCTTGGGTTAAAAACTTTGGTTGTCATATCTATCGCTAGTACACTGCTTACGATTGTATCGATTAAAGCTGCTTCCGAAGCTCACGACGCAGAATTTTTCATTAGGTCTGACCCTATGCGACTTGCTGCCCAGATTATTAGCGGGGTAGGTTTCTTAGGTGCGGGAGTTATTTTAAGAAGAAACAATGATGTCATATCCGGTTTAACGACGGCTGCGATTGTCTGGGCTGCCTCTGGATTTGGTATTGCGATTGGAGCGGGTTATTATTTTGAAGTCTTTGTTGGTCTTTCCCTGCTCGTATTTTCAGTCATGCTTTTACCCTATCTAATGAAGAAGTATGGTCCAACATCCATGCGCGAACAAGAGATGCGATTGAACATCTATTTAGAACCGGATTTAAATGTTCATGAATTTATTTCTAAAGTAGAAGATCTCGTTCTAGAAATAAAGGATTCGCGGATTAAGGATGAAATTGATAGTCAAAAAGTGAATTTGTTATGCACCATTCATGATGGGCCCCAAGTCCTCTTTGAAAAATACAATATTATCAGGCAAATTCCAGGAGTCATTCGAACAGATATTGAAAGTGTATAAAGTGATAAGAGGAAACTATTCCTTCTAATCTAATAATAAATACAACTAGGGAGAGGTTATTCAATGAAAATTAACGCACTTGCACACAGAGGGCATCCACGAAAATATCCAGAAAACACAATAACTGCTTATCAAGCCGCTTATGATTTAGGGTTCACGTATATTGAGTTGGATGTTCAATTGAGTAAAGACGGAGTACCAATAATCATGCATGATATTACGGTAGATAGGACGACAAATGGGAGTGGATTTGTAAAAGACTTCACTTATGATGAATTAAGAAAGTTAAAAGTTGGAGAGTATGAGAAAATTCCAACTTTAGAAGAAGCCCTCTTGTTTGCGAAAGGGAAATTAAAAGTTGCAGTAGAATTGAAGCAAATGGGAGATCTACATGAAGGTCTTGAAAAGTCTGTTTTAGAAGTGATTGAAAAGACGGGAATGCTTGATCAAGTATATGTAAATTCATTTGATCATTTCTCAATTGAACGTTTAAGAGATTTGTCGGAGGAAATTGATCTAGGGCTTATTATACATGGTGCTACGCCATCTATTGTTCCTTACATGAAAGAACTAAAAGCCAAGTATTTATCAGTGAGGCTTGAATATTTAACAGATGAATTTGTAAATCTTTGTGAACAAGAGGGAATTAAAATTGTCGTTTGGCCTGTTGATTATGATTGGCAGTTCGATATCATACGTAAATACCCTCAGGTGCTTTCAACAACAAATGAACTAGAGAGCTTCAAAGAGTTTTATATGGAATATTATCAATAAATTTTCCAAAATAGAAGTAAGTTGTTAAAAAATTGTAAACTTTGGGTGTAAACCTTTACATTATCTATTTATGATGATAATATTCTTTTTAGTGGATAAAAATGAAGAAAAACTCCACCAAAAAAATTAAAAAAGGAGAGGAACTTCAATATGAAAAACAAAAAGTTTCTACTTTTAGTCGTGATGGCCTTTGTAGTAGCCTTGGTAGCGGCATGTTCTGGAGGGGACAATGGTAACAACAATAACAACAATAATGATAACGGAGGAGACAACGCATCAAGTAATGGGGAAGAAGTAACGATTGAATTCATGACCATTTCTTTAAGTCCAACCTTTGATGATTACATTAATGGGGTTATTGACAAATTTGAGGAAGAAAATCCAGGAGTAACAGTTAAGTGGATTGACGAACCAATGAGTCACATTGAGCAGGTTGTTTTAACACAAGGTGCAAGTGGTAATTTACCTGATGTGATCAACTTAAACGCCTTATATACAAAGAAATTAGGTGGGTTAGGCGCCTTAGTTGATTTAGATGAAGCAGCAAGTGAATATAAGGATGATTACTTTGAAGGACTATGGAAGTCTGGGGAAGTAAATGGTGTTAACTATGCATTTCCATGGTACGTAACAACGGATGCTACATTATATAATCCGGATTTGTTAGAAGAAGCAGGTATTACTGAAGTTCCAGGTACTTTTGAAGAAGCAATGGAAGCCTCAGAGATTATTTACGAGAAGACAGGTGCTTACGGTTTCCCACTGAATATCACAATGGAAAAGTTATTGCCACTTTATGGTGTTCCTATTGTATCTGATGATGCTTCAGAGGTTATTATTAATACTGACGAAGCAGAAAGAGTGTGGACATATTATAAAGAAAAATATGACAGTGGAATTATTCCAAACGAAGTAGTTACAGGACAAGTACAGGTTTCTGAGCTTTATGCACAAGAAAAAGTAGCTTTCTGGTATACAGGTCCTCAGAAGTTTAGAGAGGTTAATGACCTATCGCCAGAGGTTTACGAGAAGTCAGATGTAGCGCCAGCTTTCATTACTGATGAAAATATTGAAAGGGCAGCTATTATGAATATTGTTGTTCCTTCAAGTGGAGATAATACTGATTTAGCCGTGGAATTCGGTGCTTTCTTAACAAATGCAGAAAACCAATTGGAATTCTCAAAAGAAGCTAACGTTTTACCATCTGTGATCGAAGCAGCAGAAGACGATTACTTCAAAGTTGATGATAGCATTACAGATCCAGGCGAGAAAGGTAATAATGTTGCTGCTCAGCAGTTAGATATTGCAATTGATACAACCATTCCAACAGAAAACGCAAGTGAAATTACAGCCGTTGTTCGCGAGGAATTCGAAAGAGTTTTACTAGAAGACAAGGATGTAAAACAAGCGTTAGAAGATGCGGAGAAGCAAATAGAAGAATTATTATCTGAGTTAGATTAATTTAGTTACCTAATATAGAACGAACCATAAGCCAGCATCCGTTTTGGATGCTGGCATTCAACCTAATAAGTTAAACATATAAGATTTCTATCTCGGAAACCACTTAATAATTTAGGGTAACTGAATAAGAAATATAATAACCACTTTTAATAGAATGGTTAAAGGAGGAGGTAAATAATGTATAAAACAAGGCATGCTTATTTATTTTTATTAATACCTATGCTTTTCCTGTTAATATTTACGATATTGCCAAGTATTGGAGCTTTGTATTTGAGTTTTACAAAATACAATGTATTTCAGCCTATAGAATGGATTGGTTTGGATAACTACATAAAGGCATTAACAAACGCTAAATTTTTACAAGCAATGAAAAACACAGTATATTTTTGGGCTTTAGTAACACCAGCTTTAGTAATCCTTCCTATCTTTGTTGCTGTACTTATTAATCAAAAAATACCAGGTGTAAAGTATTTCCGATTAATCTACTATTTCCCCGTACTAGTATCCGTGGTAGTTACAGCCTTTTTATGGCGCTGGATGTTTAACGTGGATGGAATTATGAATTTCTTTTTAAATATGTTCGGTATTGATTCAATCGGATGGTTGGCAGATCCTAAATGGGTAATTCCGAGTTTAGCTGTAGTTACAATATGGCAAGGCTTCGGATACTATGCATTGTTCTATTTAGCTGGTTTACAGTCTATTCCTAAGGACTTATATGAGTCAGCTGATTTAGATGGAGCAAACTTTTTCCAAAAGACAATATATATTACCATTCCAATGTTACGAAGGATTATTTTCTTTGTTGCGGTTGTGTCCACAATGTCTGCATTTAAGGAACTTACCTTAATGTTAACAATGACAAATGGTGGCCCGTTAGGAGCTTCAACAACAGTAGTTCTATTAGTCTTCAAGGAAGCTTTTGAAAACTTAAATATGGGTTATGCAAGTGCAATATCCTTCTTATTATTTATTGTGATTTTAATAATCACCTTAATTAACCAAAAATTAATAGATAAAGATCCTGACGGGGATTAAGAAAGGAGGCCAACTAAATGAGTGCAAGTGTAACGAAAAAGAATAAAAGAATCATTCCGAGAAAACATCTTACAAATATTTGGCTGTATGTAGCATTAATTGCCTTAGCAGCCTTGACTATTGTTCCTTTTATCATGGCCTTATCTATTTCAATCAAAGGGGAAAATGAGGCGATATTCTCCATGCCTCCTCAGCTTTTACCAGATAACTTTACATTAGATAACTATCTAACAGTATGGAACACTATCCCCATTCCTAGGTATTTACTTAACAGTATTTTGATCACATTCTTTGGGGTGATTTTACCTTTAATATTAAGTGCTTTAGCAGCATTTCCGCTAGCACGTATGAAGTTTAGAGGACGTCAGTTCATTTTTATTATGATTTTAGCAACGATGATGATACCTGGAGAAGTAACGATGATTCCTGTTTATTTAATTATAGATAAATTTAATTTAATGGGAACATATAGTGGAGTAATTTTACCAGGAGCAATTTCCGTACTGGGTATTTTCCTTATGAGACAGGCATTTATGAACATTCCTAAAGAAGTAGAAGAGTCTGCAGTTATTGATGGGGCAAATACATGGCAAGTGTTTTTCAAAATCATGCTGCCAATGGTGAAGCCAATGCTTGGAACCTTAGCTATATTGTCCTTTATTAATTCATGGAACAGTTTCCTGTGGCCATTGTTAATATTACAAGATGAATCAATGTATCCACTAACTGTTGGTTTGTATAAAATGGAAGGTACCTTTGTTGCGAATACACGTTTAATTGCGTCAGGTGCATTAATAGCCATGGCCCCAATTATAGTAATCTTTGTTTGGTTACAAAGATACTTTATTGATGCAGCTATTTCTAGTTCCGTTAAAGGCTAAAAAAGAACAGACTTTGTAACATAGCGAACTTAAAATACTTTTTAAAAATAGATTTTGGCGGTGAAGATAATGGGAGATACAGATTTATTTCAAAGTTTAAAAGGAGGACTAATCGTTTCTTGTCAAGCTTTAGATGATGAACCTCTTTATGGTGCGGAAACAATGGCTAAGCTAGCAAAGGCTGCCCAAATGGGTGGCGCCATAGGGATTCGCGCAAATACAACACAAGATATAATGGCGATACAAGAAGTAGTTGATCTCCCAATTATAGGTCTTGTAAAAAAAGAATATAAAGATTCGGAAGTATTTATTACACCTACAATAAATGAGCTACAAGAACTTATAAATACAGATGTAGATATTATAGCTCTTGACGCAACGGATAGAAAACGTCCGAATGGCGAAGAGCTAAAAGATTTAATAAATCTTGCACATTGTTCAGATAAATATGTTATGGCGGATATTTCAACCTTTGAAGAAGGTATGCTTGCAGTAAAATTGGGAGCAGATTGTCTGTCTACGACATTGTCAGGCTACACACCTTATTCGCCACAGAGTGATGAACCTGACTATGAACTACTTAAAAGACTCGTGCAATATTCTCCTGTGCCTGTAATTGGTGAAGGCAGAGTGTCAACACCTGAACAAGCAAGGGAAATTTTACGTTTTAATGCTCATGCTGTTGTTGTTGGGTCTGCAATCACACGTCCTCAGTTAATAACTAAACGATTTGTTGATATAATTAATGAAGAGGAGGAGGAAAATGAACAAGAATCCATTAACAAATCGAAACTTAGAGTTAACGATTGAAAGCTATTACCCATCTTTAACAAAGTCTGAGAAAAAAGTGGCAGATTTTATTATTCATAAAGGTGATGGTATTCTTTACTACTCTATAACAGATTTCTCGGAGGAAGCTTACGTAAGTGAGTCAACAATTCTAAGGTTCTGTCGTAGGATAGGCATGAAGGGCTATCAAGACTTCAAATTAACTTTAGCGAAAGGACTTGCAGAAACATCAGATATATCAAATGAACAAAATGACAAGGAGACAGATTATGTTGATTTAATCTCGGGTAATACGATTAAAGCTATCCAAAACATGTCTGTTCTTGTGAATAGGGAAGATTTAGAGGATGCGGTTGATCTTATTTATAAAGCAAAATCTGTATATTTCTTTGGGGTCGGTACTTCAGGATTAACAGCTTTAGACGCTAAAAACCGTTTTATTCGAGTAGGAAAAACCGTGGATGGAGTTATGGATCCCCATATTCAAGCGATGATTGCTGCGACTTTAACAGAGGATGACGTGGTAGTGGGGATCAGTGTCTCCGGTAGTACTCAGGATACAATTGATTCATTAAAAATAGCTGGGAAAAATGGTGCGAAAATAATTGCGCTTACATATTATTTGCGTTCACCAATTACAAAGCTTGCTGATATTGTACTTCCTGCTGGGGAAAAGGAATCTCCTCTAGAGGGTGGTTCTTTAGCGGCTAAAATCGCACAACTATATATGGTTGACTTATTATGTACAGGAATGGTTATGAAAAACAAAGATTATTATTTACGGATGAACGAAAAAACAGCGGATGCTGTTGTTAATAAGATCTTATAATACCCTTTAAGGCTAGACAAACGTGATAAAAGGACTTTTCTTCTTATGTTTAGACTAGCCTTATATAGGATGAATTTCCTGTGTGATCATCCAAAATTGAAATGGGGCAGTGCTTCAATGAAAACGATTCATGGAATTTTAAATTGGATTTTTAGGTTGTTTTATGTGAATCTCCTATGGCTAATTGGATGTGCTATTGGTCTTGTTATTTTCGGATTTGTCCCTTCGACAATTGCTATGTATAAAGTGATTAGGAGCTGGAAAATAGGGCAAAGAGATATTAATATATATCATGTTTTTATCACAGAGTATCGAGCCAGTTTTAAAAGTACTTATTTATTAGGGATTCCCATTTTTCTAATTGGGTTTACTTTAATTTTCGAATTACAAATCTTCTGGCAGCAAGAATCAACGCTATATTACATGTTAAGCTTCATTGTAATGATGACTATTGTTGTCTTTATATCTATTTTAATTCACTTCTTCCCCATCTATGTACACTACGACTTTAGACTTATTAGATATATAAAAATGTCTTTTATCATGGGGATAATTCACCCAATACGCACCATAGGAATGCTGATTTTGCTAACTATATTTTACTTCTTGTTTTTATTGACACCATTAATATTTACAGTGATTGGTTTTAGTGTTGCTGCTTTAGTGATTAACCATTTAGTATATGAGAAGTTTCCCTATACAGATCAAAGTCCTTCAAATTAATAGTAATGATAAGAATTTAAATAATTATATAAGGAGAATTCATTTTGAGTGAGAGAGAGATTGTTGAATCTACAGTTTATCGATTAGTAGAACCAGGCAAATTCAAAGAACAATTATTTAAAAGACAAATTCAAGAGGGAGAAGTAGATATCACACCTCACTTAGCTAGTGTTTGTCATGCGGATCTGCGATATTTCAATGGAGAACGTCGCCCTGAAGCTCTTGCTGAAAAATTACCTATGGCTCTTTTTCATGAAGGAATAGGTATTGTTAATCAATCCAAACATCCAGATTTTAAAACCGGCGATCGAGTCGTTATTGTTCCAAATATTCCAAAATACATATTAAATCAAACGGATCGAAATAGCTGTTGTTATATTTGTCAGGATCATGCTAGTGATAATTACTGTGTCGATGGTGTATTTCTAGCTAGCGGATTTGATGGGGTTGCTCAGAGTCATCTTGTTCTTCCTGGTGAAGCATTTGTGCCAATACCCGATAATGTGGATGATAATATTGCACTCTTGGCAGAACTTTGTTCAGTTTCTCTATATGCCATAAACAGAGCGGGAGTTAGAGCTTCATCAACAAAAAAAGTCGCAGTATTTGGGGATGGTCCTGTTGGATATTTAACTGCAGCTTCTTTGCGCTTTGTCTACCATATTCCGCAGGAAAACCTATTAGTTTTTGGTGCGGATGAAGAAAAGTTAAAACACTTTAAAGGTTTTGCTAAGACTTCTTTAGTACATGATTATGATTTTTCACAGATGGAAGGTGTGAAAACAATTTTTGAGTGTACAGGTGGAAAATTTAGTTCGAGTGCAATTAATCAAGCCATTGACCTAATTGATCGTGAAGGTACGATTGTTTTGATGGGTGTGACAGAGGAGTTAGTCCCTTTAAATACAAGAGACATTTTAGAAAAAGGTTTGCGTTTAATAGGAAGCTCTCGAAGTACGAGCAATGAATTTAAACAGCTGATGGAAGCTTTTAAGAACGAAGAATTTGTAAAGGTGTTAAATCACATTGTTCCGAATGAATATATTTCAATAGCTAACACAAAGGACTTAGAAGATGCTATGGTTCGTTCATCAAAATACAGAGGGTGGAAAAAGACTTACTTAGCCTTTAATTGGGAGTAAGTAAGATATAATAGGGGTGAAAATGTGAGATTACAATCGAGAGTACTAATTATTGTTATTGCTTTCTTTATTTCTTTAGTAGTTTTACAGGGCTGTTCAAAGGATTCTTCCCATGAGGATTCAAAGTTGTTTGATATAGCTGTTGAGCCAGAGGCTTTTATTCTTGAAAAGACAGTTCGGGATAAAACTGTAATGCAATCAATTGCCTTTGATAATGTGAACAAACATGTTTATGTTCTTCAAGTAATGGGGGGAGATCAAACAGTCGGAGATGAAACTGTTGCTGCAAGTTGGCAAAAAAGATCTTCTCAAGGAGACTTAACATTAACACAATTAGATTACGAGGGAAATCAATTGGGTCACATGCATTTGAAGGGTTTTGGACATGGAATTTCAATGGGTGTAGAAATGGAGGACGATACAGCCTATATTTGGTTAGAAACCGATGCAGTTTCTGATGGTTCTAATGGTTGGGGAGATAAATTGGCTAGAATAACATTTGAGGACAGAGGGTTACTAGACGCCGAAACGGATGATCTTGATACCTATGTTTTAATAGACAATGCTGATCATACGACAGTTAATATTGATCAAGCTTATGATTTACTTACTATGCGTTACCGGCTAGATGGTGAATTTTATTATTCTGTATTTCCTTTAGAGGAAGTTAAGAATGAAAGCTATGACCCTATTTATACCGTTAAGCAGCCAGATGACATTGGAACGTTTCAGGGTTTCGTATCTCATGGATCTTATTTATATTTATTAGAGGGTAATGAAACGGATGACTCTGGAGGAAACACTTATGTTTACTCGATAGATTTAGAAACAGAGGAAATACTAGATAAACAGTTTATAGAGGCAGGTATGGATCTTCCCTTTAGAGAACCAGAAGGTATGGGAATTTCTATTCCAGATTTGGACGAACCAGAAGAAGCTTTACTTCATTTTGGCTTTGCTTCGGAACATAGGGACTTTCCTTTTAAATTAATAAATATATTTACTTTTGATGAAATGAAATCAAAAGATTAGAAGAATTTATGGGTAAAGGTTGGTAGATATAAATGAAATTGGTAGCACACCGAGGATTTTCTGGTCAATATCCAGAAAATACAATGATTGCATTTGAAAAAGCTGTGGAAGAAAAGTACGATCAAATCGAACTTGATGTACGTTTAAGTAAGGATAGTGTGCCTCTAGTTATCCATGATGCCACAATTAATCGTACAAGCAATGGCGGAAGAAAATTCGTCCATGATTTAACTATCGAAGAACTAAAAAAGTATGATTTTGGCTCTTGGTTCGATAGAAAATTTCAAGGTGAGAGAATAGCAACGCTAGAAGAAGTATTACAACTGCTTGAGAAGGAAGAGATATCCATCAATATTGAGTTGAAAAATGGCCCAATCATTCCTTTAAATCTTGAAGAGGAAGTATTGAAGCTTGTGCGTAAATATAATATGCAGGATAGAACATTGTATTCTTCCTTTGATCACCAGTCAGTCTTAAGGCTATATAAGTTAGATCCAACAATTAAAGTGGGTTTAATTTTTCATATTAATTTAGTCAATGTGTTTGATTATATAAATTCCTTAGACATGGAAGTGTATAGCATCCATCCAAACTATTTTTATGTTACTGAGAAAATGGCAATTGAAGCAAAGAAATCGGGGCTTAAGCTTAATGTTTATACAGTAGATGATATTAAGCTTGCAAGGGAATTAGAGAAGATAGGAGTAGATAGCCTGATTACTAACCAGATTACGAAGGATTCTTATCAGTAGTAATAGTAGAGATGAATATCAATTATAAAAGATAATTGAAAATGTATTAATGGCCATTTGAAAATACAATCTTATTAGGGGAACTTATGGAGTATTAAAATAAATTTTGAAAGTATCTCTTAAATAGTAAGAATTCATTTTCTACTCCCCAATATAATTCCCCCCTTTTAAATCTTCAGATCAATGCCACCCCCACACCAACTTTATCGATAGTATTGGTGAAGGAGGTGAGCAATATGGCTTCAGAAAATGTAGTTTCTTCTCAATTACGCCTAACCTTTTATGACGGCGTAGACCCTGAGACAGGTGATCCAGTCTATGTAAGAAAGAACTTTAACAACGTAGATCCGGAAGCAGCGGCAGCAAATCTAAGCGCCGTCGCCAAGGCCTTCTCTAGCTTGCAGACTCGTGACTTGCAGTTAATCGAGCGTCAAGACTTATCCGAAATTGAGGAATAATTCTCCTCAGAAAAAAGCAAAAAGCTAAAGGGGGGGAAAGCTATGAAAAGGTTAGAACTTTATTTTGATAATGAAGAGGGACGAAGTGTTCGATTTTCTCTCGACCATCCGGAAGAGCCGGTAGACATTGAAAAGGTAAACCAAGTAATGGATGAAATCATTGCTCTAGATGTCTTCACCACAAATGGTGGTGGCCTTGTTGGGAAACGTCGTGCCCGTCTGGTAGAAAACATTGTTGAAGATATCAATTTAGACACGCAATAATCAAGCTAGAGACCAGAGGCTAGAAGGCCCCTGGTCTCTTTTTTTATCTCGGGGAAGGAGTGGTTTGCAGATGGATGCAACGATTGTATCTGTACTAACAGAGGTCGGCTTTCCGGTCGTTGTGACCTTTTATTTGTTACACCGAATAGAAGGCAAGTTAAATCTTTTAATCGAAACGATCAATCAGTTGCCGAAAAAGTTAAATCCTTATGAACCCTAAGGGGTCTTGGTCAAAGCTAACGGCTAGGGGATCAATCACTCCCCTGGCCGTTTTTTTGCCTTCAAAAAATCAACTTTCATATAAAGTAAAAAATGATACAGCCTGCAAAAAGTAGAAAAAATAAGAGAATTTTGTTAAAATTATTTGTAGGTTAGTTTTCGAGAGGAGCTTTTTGATGAGAAAGTATTTAATCCTAGTAGTCGCAGGGCTATTAGTTGTTTTAGGAGCTTGTAATAAGGAAGAAGAGTATGATAATGAGTTAACTGAAAATGAAAAGATCAGTCTCAATCTGGACCGGGAGCAATCCCATTATGAGGAAGTCTTTGAACTTATCGAAGAACTTGAACCGGAAGATTCGAATAGCTTTGATAATGGAAGGACAATTTCCTTTTATGAGCCTGAAGAGTTCATTAGGTTCATCCTACCTGAAGGTTGGGTAAATGAAGTCACTGTCACCTCTAAGGAAACTGATGAAGGTACAGAGATAGAAAGTATAGGTCTTATTTATACCTATCGAGATCATAATATTATTGTAGATTATTTTAGTGATGAATCCATACATAAGGCCATTTTAGACTATGAAACAGGCTATGTAATTATTAATGAAAATGATGAAAAATATTCCAAGTTCCATAAGGATGAACTTGATTCTTAAAGGCCAGGCTATGCGGGGATCCAAATGATCTCCTCATAGCCATTTTT
>Ga0079226_10003682_pt1 | contig 11749 bp, 11 predicted proteins | sample Poulit2014_FD_76345 | JGI IMG/M metagenome (GOLD analysis project Ga0079226, IMG submission 76345) | Agricultural soil microbial communities from Georgia to study Nitrogen management - Poultry litter 2014 | ecosystem: Environmental > Terrestrial > Soil > Agricultural land | place: USA: Georgia... | reverse complement strand
TGTCATACTATTTAAACCAGTATGCACAGATACAGCTGTTCGAAAAGCCGTATCTCCACGTTCTAATTCCTCACAAACGATGGCTAAGGAATTATAATCCATACCGCTACCGCCGTATTTTTCTGGAATGCATACACCCATTAATCCTAAATCAGCTAGTTTCGACATAATTGTAGGATCAAACTTACCTTGACGATCCCATTTAGAAATATTCGGCATAATTTCTTGATCAACGAAGTTTCTTACTGTTCGTCTTAGCATTTGTTGCTCTTCGGAAAATTCAAAATTCATTATTTTCAACTCCTTTAGTATGATCTTTTTTTACACCTAAAATTTCTTCATTATGCTCGCCTACTTCTGGTGGATGATGTTTGATTGTTACTGGTGTGCGTGAAAATTTCAGTGGACTGCCAATCATTTGTACCATCCCAGCTGCTGGATGGTTTTTTTCTATAAACATGTTCCGGGCATTTAGTTGCGGATCAGCAACAACTTCCGCTAAATTTTGAATCGGACCACACGGAATATTGTAAGTGTGACATTTTTCTTGCCAATAAACAGTAGGTTCTGTACTCATTACTTCTTGAATCAGTTGAGTTAATTCATGTCGATATTTTACCCGCTGAGGATTCGTTTGAAAGCGTTCATCACTAGCTAGTTCAGGACGATTGAGTATGTGGCAAAAAGTTTCAAACTGACGGTCGTTTCCAATAGCAACGACCATTTGCCCATCTTTCGTATGAAAGGTTTGATAAGGGACAATATTTGCATGATGATTGCCTAAAAGTTTAGGAATTTCGCCAGACATTAAATAGTTACTACCAATATTTATAAGTGCACTAACTGCAGAATCATATAATGAAAGATCGAGTTTTTGTCCTTTTCCTGATTGCGCGCGTTCAAGTAAGGCAGCTTGAATACCGATTGTTGCATAAAGACCTGTTAAAACATCTGTAATGGCTACACCAACTTTTTGTGGTCCTGAATGTTCATCACCGGTAATACTCATTAATCCACTCATCGCTTGGATCATAAAGTCATACCCAGGCATGTTTTTATATGGACCTGTTTCACCAAAACCTGTAATCGAACAGTAGCCGTTTTGTCGATTTATGGCAGATAAAGTATTGTAATCGATCCCAAATCGTTCCATTGTCCCTGTTTTAAAGTTATGAATGACGACATCACTTTCAGCGACGAGTTGTTTAATTGTTTCGATCCCTTCTTCTGATTTTAAATCGATTGTAATGCTTTTTTTATTTCGATTCGCACAGAGATAATAGGCACTCACACCATTTTTAAATGGTGGTCCCCAAGTACGTGTATCGTCACTTCCACCGGGGGCTTCAACTTTTATAACTTCTGCGCCTAGATCTCCTAAAATCATCGTACAAAAAGGACCTGCAAGTACGCGCGATAAATCTAAAATTTTAAATCCTTTTAATGCGCCAGACATTTTTTCACTCCTTTCGATGGATCAAAAAAATAAGCCAGTTCAAATAGACAATCTAAACGTAGAAAGTCAATTTGAACTGGCTATGATCTGTTGGAACAGTCCTGGGTTAGAACTGTAAACAGATTATAGACAGTATTTTTTAAAGCTTGATCATGTGTCTTTAAACGTTGGAGCGTTTTTAACATGATTCTTTACATTATATTTTAATACAATTTAAAGAAAATGCAAATTTTTTTAAAATTATATGATGTTGTTTCTTGAATTTTGCGCATATTTATGAACTCGTTTTTTGTAATTTAGAAATAATTGATAGTGAGCGACCTGTTCCAATTGCGACGGATTCAAGCGGGCTCGGTGCAATATGAACAGGTATAGATAACTCACTTGATAACCATTCTTTCATACCATTTAAAACTGCACCACCACCAGTTAAAACGATGCCGTGATCAACAATGTCACCACTTAATTCTGGCGGGCAATTTTCTAAACTCGTCTGAATGGCACTTAATATATTTTCTAAAGATCCCTTAATGGCTTCATAAATTTCAAAAGAAGATATTTCAATGGTTTCTGGTAAACCTGTTACCATATCACGTCCGCGAACACTCATATTTTCTTCTTTATGATTGCGATGGGCATACCCGATGTCAATTTTAATATCTTCCGCTGTTCGTTCACCAATTTGAAGGTTATGTTTTTTGCGCATGTATTGCATAATATTATGGTCTAAATTATCTCCGCCTGTTCGAACGGCATTAGTTGAAACGACACCGCCAAATGAAATGATACCAATTTCAGTCGTTCCGCCGCCGATATCAACAATGACGTTTGCTAGTGGTTCTTCTACAGGTAAATCAGCGCCGAGTGCTGCTGCTATTGGTTCTTCGATTAAGTGAACATGTTTAGCGCCATAGCTTGCGACAGCATTGTGAATAGCCCGGCGTTCTACATTTGTACTGCTCGAAGGTGTGCAAATGATAACGGTTGGTTTTCTTAACGAATGACCTATTTGTTTGCTTACTTTTTTTAGTAGAAGTTTAAGAATTTCTGTCGTTATATCGTAATCTGCAATAACGCCTTCTTTTAAAGGGCGAATGGAAGAAATGTTTTTTGGTGTTCTTCCGACCATATTTTTTGCATCACTACCAACGGCGACGACTTTATTTGTAACATTATCTATAGCAACAATTGAAGGTTCATTTAAAATAATTCCTTTCGTTGTATGAATAAGTAAATTAGCCGTTCCTAAGTCAATTCCAATTTCGGTTTTTGCAAACATTTATTTTCCTCCAATGATATCGTATATATATTTCAATTAAACTAAATTTAGAAACTATTATTTCCGAATAAACGTACGTAAATAATCATAGCGATATAATAAACTCTATTACTAAAATAGGTGATAGCCATTTGAAAAATCAAGTAACATTTTCATTACAAAATAAAACAATATGTAACATGATGATTTATTGTTTGAGTTTGTCAATACAATATTCATTGTATTTTTAACCAACGGTGTAAGAAAAAACCACTTTTCCAGTTTAAGGCGACTTCATAGGTCCCGAAATATAAAGGTTTTGTTCGATTAATATTTTGTTTCACATCATTTTGGCAACTCCTTCCTGAAATATTACAAAAATCACATGCTATGCTCATTATGAAATTAAAAAAAGGAGAGATTTTATCATGTTTAAAAGAATACATATCGCACTCATATTAGCAGTCATGTTAGTTTTTGGAGGCGGAATTTCTGCATACGCAAATGATGATAAAACGTCAAAAGCTAACCAAGCATGGTTTAGCGATTGTTTTAATAAAATCTTAGGATCTATTGATACAGAAGATGAATCAAATGATGAACGAGAGCAATTAGAAGAAAAGGAAAAAGGGGAAAACGTTAAAAATGATGAGGCATCTGAATCTGATCAATTAGATGCATTTGAGAGAGAAGTTGTTGAGCTTACAAATGAGGAAAGAGAAAAACATGATTTATCACCACTTCAAATAGACCAAGATTTAAGCAACGTTGCTCGAAAAAAGTCAAAGGATATGGCAAAAGAAGGTTATTTTGACCACGAAAGTCCAACATATGGCTCACCTTTTGATATGATTAAGTCATATGATATCGACTACTATGCTGCCGGAGAAAATATTGCTAAGGGTCAACAAACCCCACAAGAAGTTGTTGATGCTTGGATGGATAGTCCAGGACATAGGGAAAATATATTAAACGATGATTTCACCCATATCGGCGTTGGATTCGTCGAAGACGGGAGCCATTGGACCCAAATGTTTATAAGTAAATAACAATTATTAAGGTCAATTTGCATATTTATGTAAATTGACCTTTTTAATGATATATGATTTGCTCTAATTATATTCGAAGATACACGTTTAATTTATTGAGGTGATAGGAATGTGTGGAAGATTTACGTTGCTTGCAGACGAGTCGGACATTCAATCAGCTTTTCAATTAACACATCGTATTAAAGGTTATAAGCCGAGTTACAACATTGCTCCAGGGCAAGAAGTACTTGTTATTATACATGATGGAAAGCAAAAACGAGCAGGTTATCTACGCTGGGGCCTTGTGCCATCATGGGCAAAAGATGAAAAAATCGGGTATAAAATGATTAATGCCCGTAGTGAAACGGCTCATGAAAAACCGAGCTTTAAACAATTAATGGCGCGCAAAAGATGCTTAATTGTCGCTGATAGTTTTTATGAATGGAAACAGGTAGACGGTGTTAAACAACCGCAACGTATTCAAGTTGCTAACCGAAGCCTATTTGCTTTTGCTGGACTATGGGATAAGTGGCAGCAGGATAATCGTACATTATTTACGTGTACAATTCTTACAAAAGATGCGAACGATTTTATGAAAGATATTCATCACCGAATGCCAATCATTTTACCTAAAGCGAAAGAAGATGAGTGGATTACACCTTACGTTCAATCACCTATTCGTGCTAAACAATTTTTAGAGGAAATCATTGATGAAAAGTTTACAGCTTATCCTGTCGATACATATGTTAATAAGGCGCAAAATAACGATGAAACGTGCATAAAACCAATATAAAACTCGAAGGAAAGGACTAAGACTTTCCTTCGAGTTGCTTTTTACGATTTATGATACTGTCTTTTCGGCTTCTTCACGTTCTTTTTTAACTTTTTCTTGGAATTGTTTCGTCTCTATAATAATAATGCCTGATAATCCAAGAAGTCCGATAAGGTTTGGAATCGCCATGAGACCATTTAACACATCGGCTAACGCCCAAACAGCATCAAGTGTTGCTGTTGCACCAATGAAGATAAATAAAACAAAAATAATACGGTACGCTCGAATGGCAGTTATACTTTGGAATAAGTATTGGAAACATTTCTCCCCATAATATGCCCAGCCTAAAATCGTTGAAGATGCGAAGAATAAAAGACCGATCGTTATTAAATAAGGTCCAATATCTCCGAGTAATACACCAAATGCAGAAGCAGTAAGTACGCCCGCTTCAATGGAACCATCTTGCCATAGACCAGACATAACGATAGTAATTCCTGTAATTGAACAAATGATTATTGTATCAAAAAGAACTTGTGTCATGGATACTAATGCTTGTCGACCAGGTACATCTGTTTTGGCTGCAGCTGCTGCAATTGGTGCCGAACCAAGACCTGCTTCATTGGAGAATAATCCACGGGCAACACCGAACCGGATCGCTGCACCAATGGCGCCTCCTCCAACTGCTTCACCTGAAAAGGCAGCTGAGAAAATAGTAGCAAATGCTTCTGGTACATGATTAATATTTACAATCATAACAATTAATCCAGCAATGATATAAAATATAGCCATAATTGGAACAAAAAATGCTGTCACACGTCCAATCCACTTAATACCACCGATGACGACAAGACCGACGAATATGAGAAGAACGAGTCCTGAGACCCACATCGGAACTGAAAACGTATCATACATTAAATCGGCAATTGCTTTCGATTGCGTGCCGTTTCCAATACCAAAGGCAGCTAAAGCACCAAAAGCAGCAAATAAAACCCCAAGCCACTTTTGCTTTAATCCGTGCTCTAAATAATACATCGGTCCACCAGCCATTTCACCTTTAGCATCTTTTACGCGATACTTAACAGCTAAAATTGCCTCGCCGTACTTTGTTGCCATGCCGAAAAATCCAGCAAGCCACATCCAAAAAACAGCACCAGGCCCACCAAGTACGACAGCCGTTGCTACGCCAACGATGTTTCCTGTTCCTACCGTTGCAGCACTTGCTGTCGTTAAAGCTTGAAAATGTGAAATGTCTCCTTCAGATGTTTGATCTTGGTTTCTAGAAAATGAAAGTTTTAAAGCATAAGGAAGTGAGCGCAATTGAATAACACCGAGACGAATTGTTAAATAAATACCAGTTCCGACTAACAAAATGAGTAAAGGTAATCCCCAAACGACATCACTAATTTGTTCTAATAATTGTTGAATCGCATCCACTTTTACATACGCCTCCTCGTTACTATTTTAAAATTGCTTGTAGCTCCTCTCTTTCGTATTTCTTTGTGTAAGCGCTTTCTAAGAATCGATAATAAAAAGTTAATATATTAAATTTATATATAATATTCCAAAAATTAATACATATGTCAAGCGGATTTAGAAAAATATATCGGTCATAATATTATTTGGTTGCTTAATGAACTTCTTTTATAATAGGTTTAAAAGTATATGGAGGTTATATAGTTTATGATACGGGTGTTATTCGTTTGCTTAGGGAATATTTGCCGGTCACCGATGGCTGAAGCTGTTTTTCGTGATTTAGTTAACAAGGAAAACTTATCAGAAAAAATTGCAGTAGATTCGGCCGGTACCTCTGATTGGCATGTTGGCGAGCAACCTCATGAAGGGACACGGAAAATATTAGATGAACAAAATATTGCTTATGAGGGGATGAAGGCACGACAAGTTTCAAAAAATGATCTGGATGCATTTGATTATATCATCGCTATGGATGAACAAAATATAACAGACTTAAACAATTTACTGAAAAAAGGAGATAAAGACATCAAGCTCGCGAAACTTACGGATTACATCGATCAAGCAGATGAAGAAAATGTTCCTGATCCTTATTTTACCGGTGATTTTTCTTATACGTATCGTTTAATTTATTCTGGTGTAAAAAATTTGCTTACACATATTAGGAATACATATCACATATAACGGAAAGGAGTGGCTATAGCAATGGGTAAGCGTAAACTGCTCTCAGGAATGATGATCGGAGCAATCATTGGCGGTGCTGTAGCTTTATTGAATGAAGATGCTCGTAAGTATGCGCAAACAAAAGTTACTTCTGTCAAGGGAAAAACATCTTATCTCATCAAACATCCAGCTGAAGCTGTTCGCACATCTCGTATGAAAATAGATCATTTAAATGATCATTTAGTCAATAGCTTTGAAAATACGGTTAATGCTTTAGAACAAGTTGAACAAACATTGGACAGACTCGTGCAAAAAAAAGACGCGTAGCTGTTTAAAATGAAGGAGGGGAGTGTTAACATGAACCAACTCATCAACATTAGTCGACAATTTTATCATTATATGCAAAATGTTGACGTTTTCGGTTTAGCGGCACAGTTAGCATATTTTTTTTTATTGTCGTTATTCCCCTTCTTATTATTTTTAATCACACTACTCGGATATTTGCCGATTGATGAACGAGCGTTGCTAACATTTATCGACATGTATGCACCTAAAGAAATTATGGATTTTATTCAATCAAATATTCGTCATCTTATTCGTGCACAAAATGGTAGTTTATTATCCATTGGCATTATCGGTACACTTTGGTCAGCTTCAAATGGCATCAATGCTATTACGAGAGCGTTTAATCGCGCTTACAAGGTAGAAAAGGATCGCTCTTTTCTCGTCGCACGTTTAATTGCGATCATTATGACGATTGCGATGGTCGGGGTTATTTGCACAGCCTTTTTACTGCCCATTTTCGGTGAAATGATCGGCCGTTATATTTTCTCTTTTTTAGGATTATCAAGCAGTTTTATGACCATTTGGAATACGTTACGCTGGGTTATCTCTTCGGCAGTCGTTTTTATCGTTTTGTTAGCTCTTTATACGTTAATACCGAATGCGCATCTAAAAATGTCAAATACTTTTATTGGCGCATTGTTTGCCACGATTAGTTGGCAACTCGTTTCTTTAGCCTTTTCCTTTTATGTCCGAACGATCGGTGATTATTCGGCCATGTATGGGAGTTTAGGAACTGTCATTTTATTAATGATTTGGTTTTATATATCAGGAATCATAATTATTACTGGTGGTGTTATTAACGCCTTTATTCGATCTTATTCAATCAAATAAAATTTATTAAAAATGGAGGCTGTAAATGATGGAGTTTGTTTTTAAAGATAATTATGCGACGGTTCAATTTGATTATGGACAATTGACGACATCAAGCGATGAAACTTACGGATTTCGTCCGTATCAGTTAATGGTTTCAGCTATTGCTTCTTGCAGTGGGTCTGTCTTTAAGCGCATATTACGTAAACAACGAATCGAGATTGAAGGATTAACAATAACAGCAACTGTTCATCGCAATGAACAGGAAGCTAATCGGATCGAGCAAATAGATTTAACATTTAAAGTTAAAGGTAATCATTTAAATAAAGATAAATTAGCTAAAAGTTTAGCGATTGCAAGTAAAAATTGTTCCATGGTTAAATCTGTTGAAGGAAGTATTAAAATAACTGAAACAGTTGAGATCGTATCATAAACATAAAACTTTGTAACATTGGAAAGAAACGTATAATTTTTATGTGTCCGAAAAAAACTAAGCCAAAATGAAAGGAATGGGACACATATGAAAACAATAAAGCAATGTTTGCTCATATTCATACTATTTGCAGTCATGTTTGCTATTTCTTTACCGACATTTGCTGAAGAGAAAGAGGAAGAGACATTTGACATTCCTGATCACGTGTTAAAAATTGCCAAAGAAAACACTTATCCAAACTCGTCCGAAGATCAAGAAGTCGTTGAGCCGAGTAAACTGACTAAACAATTAATAGATGATGTAGATACGTCGATTGAAAATCCAGAATTGATAAAAATGTTAAACGAAACGTCTCTAAGTCCATCACCAATTGGTATAGGTTATAGAGGAATGGTTTATCTTGGAAGATGGGCACTAAACTATCAATCATCAGATACGACGGTTAATTGGGAATATCAACAAATTAACTCGAATGAATTAAACAACGTGGATGGAGATGAAGAACAAATTTTCCATTACAATCAACAAGACGAAAAAAAGATTGAAGGTGCATTGACGAATAAAATTTCCAACCCTGAAGACGTTAAAAAAATGATGTTGTTAAAAGCGAAAGAGAAAACGAAATTGCCCCTTTCTTATGAAACAGTCATTGGAGAAAATACGAAAAAAGACCATCCATATAAAGTACCTGTAGAAAAACAAGGTTATTTACACGCTTATGCACCGGCAGTTAATGAAAAAGGACAAGTGACTTTTGGTGAAGTTTATATTCAATTAAAAGGTACAAAAAAGTCTCTCGTCATTAAAAATGTCACGAAGCAAGGAATCGGTGCATGGATCCCAATACAAGATTACTTATCCGTTTACTTACAATTAAAATAACTGCGTAACATATAAACCCTGCAATCATTTGTAGGGTTTATATGTTAATGAAGGAAAATTAATCATATAATATCATGAAAATTTAGAATATAAACAATAAATCATACTTTAAAATGATTGTGATATTTGTTACAATACTATCATAAAAATGATACAGGAGGTTGTCACATTGAACTGGGAAGAATTAATAGCGCCTAAAAATTACAACATCGCTATGGAAGTCGAACATTTTGCGAATGAAGACCCTAATCGGCTAGCTTTAATTTGGAAAAATGACGTCGGGCAAACGAAGGAATTAACTTATGGACAATTAATAAAAAATGCCAACAAAATTGGCAATGCCTTTTTTGAAAGCGGTTTAAAACGTGGGGATAAAATACTTGTCATGATCCCTCGGTTGATAGAAACGTATGAAGTATATTTAGCAGCTTTAAAAACAGGCATTATTATTGTACCGAGTTCAGAAATGCTGAAAACGAATGATTTGCAATATCGTATTACTCACGGAGAAGTAAATGGTGTTGTTAGCTACTATCCATATGTTAATGAATTTAAAGGTGTTAAGGAATACGAACAGCTCATCAAATTTGTCATTGGTAAAAAAGAAGAGGGTTGGTTATCTTTAGATGAGTTGAAAGAAAGCACATCAGATGAACTAGAGATCGCCCAAACGACAAGAGATGATATGGTTTTTCTTTCATATACATCCGGTACAACCGGTAACCCTAAAGGTGTCATTCATACACATGGATGGGGCCGAGCACATTTGAAATCGGCTGCGGAAAATTGGCTATGCATTGAAGAAAATGACAAAGTGTGGGCAACCGCTGGGCCAGGGTGGCAAAAGTGGATATGGAGTCCGTTTTTAGCTGTATTAGGTTCTGGGGCAACAGGATTTATATACCATGGAAAATTTGACCCACATCAATACTTACAATTTTTGCAAGATGAAGCGATTAATGTTTTATGTTGCACACCGACAGAATACCGTTTTATGGCAAAAGTAGACAACTTAGGGGATTATCAATTCCCTGATCTCCATAGCGCTGTATCAGCTGGAGAGCCGTTAAATGTAGAAGTGATTGATATGTTTAAAAAGTATTTTAATATAACAGTGCGCGATGGATACGGTCAGACAGAAAATACGTTGTTGTTAGGCGTGACGAAAGATATGGAAGTTAAACCTGGTTCAATGGGGAAACCGACACCAGGAAACGATGTTGATATTATTGATGAAAATGGTCATCCTGTTGAAGTCGGTGAAGTAGGAGAAATCGCCCTTAAACTTGATAGCCCTGCATTATTTAGCGGTTATTATAAAGATGAGAAACGAACAGAAGAGACGAAAATAGGCGATTATTATATAACCGGAGATCGAGCTTATAAAGATGAAGATGGATACTTTTGGTTTGAAGGTCGAAGTGACGATATTATTGTTAGTTCAGGATATACAATTGGGCCATTTGAAGTGGAAGATGCTTTGATTAAACATCCGGCTGTTGAAGAATGTGCGGTCGTAGGTAGCCCTGATGACATACGCGGGCAAATTGTAAAAGCTTTTATTGTATTAAAAAATAGTGTTGATAAAAATGATCCCAATTTAGTCACTGAACTGCAAGACCATGTTAAATCTTTAACAGCTCCCTATAAATACCCAAGAGAGATTGAATTTATTGATGAATTACCGAAAACAATTTCTGGAAAAGTCCGCCGCGTAGAGTTACGAGAGCGAACATTTTCCAAACAATAAATGATTTAAATAACAGGGTTTCATTTGGAAAGCCCTGTTATTTTTTTATCTATTATCGATTGCATAAATCATACATTGATAGGAAAAGGTAAAGTAAAAAAAGGTGAAAGCATATGAAAAAGCCAATCATTATATTGATCGCTACTTATCTATTATGCAGTTTTGTTGAATGTTTTTTTCCAATCAGTCATATTCATGCATACGGTTGGGGTTATAAAAAAAATAATGAGCATAAGTTACCTGATATCGGAAAATATCGTGATATATTACATAAATATGGTGCTTATTATGCAGACGAATCAGGGGATCAATCAATTTATTTAACATTTGATAATGGCTATGAACAAGGATACACAGAAGATATTTTAAATGTTTTAAATAAAGAACAAGTCCCTGCAACATTTTTTGTTACTGGACATTACGTAGAAGAAGAACCAGAACTCATCGAGCGAATGGTAAATGATGGTCATATCATTGGTAATCATTCATATCACCATCCAGATTTTACTGTTATTTCTAAACAGTCGATGCGAAAAGAGCTTGACATGTTGGAAGCGTCTGTAGCTCGAGTGTCCGATCAAAAGAAAATCAAATATTTACGTCCACCACGAGGAACATTTAATGAGCAAACGTTAAAATGGGCGAATGAACTCGGATACATTCACGTTTTTTGGTCACTTGCTTTTGAAGATTGGATGACTGATGAACAAAAGGGTTGGAAGCATGCCTATGAACAAATTATGTCACAAATTCACCCCGGGGCGATTATTTTATTACATACGGTTTCAGAGGATAATGCTAAAGCGTTAGAACACGTTATAAAAGATTTGAAACGAGAAGGATATGAATTTAAAAGTTTAGATGATCTTTTACTAAAAGATA
>Ga0079226_10003680_pt1 | contig 11750 bp, 8 predicted proteins | sample Poulit2014_FD_76345 | JGI IMG/M metagenome (GOLD analysis project Ga0079226, IMG submission 76345) | Agricultural soil microbial communities from Georgia to study Nitrogen management - Poultry litter 2014 | ecosystem: Environmental > Terrestrial > Soil > Agricultural land | place: USA: Georgia... | reverse complement strand
CAGCAGTCGCTCAAGATAAAGCTGTTATTGAAGCCATAGTTGAAAAAGCGAACAACGACTCACAATTAGAGCAAATGGCCCACGAGCTTATGGATCAGATAGGTCCTCGTTTGGTGGGTACTCCAGAAATGGAAGCATCGCACAACTGGGTGGTAGACAAATACAAGAGTTGGGGTATTGAAGCAGAAAACCAACAATGGGGTGAATGGAGAGCTTGGGAACGAGGCATCTCGCATATCGACATGGTATCCCCACGTGTACAATCTTTACATGGTATGCAATTAGCTTGGAGTCCAGCAACTTCAAAAAAAGGAGTTACTGCAGAAGTAATTCTATTACCGGAAAAAGTTAAAGACTCTGCTAGTTTTGCTAAATGGTTGCCTAACGTAAAAGGTAAATTAGTTATGGCATCTATGTTACAAACAACGGGTAGACCAGATGGTACTTGGGAAGAGTACGCCACCGAAGAGAGTTTAAATAAAATGCGTGAAGAGCGTAGAGAAGCGCAAAATGCCTGGCGTGAAATGATGGCTAACACCGGATACAATAGCAGAAACCTACACGCTGCTCTTGAAGAAGCTGGTGCTGCAGGTATTGTAACCTCTTACTGGTCTAGAGAGTACGGTTCAAACAAAATATTTGGAGCTTCTACAAAAAAGATTCCTGTAGTAGATCTATCTTTAGAAGATTACGGAATGGTATATCGTTTAGCACAATCTGGACAAAAGCCAGAGCTTAATATTATAGCTCAGTCTTCTGGAAAAGGAATGGCACCTGCTTTCAACACCGTTGCTAAAATAGAAGGAGTAGAAAAGCCTAATGAGTATGTTATCTTATCTGCTCACCTTGACTCATGGGATGGTGGTACAGGAGCTACCGATAATGGTACTGGAACAATTACCATGATGGAAGTAGCAAGAATACTTAAAGAAGTATATCCAAACCCTAAACGAACCATTCTTATTGGACATTGGGGAAGTGAGGAGCAAGGACTTAACGGTTCTAGAGCTTTTGTAGAAGATCATCCAGAAATCGTTGCCAACACACAAGTAGTTTTCAACCAAGATAATGGTACGGGTCGTGTAGCAAGCATTAACGGACAAGGATTTTTACATTCTTACGACTTTATAGGAAAATGGTTACGCAATGTTCCTAGTGATGTTACAAAGCACATAGAAACTACTTTCCCTGGAATGCCTTGGGGCGGTGGTTCGGATCACGCTTCATTTGTAGCAGCAGGAATACCAGGATTTATGTTAAGTTCTCTAAGCTGGGAGTATGGAACCACTACTTGGCATACTAACTTAGATACTTACGATAAAATAGTATTCGACGATGTACGTAGCAATGTTATATTAATCGCTGCATTAACTTATTTAGCTAGTGAAGAAGAGGAGTTAGTAGATAGAGAACAAATCAACCTACCTCCTAACCCTAGAACTGGAAGAGAAGCAGAGTGGCCTTCATTAAGAAGTCCAACCAGAAAAGGTGGTATGTAAACTAATACCAATAGCGTAAGCTAGCATAAAGAATTCGGGAGGTAGGTTTAAATAATCTACCTCCCGATTTTTTTGGCGTATATTTGCAAAAATTATCTTTATGAAACAATTGAAAGGGATATTGTATGTTGGGATAGGCGCGTCTAGTTACGGCGTTCTAGCAACGTTTGTAAAGCTTGCTAACATGCAAGAAATACATACTGCTGGGCTCACCTTCTCTCAATATTTATTTGGTTTCCTTGTTTTAAGTATATTGAGTTACTTTATACAAAGAAAACAACAAGCTAAAGGAATACAACCAGCAGTAGCTGACAAGAATTCGTATCTTAAATTAGTTCTGTTTGGCAGCTCTTTAGGATTTACTTCAAGCTTCTACTATCTATCTATTCAATATATCCCTGTATCGGTTGCCGTAACCCTTTTAATGCAGTCCATTTGGTTTGGCTTATTATATGAAGCTTTAACCAATCCGAGGTTAATTACTAGAAATAAGATAATTGGCGCGATTACCATAATTATTGGAACATTAATGGCAGTAAACATCTTAGATGTCTCTGGACGATTACATTGGGAAGGAATTGTATTGGGAATCTTAGCAGCGATTAGCTTCACTACCACCATGGCTACCACCAATAGCATAGGATTGGAGCTACCTACCATTATACGTTCCAAATATTTGGTTTTAGGTGGACTTTTAGCTACTATTCTTTTTTGGAACCTACAGATATTAGAACACTTTAACTTACAAGACTTTATTACTTGGGGCGTATTTTTAGGTTTATTTGGCACCATACTCCCTCCCCTATTGTTCAATCAAGGATTTCCAAAAATTGGCGTTGGACTAGGAAGTATAGTAGCCTCTGTTGAACTACCTATCTCTGTACTTAGTGCCTTTATTTTATTAAACGAAGCTGTAGTATGGATACAATGGATAGGAATAATTATTATCTTACTTTCAGTTGCACTGATTAACCTAAATAAAAAGCATTTTTTACGTAAACGCTAATCAGGAAGCACAGATTAGCTAATAGAACATTACAATAGATTATGAATAAAGAAGATACCATAAGAATAAACAAAGCGATTAGCAGTAGCGGCTATTGCTCTAGAAGGCAAGCCGATGCACTTATAGAAAGTAACCGAGTAACCATAAATGGTAAATTAGCTGTTTTGGGAGATCGCGTTACCGAAGAGGATATTATTGCTATAGATGGTAAACCTATAAAAGAAGAAGAGGAAAGCATCTATCTTATTTTAAATAAACCAGTCGGGATTACTTGTACAACCGATACTCGTGTTTCGGGGAATGTGGTTGATTTTATAAACTATCCAAAGCGTATATTTCACGTAGGAAGGTTGGATAAACCAAGTGAAGGTTTACTATTGATGACTAATGATGGCGATATTGTTAATAAAATACTCCGAGCGGAATACGAACATGAAAAAGAATATATTGTTCGAGTGGACCGACCGGTTACCTCTAGTTTTGTTCAAAAGATGAGTTCCGGAGTGCCTATTCTCGATACGGTAACAAAGCGCTGTGAAGTGGAGCAATTAAGTAGGTTTACCTTTCGTATTATCCTTAAACAAGGGTTAAACCGTCAAATACGTAGAATGTGTGAGCATTTCAACTATAATGTAGAAGCATTGAAGCGTGTGCGGCTTATGCACATCGAACTCGGCGACCTGCCAATTGGGGAGTGGCGATACTTAACTAAAGCAGAGGTCGACGAATTGTATAGAGAAACTGGTACCAAATAGTGTATTTAATGTTAGATGGATATAAAAACCGTACATCGATTGAGTAATGCACGGTTTTAATTCAACTAACTAACCAAATTAAATTTCAATTATGAAATCTCAACCATTCCATGAAGCCTATTGCTAGAACTTCACTACCTATTTCCTTATAGTATAAGGATGTACCTTTAATATTTTACTCTATTATTAAGCAGCTATATACTTATAAGCAGTATATCAGCTGCGATCCTTACAAATCTAAACATTTAAATTTTCTAATCAAAAAGGAACTAGACTTATCTTTCGTTAAATTCTAGGCTTTCCATCTAAGCTATAATAAAAATCGCAAATTCCTTTTCAAAGCATAAGCATTTTGAAAAGGAATTTGCGATAGTATATAAAAACCTATAAAAGGCTTTTAGTCTTTATTTATTAGCCAAGTAGTTCTTGAACTTTATCTGCAGCTTCTTGGAATTCAATTACCGAATGTACGTTCAGTCCGCTAGCATCTAAAAGCTCCTTACCAACATCTGCATTGGTTCCTTGTAGTCTTACAATAATAGGCACTTCAATAGTTCCTATATTGTTGTATGCATCAATTATACCTTGAGCAACCATATCACAACGTACAATTCCACCAAAAATGTTGATTAAAATTGCTTCTACTTTAGGATCTTTAAGAATTATATGGAAAGCTGCTTCTACACGCTCAGCATTTGCTGTACCACCAACATCTAAGAAGTTCGCTGGTTCACCACCTGCTTGCTTAATTAAATCCATAGTTGCCATGGCAAGTCCTGCACCATTTACCATACATCCAACGTTTCCGTCTAGATCTACGTAGTTTAATCCTTGCTCACCAGCTTCTACTTCAGTTGGATTTTCCTCACGAATATCACGCATTGCAGCATAATCCTTGTGACGGTATAAAGCGGTAGAATCTAAGGTTACTTTAGCATCTACAGCAATAATTCTCTCGTCGCTAGTCTTTAATACTGGGTTAATTTCAAATAAAGAAGAGTCCGACTCCGTATATGCTGTATACAACGCATATATAAAGCGTGTCATTTCTTTAAATGCATTTCCGCTAAGACCTAAGTTGTAAGCAACTTTTCTTGCTTGGAAACCTTGTAATCCTACAGCAGGATCGATTTCTTCATAAAATATCTTTTCAGGTGTTTCTTCTGCAACGGTTTCAATATCCATCCCACCTTCGGTAGAATACATAATCATATTTCTCCCCGTAGCACGGTTCAATAAAACACTTACATAGTACTCTTCTGGCTCGTGCTCTCCTGGGTAGTACACGTCTTCAGCAATTAGTACTTGGTGTACTTTTTTACCTTCTGGTGGAGTTTGAGGCGTTACAAGGTCCATTCCTATAATTTCCCCTGCAATTTTCTCTACCTCCTCTAAATTTTTAGCAATCTTCACACCGCCACCTTTACCTCTACCTCCTGCGTGCACCTGTGCTTTGATTACATGCCATTCGCTACCAGTTTCCTTAGTAATTTCTTTTGCTGCTTCAACTGCTTCCTCTGGAGTCTGCGCTACTACACCACGCTGTATGTTAACACCAAAGCTGTTAAGAATTTGTTTTGCTTGATATTCGTGTAAATTCATAATTATATATTTACGATTTCCTATTACTTAATATTTCAATCAGATTTTGAATGACGCAAAAATAACAAATGTTATGCTACATCCCTAATTTTATATAATATATACTTGTAAAGAGTTTTAACTATTCCATCTAAATAACTTAACTTCTTCTCAATCCCTATTCCTTTCGTTCTTAATCTTTCTCATATAACGTCTTAGCGTGATATTATCGTACGTCAACACCGCAAGCAAGATAAATACACTTAGCAGTAAGGTTTTTAATGCATAGCTGTTATAAAGTATGGTGCCCATAATACCACCTAAAGTAAAGCTACCAATTATCATAATCTTTAAAAAAACAGACTCTTTTAAGACCTTTCTGTGCTGTGGTTTCTTATAAAACAACAATTGCGACAGTTCTATCCCCAAGTCTGTAAATATACCGGTAAGATGCGTAGTTCTAACTACCGATTTAGACACGTAGGTTACCAAGGCGTTTTGCAGTCCCATGGCAAACAATAAGAACATAGCTAATAGAATTCGATAATCCTCTATATTTTCTACGACGATATCAGAAAAAGCTACACCAATAAGAATGGCTATTTCAATACTTATAGGCAATACATAACTCACCAAATGCTTCTGTGATTTGTACCTACCCCCTTCTGTAAAAACACTCGAGATAAAAGCTCCAAGTAGAAATGCATTGATAAGTAAAAAGAATCCAAGAGCTATTTGATAGTTCTTATGAATTAACTCTTCCGATAAGAAAACAAAATGCCCTGTTACGTTAGTAGTCAATACGCCCAATCCCATCCAGCCAGTAATATTTACAATTCCAGCTACCAACGACAGTGTCGATGCTAAATAAATATTATGTCTATAAGTCCTACTACTCCCAGAGCGTCGTAACATGTATCTTTTACTGTTTTTTTATATTATTTGCAAAACTAGGGTTTTTTATGGGAAACCCCCATTGGATTATCAGTTTGTATCTTAAAACTGGAAGTAGATAAAAGGTTGTGGACCTGTCGACGCAGTAGCGTATACCAACCAAAACGCCAGTCCAATTATCGCAGCCTTGATAGGGATTGGCGAAGCCGAAAACGCACGCCCCATACCATGAACCAAACGCTTAGGTAAAAAGTGCCAAACAAAGCCAATTAGCAGTAATAACATTACAGATTTGTAGGCTTCAATAAGCACTTGCCATTTCTCTAAATTCACTTCTAATGCCGAAATATTATAAATAATCTGCAATGCCGTATCAAAGTCTCTCGCTCGGAAGAAGATCCAACAAAAGCTTACGAAGTGGAAAGTGAGCAAGACCGATAACAAATGCCAGGTACGCTTCCACCAAATCGGTAGATTCTTAATTTTAGGAAAGAACTCCATAAATAGCTTATGGAATGCCAAAGCAAGTCCATGTAAGGCTCCCCAAACTATAAAGCGCAAACTAGCCCCATGCCATAATCCGCCAAGCAACATAGTAGTCATTAGGTTAAAGTTGGTGAACAAGGCTTTCTTAGACTCCTTTGCAAAGAAAATAGTGGATAAGAACACCACCACTCCACCTATTCCAATGTACAAAGGAATTGCACTGGTGTCGTAAATAGAAATTCCCCAAGCAATCACCCCAACAAAGAAGAGCGATGGGAAAAAATATCCACCAAAACTTCCCTTTCTATTACCTCCTACCGATATATATAAATAATCTCGAAGCCATGTAGACAAGGAGATATGCCAACGTCGCCAGAATTCTGTTATAGAGGCTGATTGATATGGCACATCGAAGTTTATTGGCAGTCTGTACCCCAATAATAAAGCTAAACCTATAGCCATATCCGAGTATCCAGAAAAATCACAATAAATCTGAATAGCATAGCCGTACGTAGCTACTAAGTTTTCGAATGCGGAGTACGAGTTTGGCGCATCAAAAACTCGGTCTACAAAGTTGATAGAAATATAATCGGAGATTACCGCCTTTTTTAACAGTCCTCCTATAATTAATAACAAAGCTTCGTTTACCTCTTCCTTTTTCAGATTTACCTTGCTATAGATTTGAGGTATAAAGTCTTTTGCTCTAACAATAGGTCCGGCAACTAGTTGTGGAAAAAAGGAAATATAAAATAGATAGTCTAAAAACTTATCAGCTAATTTTATTTCCTTGCGATACACCTCTATGATATAACTAATCGACTGGAAGGTGAAAAACGATATCCCTACAGGAAGAATAATATAACGCAGGTGAAACTCGCTTCCTATAAGATAGTTGACCGATTCTAAAAAGAAATTAGTGTACTTAAAATAAGCTAAAACTCCTAAATTAGAAACTATACTAAGGCTTAAGTATAGTTTTTTGCGCCCTTCTTTTTCCTCGCTGTCAATAAGCCTGGCCAAGTAATAGTCTACAATAGTGGTGGCTACAAGCAGTAAAAAGAACAAACCACTAGACTTATAATAGAAAAACAAGGAAAACGCTACCGTATATAACAAGCGCAACCTAAATTTACGGCGCATAAGAATATAGCCGAAGTAAAAAGCGAAGAACAAGCCTAAAAACAGGCCTGAGTTAAATAACAAAGGCTCTTTTGGATTGTATATAAACCAACTCGCTAGCTTCTCTACGTCTGGCAGGTATGCAAGAAAATCGTCTAAGGCCATTAGTTACTTAAATTAATAGCGTAATGATAAAATGCTTCTAATAAGGCTTCAGAAAACAAAGCTCCAGATAACTCATAGCCTTTTTTTGTATAGTGAATATAATCTCTTGCTACCAAGCCATTAGCGTAGTTCTCTTTAATTTTCTCATTCCCGCCAAGCACTCGGTACAAATCCCAAACAGCTACATTATATTCCCCAGCTAACCGTACCACTTCTCTGGCATACTCTTCCACCAAACCATTTGGCGTTCTCCTCTTAACTAAAGAAGGTGGCGGTGTAGTAATTAAAATCGAAACCTCAGGCATTCGTTTACGAACCTCACCAATAAACACCTCAAGACTCTCTAGATAAGCTTCTTTTTCTAACTCATCGAAGGCTTCGTTTGTACCTAAAGAGATTACTACTAAGTTGGACTCTAGCTCTGCAAGTTGATCAAAAAATAATGAGGTTTTATTGTAATCTATCAATCGTGCACCATTCACACCTATCCCATCGTATAGCAACCCAGGGGTGTCGCGTTCAAGCGCTAGGCCATTTAAAGCAAAAGAATCTACACCTTCGTTTGGCAACAACCAGATAGAGTTTTTAAAATTGGAAAAAGTATATACCGAACTATTCTCTTCGTCTAAAAAGGACAACAATTCAAAAGCCGATCTATCTATAGGTTCCGGTTTCGTTGATTTTACTGGAATAGTCAGCTTTGCCCCGGCTCGAATAGCATCGGATCGAAGATTATTGGCTTTTTTTATGCTAGCTACACTTACACCATATTTTCTTGCAATTATAGACAAGGCTTCCCCAGATTTTATGGTATGCACTTTCTTTTCTATGCTATGATTTTTCAACTCTATCTCACGATTTGCTTTCGCTACACTAAACATCGGACTAGGTGTAAACACTCTAAGTTTATTAAAAGCATAAGCCTCCTCGTTAAGTTCTAGCTTTATTGCAAAGTCTGGCTCTGTGGTTTGCAAACTAAAACCACTAAGGCCCACTACATCCTTTTCGGTAGCAAAAATATTTCGCTTGCTCTCCCAGGGTATCGACGAGGTATATCGCAATTCCGAAATGCCATTAGAGCGTGCAAGTCTATGTGGAAACGTGAAGCCCAATCCAGCATTTCCAAATATATATTGCAGGTTTTTTCTTGCTATTCCTTGAAAGATTCCTACCTGGGTATGGGAGTCCCCAATTTGTGTAATTCTAACTTTACCACTATCGGTACTATACAAACCATACAGTTCTTCAAAAAAACCATCAATAGCACTTAGGTTGTATATACTTAGGTTATTGTCCGATAGTACGCCCCATTCTTTCATTGGCATTTTTTTCGCTACTTCATACGTAGTTTCTGTCATAGATTGAGAAAATCCAATGATGGGTATAAATAAAAGTAGGTATATATAAATATTAGTTCTGTAACACATGGGTTGAATCCTGTTTAATTCTTTGCTCTTCTTCTAACTTTAACTGTCTCATCCTTTCATTCTCTGCCTTTCTTATGCTGTCCTGTATACGCATACGCTCCTTCTCGGCTTCCATTTCCTCTTTCTTTATTTTATAACGTTTAAATCCAGTATCAATCTGCTGATAGATTATTTCTGCTACTTGTTTTGCTCCTAAATGGTTAAAGTGCGTATAATCCTTATTAGCACGTACAGGCTCTTCTTCTACCCACTTCACCATGCTACCTTTGCCGCCCATCAAGGAAAATAGGTTTACAAATCCTGTTTTTTTATTTGTTGCATAAGCTCTTTGCGATGCCAACAAGTGGGTAACTGCTGAATCTGTCTGCATTTCTGTTTTGTATTTAGTGGCCTTATCGGCTATAGAAACTACTAAAATAGAGGTGTTCGGAAAGGCATTACGCAAATGATCTACCACCCTTTGCATGCGCGATTGGTACCATCCGTAATTAAAAGAATTGCTTCTTAGTACATTGGTTCCGTAATGCAAGATAATTAAATCATATTGCAATGCATTTTGAAACGCATGCATAAGTTGGGTATTTAATTGTGTAATCGGTAGTCCAGAGTTTCCTCTCTTAGAGAAGTTATCGACTTGTATGCCATACGGTGAACTAAAATCTACGCCATAAAAAGGGATAGAGTCGGCCTCAATAAATTCTAGATCTATGCTTTTTGCTCTTTGATTACTTAAAGCTAGTGTGTTTAAAACTCTATTTGGTGTTATTGGCAACTCTGTGATTTCGGATGGGGTACGGACTTCTACTTTCCCTTCGTAGTTATCTGCCCTCCCATAGTATAACACTGGTTTTTCCAAAGGCATTCCTTTTGCGTATAGTCCCGATGCGAAGTGTACGGTAGTAGGATTCAGAGTGTCGTTTTGGTAAAATACTTGACCACTAACACCAAAAGGATAAATCGTATCGTAGGTTTTAAAGTAAACGTATTCCTCCCAATTATTAGAAAAGCGATGATGAATACTCCCTCTCGATGTAGCGGACTCGGAGGTAATCGGAACAAAACCAACACCAGTACCGCCGAAATTCTTTTGAAAAAGCTTTCGCAGGTCCTGCACAATCATATCTCCATCGGTCATAGAGTCCCCAAAATAAGCAATTCGCACTTGCTTTGTGGTTGGCGCTTCTTGAACCTGAACTAAGCTTTTATAAAAATGATTTAAGAAAATGGAATCATCTAGTTCATCCACAGGTTCATCTATAAACAGCTTGGTGTTTTCTGCTACTTCACCCTCCTCTTCTTCTTCAACCTTATCTTCAATCAATACCGAATCCTTCACCTTTTGTGATGCCTCTGCAATAATCTCAGCAGCGCTTTTAGTTTGCAGTGTGTCCGTTGTTTCTTCAGCAAGACTATCTTCTTTAATGGCTTGTTGCATCCATTCATCCACTACAATATTCTCCTTATCGATGTTAGTTTCAGGGAAAAGCTTTTTAGGCAAGTAGTTTTTAAAAATTATGAAAAATACAATAGCAAGTGCTATGGTAAGCAATGTATAGAACCAATAGGATTTTGAAGTCGACACAGGCTAGTTAGAATTGTATTTATGCGAAAATACAAAACAATATGAAACAATTATAAGGTAGAAATAGGCAAAATAACTATAGCAAAAGAAAAACCACATCCATTCCTAGTTTAGAAACTAAGAAGATGTAGTTTTAATAAGATTTGGACGGCTTAAAACTCCATCGGGAAACCACCTGCGAATACACCAAGGCTTGCTACTAGGATAGAAAAAAGAATACCAAGGACGATAAAAATTATCATCATGATTAATTGTGCTTTCGCAAAATTAGACTTTGTTTTAGATGTTCCGCTTCCAAATGCCCATACAAAAAGCATTATTATATTCACTAATGGAATTATTAACACGATAAAGGTAATTATCCAATCCTGAATCGACATAATCGGTTCTGTGGGCCTGTCTGTTGTTTGAATACTCTCCATGTTTTTAGTCTTAAAATTTATATAAACTTAGTTTATATTTTACATTTTAACAAATAAACACCTAATTTAAGTTAAAAGAACCAACCCACTATCACTTTATCACAAGCAAAACTCTTTATTCGTTAGAGAAATACAGATTATACCATGCTAAAGTGTAACAAACAGGCAGTATGGTATACTAAATAGCTAAGCCTACTATATCGGAAGATTCAAATAACCAATTAATTTATGTTGTTGAAATTCATTTATTTGGAGTGGAAGGCCTTCACTCGATCTGCTTCTTTTCAAGTCAATTTGGTTTTAAAAATCCTACTTGGGTTCATTGGACTGTACTCTGCCATCACCTTTTTATTTTTAGGGTATTTCATAGTGGACCTAATCAAGGAGATGAATTTAGAGATATTAAGCACAATAAACCGATATGTATTATATTACTTAGCTCTAGATTTAGCGGTCCGATTTATGTTTCAAAAACTACCGGTAACGAGTATTCGGCCATTGCTTAGCCTACCTATTTCCAAACGAAAAATAGCCCTTTATACTATGGGAAAAAGCTTTAATAGCTTTTATGTTTGGGGCCATCTTTTTTTACTTATCCCCCTAGCAGTTCGATTAACACACGAAGGGTACGATCCAGGCGCTACCCTACTTTGGACTTTTAGCATCTTCTGTTTTATTTGCATTAATAACCTATTAAACATAAGCCTTCAAAATAAAAACTGGGTGCTAATTGCAATCCTTGCATTTATTGGCATTACTGCAAGTATTCACTATTTCACCAATTGGGACTATTTAGCTTACACCGGAGCATTTT
>Ga0079226_10003679_pt1 | contig 11752 bp, 14 predicted proteins | sample Poulit2014_FD_76345 | JGI IMG/M metagenome (GOLD analysis project Ga0079226, IMG submission 76345) | Agricultural soil microbial communities from Georgia to study Nitrogen management - Poultry litter 2014 | ecosystem: Environmental > Terrestrial > Soil > Agricultural land | place: USA: Georgia... | reverse complement strand
GAAAATATATATTAAAATGCACCGCAAAATTCGGTGCTTTTTGTTGATAACATAAATAAATTTTCTCACTGATCAGGAATTAGAAGAATTTGAAAAGGAATTAGAAAAACTGGAGAGCTATCAAAAATTGTTGGAAGATAAACCGGATGAACAATCAGAATCTACTATAAGCAACAAAAGGCAGCAAAAAATTGTTAGAAAAGGAAAATGGAAGGCACGACTGCAAACAGCATTTACCGCCTTGGGAATAGGGGACTGTCCCTCAACACACTGAGGGACAGACCCCTATAAGGTCAAAACAATTCGTTTTCCAATGCGTCGGTATCCAAAACAATTGAACCGGATTTGTCGGCAACCAGATTTTGCTTCTTCAGCTGGGTAAGTGTGCGGCTGACGGTTTCACGGCTTGATCCGATCATATTGGCCAGTTCCCGGTTAGTGAACTGGGTTGTCAGTTTGACCATGCCGTTAGTTGTTTCCTTTCCATACCCTCTCGAAAGGCGCAATAACAGCATAATAATTTGTTCGTACGTATTGTGGAGGATTTTTTCTTCCAGGCGTGCCTGCAGGTCGACAATGATGTCTCCAAGTACACGAAACAGCTTTACACAGATTTCAGGATGGTTAATCAGGAAGTTTTCAAATGATTCAATTGGAATATATATTAAAATCGCGTCATCCAGGACTTCGGCATGTGCCGGATAATTGTCCTGCCTGAAAAAGCCCTGGTGCGGGAACATATCACCCGGCTGCAGCACATTGATAATCTGTTCTTTGCCATGAAAGTCGGTTTTATAGATCTTTATTTTCCCCTGGTGAATAAAATAAACGTTCGTCAATGGATCTCCTTGCATGAAAATGTGTGTGCAGTGGCGATACAAACGGTGCTTTGCCAGATCAACAATCGGATCCATTTCATAGTCAGTCAGGTCTTTGAATAGTGGAACATTTTGGAGCAGCTGTTGGATGGTAGATGTTTTCATTGATGAATTCCCTCCTTTTATTCAAGGGTGGTAACCAAAGAATTATAATGATAATTTCATCCTATCATATTATCCACATATCTTCTTCTTTTTAAATATGAACGTTTTGTGATTAAGTGATAAATATCATACGTGAGCCATGCCCTTGCTCACATCGTTTTGATCTGCCGGGTTATATGATGTGTTCAGAAAGGAAAAATATTTGGAGGGATCAATCATGAGTGATATGCAATTCACTGCTAAAATACATGCACCGGACATCGACCCGAGGCATAGACATCCGAAAATTTTTGAAGTTTTCGATGGCCTGGAGTCGGGAGAATTCATGGAACTATCCAATGATCATGATCCAAGACCGCTTCATTATCAGTTAATGATCGAACGTGAAGGAATGTTTACGTGGGAATACCTGGAACAAGGGCCATCAATGTATCGTGTAGCAATTGGCAAAAAGTAAACGGCTGCTGCCTCTGGACAGGTACCGTCCAGGGGCGTTTTGTATGTCAATTTTAAAACATAGACGATACAAGTGAACTTTGTCACAACACTTCATGCGCTAACAAATTATACTGGGTCTACTACTATGTGAGGAGGAGTCATCGTGTTTTCAAGAGACTATAATGAAAATCCATTTATCGTTATCTGGGAGCTGACACGTGCCTGTGAACTGAAATGCCTTCACTGCCGAGCAGAAGCTCAATACCACCGGCACCCATTGGAATTGACATATGAAGAAGGAAAGAAATTGGTTGATGACATCTATGATATGGATAACCCGATGCTCGTATTTACCGGCGGAGATCCACTGATGCGTCCGGATGTGTTTGATATTGCAGATTATGCCGTGAAAAAAGGTGTACGGGTATCCATAACGCCGTCCGCAACACCTAATGTGACGAAACAAGCGATGCGGAAGGCAAAAAATGTCGGGCTGTCACGGTGGGCATTTTCAATTGACGGGCATTGTGCAGAGGTGCATGACCATTTTCGCGGTACATCAGGTTCATTTGATTTAACGATGAATGCGATTAAGTATTTGCATGAATTGGAAATGCCGCTTCAGATTAATACAGTTATTTCAAGATACAATGTGGACTATCTGGAAGAAATGGCTCAGATGGTTGAAGATCTGGATTGTGTGCTTTGGAGTGTCTTTTTCCTTGTACCGACCGGACGCGGCAAAGAAAGCGACATGATTTCACCGGCTGAACATGAAAAAGTGCTGCGCTGGCTGTATAAGCTTTCCAAACGTGTGCCATTCGACATTAAAACAACAGCAGCACAGCATTATCGCCGAGTCGTTATTCAGGGTAAAATACGTGAAAACGAGAATACCGATGACAAAATTCGGTATGAAGATGCGCTTATGAAGGGTAAAACCGGACAGATTGACGGGCTGGGACGTGCACCTAAAGGGGTCAATGACGGAAATGGCTTTGTATTTATCTCCCACACTGGTGACGTTTATCCGAGCGGTTTGTTGCCGATTAAAGCGGGCAACGTACGTCAGACACCACTTGCAACGATTTACCGCGAATCTGAGGTGTTCAAAAATCTCCGCAATCCGGACAAATATAAAGGTAAATGCGGCGTGTGTGAATTCCGGCATGTGTGCGGCGGCTCAAGATCCCGTGCATACAATGTGACAGGAGATTACATGGAGAGCGAGCCATATTGTGTCTACATTCCGAAAGCCTGGCGGGCGCAGCATAGGCGGGAACAGAGACAAAAAACTTCCAGCTGATTAAGTTGGAAGTTTTTTGCTGTTCTGGAAACTATTAGACCGGCCATCCCGGTAACGGATGTTTCTACTTTATGATTTCGTTATTCTGCCCATGTGGAGGGATTTGTACAACGACTGAGACTGATCCTCCATGACGTGTTCCTGTTGAATTCTACAAGAACAGGATAACGAGAATTCCGACAGCGAAACAATAGTACGCAAAATATTTCAGGTTGCCCCGCGCCATTACATTCATAAACCACCGCAATGAATAATAAGTCGCGGTGATGGACGCTGCGAACGCCAATACAGCCGGGATGGCAACAGCGCTTATATCACTGTCACCGCCAATCAGGTCACCAGCAGATAACATCGTAACGCCCAAGCTTACCGGGATATATAAGAGAAATGAGAAACGCAGTGCTGTTTCGGTTTTCATACCGACAAGCATCGCTGCAACAATGGTAGCACCTGAGCGGCTGATGCCGGGGACAAGTGCAACCGATTGGGCCAGTCCAACGATAATAGCATCGCGGACCGTAATCCCACCATCGTTTTTGCGCCCCCGCAAATTACGGATGATCCATAAAGCCGCACCCGTGATCAGAAGGGTCACACCAACAACAGCAACTCCGCTCAGCTGACTTTCAATGTAATCTTCAAACAGCAGGCCGATGATCCCTGTTGGAATCGTTGCGATAACGAGGAAAACAATAAATTGAAAATCACTTTTTGCATCATCCGCTCGTGTAGTTATGTAGCGTATCCCATTTTCCACCAGGCGGTATATATCCTTTCGATAAATGACGAGAACAGCAATCAATGACCCGAAATTAACCATGATTTCAAACGAAAGCCCATCAATTCCAACATCAAAAAGTTCTCTTACGATGACCAGATGTCCACTGGATGAGATCGGGATCGGTTCTGTGAATCCCTGCAGCAGTCCGAGAACAATATATTTTACGAGTATCCAAAATGCTTCAATTGTTTCCATTAAATGCTCACCTCAATTGGCTGAATTCCAACTCAAGACATGTCACCAACCCATAAGTATTTGAATAGGCTGATTGGTGAGGAGGTTGAAAAAATGAATTATAACCATCAACATATGTATGAATTGTGCAAACAGCATATGCATTCGTATGTACTTGCTGAAATGACTGATGGTACACAAGTTGACGGTATCATCACCGGCCTTGATGATGAATATGTCTACATGGCTGTACCGTTGGGCAGCGATAACCATGATAGTCATATGCCGGCGCATTATGAGTCCCCTGACTGGTCCAGGGGCCCATTCGGATTTGGCGGGTTCGGCTACGGCTATCCCGGCTACGGTTATCCGGGTTACGGCTATGGAGTTGGAGGCTATCCGGGCTATGGCCGTCCCAGAAGATTCAGACGTCTGATACTTCCATTAGCCGCACTGACCGCATTAAGTGTTCTGCCTTGGTACTAACCTGACAATAATAGAACGCGGCCTTGAAATATTAACCGCCACCAGAATACCTGTAAACACAAAACCCTTGCCATCGTTACCTTGAAGGCAAGGGTTGACTCATAAACAATTATGATAAAGCTAAGGCGGTTATGTCACCAAATCGAATTAATAATCGTTTTCTTCTTTCAATACACCTTCACCCAGTACATATACTGCAAGTGTAATTATGATGGCTGCAGCCAATGTACTTCCAATTTCAAAATCATTACCTGCCATACTGACTAATACATATGAAATAACACTACTAATTAAAATTGCCCAAAAAAGTGGCCAAAAGAACCGCATGATATTCTACACCTCATTCTTTTAAAAACTCCATTCACTTTTATAGTGTAGCAAAACAGTTCAAAAAATAAAAGGATTTGTTTTAGAGGGAGATATTCAATATGATCTTTCTTGTCGAAAATTGTTTTCATTGGCTGGGATTTCACATCATCAATCGGTTGCTGGATAACGGCTATCAGGTGGATGGTATGGACGATCTTGACACGGACAAAAAGGAGCATCTGTCCATGTTTGTCGGCCGTAATGAGTTATTCCGGCATATAACGAGCCGGGAGCGGAACACAGATTACGACATATCAATTCAGGTTGACGAGTGTAAATTAGTATTGGAGAAAGAACATCCGATTACGATTAAATTACCTCTTATTTTTGGAGAATGGATGCCGATGAATCAAAAGGGTTTATACGTTCAAAACGAGTTTATGCGATTTGATTCAAAGCAATTTTTAACAAATGCTGTCTATGTGAAAGATGTGTTGGAAAGTCTGCAGCAGTTGATTGATTCATCTGATCTTCCCCGGGTTTTGGAAGTCAGGTCGTGTTATAGTCGGCCAATGAATCATAAAAAACTTGAAAATTCCATTTATATACGAAACAATAGACCTATACAAGAAAGGATCAGTATCGTAAAAAAACACTATGAAAAGTATGAAAATTTTTACACGCGCTTTAATAGACAGTAATCCTCAAAAACAGAAGGGACAGCCCATAAAAGCCCGATTCCATTTGGGCCTGCAATTCGCGGGTTACAAACTGTTCAATAAGATGCCCGCGTTTTTAGCCTTTGTTTTTCTTCAGTGAAGAAAAGGCGCTCTCCTCTGAATGACGTTTAACTTCTATTGTCATGGAAATGTAATGGCCGTGTTCATTTACGGCTTTTCATTTATTTCGTTACAATATTTTGTAAAAGCCAATTAATTTCCAGGAATGGAGTGGAAATGTGAAGAAGTTATCGATCACCGTCATAACAGCTTTCATTCTTGTGTTATCCGGATGCAGCAATTATTTTGATTCAGGAAACTTGCAAAATGCCGGGATGCTGGTAGAGACATCCATCCATGACCAGCCATGGGATAAAAAGGGATATGAAGGGCTGCTTGCCATCGAGGAACAATTTGATATTGACGTTTATTATAAAGAAGGTGTTGAAACACAACAGGACGTGAGAGAAGCTGTTGATGAATTAGTGAATAATGGTGTGAATCTGATATTTGGGAACAGCACAACATATGGTCAATTTTTTGAGAAGATTTCATCAGTTTATCCTGAAGTTCATTTTGTTTATTTTAATGGCGGGCAATTCAGCGAAAATGTGACGAGCTTAAATTTCAACTCACATGCTATGGGTTTTTTTGCTGGAATGCTGGCGGGCGAAATGACAGAAACAAATCATGCAGGTATCATTGGTGCGTTTGAATGGCAGCCGGAGATAGAAGGCTTTTTTGAGGGTGTCACGTATCAAAATCCGGATGCAGAAGTGAATTTCAAATACGTAAATGATTGGAATGGTCAGGAAAAAGCTATAGAGATGTACGAGACAATGCGGGATGAGGATGTAGATGTCGTGTACCCGGCCGGCAACGCATACAGTGCATCGGTCATTAAAGAAGCAAATGAGGACGGCATCTATGCGATCGGTTTTATATCCGATCAATCGGAAATAGCTAGTGAAACCGTTTTGACAAGTACGGTACAGCACGTTGATGAACTTTATAAACTGGCAGCCGAAAAATTTCATGAAGGTGACCTGCGCGGTGGTGTTTTAACATTCGATTTTCAGGATGATGTGATTTCGTTGGGTGAGTTTAGTCCGGAAGTACCAAAGGATGTTCGTAAAATGATCCAGGAGGAAGTAGAGGCGTATAAAGACACTGGGTTGCTGCCAAATGAACGCGTGACAGAGTAAATCATCCTTGCAGATTTGCCAAGGATGCATTAAAATTAGGACCAAGTCATAATAATTGCTATTAATGTGAGTTCAAAAAGAAGGAGAAAAAGACCGGCAGGCTAAGTTCTCAGGCGTCCTGTGCGGGCGTCTGTACTAGCACGTCATGAGCGTCGAAAGTTTCGAGGCGGCGCAACTTTTGGCGGGCGCTTCCACAGGATGTGGTGAGTTCTGCTTTGGCGATTGTCGTGGACGGTTTTAGCAGAAGGTCCTCTATTCGATCTGTCATTTTTACCGGACTTTTTGAACAACATTTATAATAATTTTTTAAGGAGATGGAAATATGGGCGTCGGACTATTAGGAACCGGGCATTATGTTCCGAATAACGTTGTGACAAATAAAGATCTTGAAAAAATTGTGGATACAAGTGATGAATGGATCAGAACACGAACCGGGATTGAAGAGAGACGTATCGCCGATAAAGAGATGGATACGTCGGACATGGCCTTTTATGCGGCACAAAATGCCATGGAAGAGGCAAACATCAGTGCTGAGGATCTTGATATGATACTAGTGGCCACGGTTACACCTGATACACCTTTTCCATCGATTGCGTGTATGCTGCAGGAACGCCTTGGTGCACCGGCGGGGATCGCTGCCATGGATGTCAGTGCTGCGTGTGCCGGGTTTATGTATGGCGTCATTACTGCTAAACAATTTGTCGAAACAAACGCCTATCAAAATATTTTGGTCGTTGGTGTCGAAAAACTGTCTAAAATTACCGACTGGACCGATCGGAATACGTGTGTTCTGTTCGGTGATGGTGCTGGGGCGGCTGTCGTCGGTCCGGTTTCAGAAGGGAAAGGGATTTTGTCGTTTGAACTCGGTGCCGATGGCTCGGGTGGAAAAGAGCTCTATCAAAATAAGGAAACGGATTATATTTTTATGAATGGCAGGGAAGTATTTAAATTTGCGGTCAGACAAATGCCGGAATCATCGGTCAATGTCGTGGAAAAGGCTGGATATCGAAAAGAAGATGTGGATTATCTCGTTCCTCATCAAGCGAATATCCGTATTATGGAAGCTGCCCGTGAACGCCTGGGAATTCCACAGGATAAAATGGCGATTGCTGTGAACAAGTATGGCAATACATCCTCGGCTTCTATTCCGATTGCTTTATCAGAGGGGGTTAAAGATGGTAAAATAAACGATAATGATTTACTTGTTCTTGTAGGTTTTGGCGGAGGTTTAACCTGGGGTGCTGTTGCCTTGCGCTGGGGCCTTTAATGATTTCAAAAATCTTTAGGAGGAGCAACGTATGGAAAGAAGAAGAGTAGTCGTTACCGGTCTCGGAACCGTGTCCCCCACCGGCAATGATGTTGGAACAATGTGGGATAATATTATCTCAGGCAATAGCGGGATCGACTTTATAAGCCGGGTCGATCACAGTGAACTGGCGGCATCTGCTGCTGCTGAAGTAAAAGATTTTGATCCGACAAATTTTATGGAAAAAAAAGACGCTAGAAAGATGGATCTTTTTACACAATACGCTGTGGCTGCCGCACGTATGGCGGTTGATGATGCCAGTCTGACGATTGATGAGAACAATGCTGACCGTGTCGGTGTCTGGGTTGGTTCCGGCATTGGCGGTATGGCGACGTTGGAAAATCAGCATACAAAACTGCTTGAAAAAGGTGCACGCCGGATCAGCCCGTTTTTTGTACCGATGATGATTCCGGATATGGCAGCAGGACAAGTTTCCATCCACCTTGGTGCCAAAGGGATAAACTCGTGTACAACGACCGCTTGTGCTTCCGGTGCCAACTCAATTGGTGATGCATTTAAAGCAATTGAACGCGGTGATGCCGATTATATGATTGCCGGTGGAACCGAAGCACCGATTACGATGTTGGCATTTGCCGGATTCTCCAGCATGAAGGCATTATCGACGAATGAAGACCCGAAAAAAGCAAGCCGCCCATTTGATAAAGGTCGCGATGGCTTTGTCATGGGCGAAGGTGCAGGTATTTTAGTCCTGGAGACACTGGAATCCGCTCTTGAACGTGGTGCACATATTTATGGCGAAATCATCGGTTATGCTGCAACTGGTGATGCCTACCATATCACAGCGCCGGCGGAAAACGGGGAAGGTGCTGCTCGTGCTATGCAGCAAGCGGTCAAGGATGCCGGTATTTCACCTGAAGAGGTGGATTATATCAATGCGCACGGCACAAGTACAGAACTGAATGATAAATATGAAACCCAAGCCATTAAAGATGTTTTTGGTGATCACGCCAGTAAATTAGCTGTATCTTCAACGAAAGGCTTGACGGGTCATTTGCTTGGTGCTGCCGGCGGACTTGAATCCGTCATTTCGGTCAAAGCAATTGATGATGGTGTTATTCCGGCAACCGCGAATTATGATACGCCGGACCCGGATTGCGATCTTGATTATGTACCGAATGAGCCAAGAAAACAGGACGTCAACGTTGTCATGAGCAACTCACTTGGCTTTGGTGGCCACAACGCCACACTGGTTTTCAAGAAATATCAATGAACTGACTGCTCCGGCGGTCAGTTTTTTTGTATGCTTATTCATGAAAGATTTTCTCACGCATAAAATGAAATAAATGAACTGGACAAGCATGGGCGGGTGTGAGAAATGATCATATTAATTCTTTTTCTGATCGGGTTTGGACTGGCTGTTTCCGGCGGGGTCACGATCATCGCTTATATGAACTTTTTGCCTGTCGGGATTTCCTGGACGGATTACTTTATTTTTATTGCAGGCCGGCCTGAATGCTATTTTCTCCCGATTGGTATTCTTCTGATGTCGCTGGCATTATTCCGTTACCCAAACAACCTTTAATTTTTGGTGAATCGAATAATTTTTTCCATGATGGTCATAATGTATTTTAAGAGCTTGTTCAAAAAGTCCGGTAAAAATGACACATCGAACAAGGGAGCTTCTGTTAAAGGCGCCCACGTCCTGTGGCGGGCGCAAAAGTCACTACAAACAAGAGAACCCCTTGACGCGAAACTTCGATGCACAGGACGTTGCGAACTTAGCCGGCCGGTCCTTTTTTCTTTTTGAACACGCACTTTAAGCACGGATTCAAAAGCCGGCAAATTATTTGTTAGCGCTGTTGGTAATTTGGTGGCTTTTGAATACTTTTTAAATGATTCATTCAAAGTGAGGGTTGATTATGCTGTATTTACATGATGTCTGGGTGAATTGGTTTGAAGGTGAGGAAAATGGCTACAGTGTTTGCTATTTTCATGAATGGCGGAAGAATGATGGAATAGAACTGCTTGATCAGGTGCCATTATTATACATAACTGAAGATCTTTTCGACTATATAGAAAATGACATGCACGATTTGCCTGAAGACATGATGGATAAAATTTATAAACGTGCCTATATGCGTAAAGGCCAGGAGCGTCACTGCCTCGATTTCGCAGCCGTTGTAACTGACGGGAACGACATTATAGCATTTGACACAATCGGTTATCAGATACCGGTGCGGAAAAGCCGGCTGATTCCGAGGCAGGAGCAGCTTGTATTTGATATGATTAAAACAACCAAGCCAGAGTCGTTTGATTTTGATGGAAGAAAAGTGAAAAAAGAGTACCATATGCTGTCAATGGAACCGCGATTTGTCCATGGGTTGACAAGGCGGGAGCGTCAATTGAAACAGCTATTGATGATCGCACTGGATCAGTTGCGGACAGTTAATAATCCCGAGGAACTGCGCTATTGGCTGACTGAGTGGGATCCGAAACAGTATCCATATATACGCTACATGGATAAGGATACTGTCTGGAATGCGTTATATGACGGTGTTAAATATGGGTGGACCCAGTTACATGAGGATCTGTGCGCTAAGCTGATTAAGGGTCAGCCATTTCTCGAAAAAATGTGGGAAGCAGAACAGGCACCTAAGCAGAATACATCGAAGCAGCAGTGAATAGGAAAAACGCTATATGAAACCGGGCATTCGCTTATAAAAAATGAATGCCGGGTAATCATGAAGTATCAAAAAGTGGCTCGTTTCTTTCATACGGGCCATTTTTTGGTATTACCGTTGTTTCTTCACTCGTCCGAGTCCCATTGCTTTTTTGGCTTTTCGCAGCATTTTATTGGCTTCAAAATCGGCTTTATCTGCACCCCGGTCTAATATGTTGTCGAGTGCTTCGGTGTCAATCAGTTCATGATAACGATCCTGGATTGGTTTCAGGACATCGATAACCGCATTGGCAACGTCCTGTTTGAACTCGCCATATCCTTTTCCTTTATATGTTGTTTCCAAGTCCTCAATCGACTTGCCTGAACAGCTGGAATAAATCGTCAACAAGTTAGATACGCCTGGCTTATTCTCTTTATCATATTTTACAATGCCGTCAGAGTCAGTCACGGCACTTTTAATTTTCTTTTCGATTTTTTTCGGTTCATCAAGCATGGAAATAAACGCTTTTTCATGTTCATCTGATTTACTCATTTTTTTCGTTGGATCCTGCAGTGACATGATCCGCGCACCGACTTTCGGGATGCTGACCTCCGGAATGGTAAAAATATCGTTGAATCGGTTATTGAACCGCTCCGCCAGATTGCGCGTCAGTTCCAGGTGCTGTTTCTGATCCTCACCAACAGGGACGATATCTGTCTTGTACAGCAGGATATCGGAAGCCATTAATGGCGGATAGGTTAATAATGCGGATGACACACCTTCTTTTCCTCCGGCAGACTTATCCTTGAACTGGGTCATCCGTTCCAGCTCACCGATATAGCTGATCGACTGCAGCATCCAGCCCAGTTGTGTATGTGCCGGGACTTCCGATTGAATGAACAATGTCGATTTCTCCGGATCTATACCAGAAGCGAGATACAAAGCTGCCAGCGAGCGGATATTGTTCCGCAAATTCAGCCGGTCCTGGGGTACGGTGATCGCATGTTCGTCAACAATGCAGAAATAGCAGTTATTTTCCTCCTGAAGTTCAACGAAATGCTGAATCGCTCCTAAATAATTCCCAATTGTCAATGTGCCGCTTGGTTGTATACCTGAAAATATGGTTTGCATTCATTTCACTCCGATCTAATTCCGTCCATAAAAAAAGCTCATTTATCCCACTTAAAAAGGGACGAATGAACCGCGGTGCCACCCTTATTATCCTGCGTTTGCAAGGATCACTTTATCCTGACTATATAGCTCCAGAGCCCAATTCCTACTGACCTTGGTACTTGTTTTCACCAGCCACAAGCTCTCTGAGATCCAGAGGGTCATTGTACTACACCTTTTTCATTGCTATGATATTGTTTTTTTATAATTATATAAAGATTTATCATGAAATGCAAGTGAAAAGTGTGAAATGT
>Ga0079226_10003678_pt1 | contig 11752 bp, 11 predicted proteins | sample Poulit2014_FD_76345 | JGI IMG/M metagenome (GOLD analysis project Ga0079226, IMG submission 76345) | Agricultural soil microbial communities from Georgia to study Nitrogen management - Poultry litter 2014 | ecosystem: Environmental > Terrestrial > Soil > Agricultural land | place: USA: Georgia... | reverse complement strand
GAATTCATTGATAATGGTGAGGATCAGAATATTTTCCAGGGAGACAGCCTGGAGCTGGCATGGACCTTCAATGCAACACAGGCAGAGGGTGAAGATTTATAAGGCGACACAGTCAATGCAAATAATTGAAAATCAACATTTAATAGGAGGATGAGTTAGTTGACAATAAATAAGAAGTTGATTTCTTCTGCTATGGCTCTGGTTGTATCTTTAGGAATCGTTACACAGGGTTCTGCTGTACATGCAGATGAACAAAAGATTCAGCTCAATGAAACGTATGAGACGCCATCATATATTATTGAAAATTGGGAGGCCCCTAATGATAAAGAATTATCCAAGAAAGAAATTGCAATGGCATACATTCAGGAAAATAGTAAGGAATTTAAACTACTCAACAATGCGGATGTAAGCTTTGAAGTAACAGATGAAACAGCGGATGAGGAAACAGGAACACATCATGTTAAGCTTGAACAAACATATAAAGGCATACCGATTTATGGAGCAGATCAGACAATAGCTTTGGATAAGGATAATACGGTTACATCTTATTTCGGGCAGGTCGTTTCAGATTTAAATGTAAAAAATGAAGTAAACGGCACATCTATTTCTGAAGAGAAAGCAGTCGACATTTTTAAAAGTGAACTTGAAAATAAAATTGGTGAGGTGAACCAGTATGACGGCGACATTCAAACAGAGCCGTATATTTACGAATATGAAGGTACATTTTATCAGACGTATCTTGTGACGGCTTCTACTACAAATCCGAAAGTTGGGTATTGGCATTATTTCATCGATGCAACAAATGGGGATATTATTGACCACTTTAATGCTGCCCACAATGTGACTGCATTTGGAACGGGTGTTTTTGGTGACAGGAAAAAATTTGAGGCTCAAGCATATGAGGGTATGTACAGGCTATTTGATGAGACGCGTGGAGATGGTGTTGTAACTTATGACAATGATACGGGTGTCAATCTTGATATACTAAGCGTTAATAAAATGTTTAAAGACGGATCAGCAGTTGATGCCCATGCAAATGCCCAAACAACATATGATTATTATATGGATACATTTGGACGCGATTCAGTTGATGATAATGGACAAATATTAATTTCTGCTGTACATGTAGGTGATAATTGGAATAATGCATCATGGAATGGCAGACAAATGTCATATGGGGATGGAGATGGGGAGCGATTCCACCCTCTTGCCGGAGGATTGGATGTTGCGGCACATGAGATGACTCACGGCGTTATTCAACATACAGCAAATTTAGTTTACCGTGATGAATCCGGTGCATTAAACGAATCTTTAGCAGATATATTTGGTGCAATGGTAGACAGGGATGATTGGCTGATTGGAGAAGAAATCATGGCAGATGGCACAATGGCTTTACGCTCATTGGAAGATCCGGCTGCCCTGATTGAAAGGCGGACACAGGCACCCTATCCTGATCATTGGAGCTTGAGATATATCGGTGATTTGGATAATGGCGGTGTTCACATCAACAGCAGTATTAATAATAAAGCTGCTTATCTGGTGTCAGAGGGCGGAGAGCATTACGGGGTGACAGTAGATGGTATAGGACGTGATGCAACCGAACAAATCTATTACCGTGCGCTTGATCTTTATTTAACAAGCAGCTCTGACTTCAGCATGATGAGACAAGCAGCAATCCAGGCAGCGGGAGATTTATATGGCAGTAACTCTGATCAAGCTGAAACGGTCGAACAAGCATACAATGCGGTTGGCGTCTATTAATCTATTAAGAAATCCAGCTGCCTGATGGGTAGCTGGATTTTTAATGTGATGGACAACACATTATTATGGGGTGAGCTGGACTGGCCATCTTTTTACGTTTGCCTGCAGCTGTTTCTTTTGCTGCCGAAATTGCTTGACGCGATGCCCATTTGCCCCGGATGGATGTGGGAAGCCAGTTAAACAGGTGTGGTCGGGCAGCATGTTATTCGTCGCCAGTTCCGCGATGACGTGGTCTGCCGTTTTTCCAAGCGGGATGATGAGTGCAGGCGACGTGATTGCCGCTATTTCGGCTGGGAATTCCTTATAGGCATAATGCTGTAATAACGGCGAACGGTCAACAGGCGGCTGATGTCCCGTGTAATTTTTTCCATTGATAAATACTGGATATTTGATGACCGATGTTGTATGAAGGAGGCGTCTTTCTTTTCCGAATAAATCGGCTGAATGTTGAATATCAAGTTTTTCCGGGATGCCGCATTGATCAAGCATGCCCGCGAGGTTTTTTTCTTATTGATCCGGCGAAACCAGCTGCTTTTTTGGCTTCTTTCAGACACGATTCCAGCGATTCACTGGATAACCGGCTTTTGACAAACTGCTCATATGCAGTCTTCATTTGCTGCCATCCCGGGGTGATGCCAACAATCACAATTTTAGCATCGCGGTTGATGTATTCGTTATGCGGCGCATAGTACATACTAAATATAGCAATAATTTTATTAAATTGTAGTCCGACTGAATGGGATTTTATGTTATGATAAAAAAATATCATAACAAGGGTGGTGCTCAGGATGCTCGTTAAACCAGAAAAATTAAATTCCGGCGACAAAGTTGCGACGGTCAGTCCTTCATGGGGCGGGGCCGGTGAGCCGGAACTCAGATGGCGCTATGAGCAAGGTGTGGAGCGGCTGCGTAATGTGTTTGGCCTTGAGGTCATTGCGATGCCGAATAGTTTGAAAGGTGCAGAATATGTATACGAACATCCGGAGGCACGTGCAGAAGACTTAATGAATGCCTTCCGCGATAAGTCCATCAAAGGTATTATTGCCAATATTGGCGGCAGTGAAAGCATTCGGCTCTTGCCATACATTGATTTTGACGTCATCAGGGAGAACCCTAAAATTTTTATGGGCTATTCGGATGTGACGATTCCGCATTTGTTCTGCCATAAAGCAGGGCTGTCATCATTTTATGGACCGGCGATGATGACCGACTTTGCTGAAAATGTTGAGATGCTGCCATATACGATTGAGATGGTCAAACGGACGTTGTTTTCCAGCGATGCTATTGGAAACATAGAGCCTGCAGCGGAGTGGACGAGCGAACGTCTGGAGTGGGATATCAAGAACAAATATACACGCCGCACGATGCAGCCCAATCAGGGATATGAAGTGATGCAAGGTTCCGGTGTGGTCCAGGGACGCTTGATCGGCGGCTGTATGGGCGTGTTGGAATTTGCTAAAGGAACCATTATTTGGCCTGAAGAAAAATATTGGGAAGACAGTATTCTTTTCTTTGAAACGTCGGAAGAGAAGCCACCGCCTGAATCCGTCAAACGTTGGCTGCGCAATTACGCGGCACAGGGTATTTTGCATAAAACGAACGGCATTATTTTTGGCAAACCCCAGGATGAAACGTATTATGATGAATACAAAACAGCAATCCAAACAGTTATGAAGGAATATCAGCTGGAAAATTTACCGATATTGTACAACTTGAATTTTGGACATACCGAGCCGAAGATGATTTTGCCGTATGGTGCGATGGCGGAAGTGGATTGCGATAATGGTACGTTTTCGATTTTGGAGAGTGGCGTGGAATAGGCATACCGGTTCTTTGTTACATTTCAATTTAAACCGGGATTAGGTTAAAATAGAGGAAGTGTTTTCTAATAAGATGGAGCGGATTTGATGAAGGAAAAACAAATACTTGATGATTTCAGACCTTTTTTCTGGGATGTCAACATTCGTAACATTCATTTAAATAACTTCTTCTGCCTACTTATAAAAAAATCCCTAATACCTGACCATTCTGTTGGAAACAAGCATTTTCGGCATCGGTTCACGTTCGGCATCATCAAAAAAGGTAAGGCTTTTCATGATACGATAGTAATTAATATCTATATCTGTCAATTTTTCAGGAATTGATTGCTAATGGTGAGAAGCGGTAGAATGAACTCAGTTAACAAGTTTTCCTTTACATCTGAAAATCACAAAATACTGCAAAACAAAGCAATGGAAGGGAAGAATTGTAACTTGAAAAAACTATTTGTATTCATGCTGCCAATGATATTGATTGTCGGGTGTACGGATGATGCACCAACTGAATCAGAAGACGCAGAAAGTGATGACGTCCAACAAAATGACGACGCCGATGAAACAAGTGACCCAGCGGAAACAGATGACGATGATGCTTCGGAAAACGAGGAAGGTGAATCTGCATCAGCATCAACTGTAAAACAGATGACTGAAAGTACTGAAAATAGTCATTCGAAAAGCACTAAGGAAGAATGGATACAAGAGTTGGAAAAAACAGAACTGGAATTGACTCCATTGGAAACCCAGGCACAAAACGGTACACAAACGGAAATGAATCAGTCGATGCAAAAGATTTTTAAACAATGGGATGATGTCCTGAATGATATTTATGGTACCCTGGAAGAACAACTTTCTGAAGGAGACATGAAGTCATTAAGAGAAGAACAGCGTAAGTGGATCACACATCGGGATGAAGCTGCTGAAGAGGCAGCATCGAAATTTGAAGATGGGTCACTGGAACCATATGAGCATGCAAACGTCATGGCTCAGCTGACGAAAGAAAGATGCTACGAGTTGGTGGAAACATACATGTAGTCACAATAGCAGGATGTACGTTGACTGAACACCTCAATATCCATCGGGCGGATACTGAGGTGTGTTTCGCTTCAAAAATGAAATCGTTTTTTCCCCTTTTCCGCAAGTCCTTGCCATTTCCTGAAGAACATTCGATATTTTGACAGACGTTTATAATCATCCGGTGCCTTAATCGGGTCACGGATGCCGTTCACGAGTAAAGTAATATTAAAATGCTGTCCGGGTTCATCCATAAAATACGTGCCAATCTTGAAAAGGTCTGCTTTCGAAAAAAGATCATGAAGGCGCAGGTTAATTTGGCGGTAGGCTTCCATGTCAACATCTCTTGCGTAGCCGATATTTAACATGAGCTGCCTGCCGTCGGTGAAATCTTCAGGCAGGTATGGTGCTGAGATCAGATATTTCAAAGGTTCGTTAAACGACTCGCCCTCAACCGTATGGACAAACAAAGGTCCTCTATTTTGCTGAATGAACGCCTCGATATCCTGAAAATCGATATTCATGTCACCGGTTTGTTCAACGACTTGCTTCATGGTTTGAATCGTGTGCTCCTCAATTGCGTCGAACGTCTGATTCGCTTCAAGAACTGGTGTATACTTATCGATTGATTCCATAAGCGCATCACTGTGAAAGTAAATCACCGCATCACAAAGCGCCTTCATCTTGAAATACTGCGCTGCAGCAGTCTGGAATCTCTTTTTGCCCTCAAAACGAAAAGGAAAGCGAAAGATGCCAATCAGCAAGGCTTTTTTCGCTTTTAACGTATCCAATTGGTTCATCAGGTCATCCGTATCGTTCGCGTTACCCCCCACAAATCGATAAAAACACAAATGATTCGGCTTGAGATTTTCTGCAACTGACTTGTCCATCTCAAAAGCATCATGACCCGTTTGATAAATATTTACAGCGGTTTCCATATCCTCGCTCCTATCAACCACTTTTCACCCATTATATACGATAAATGTTAAAAAGCTTGTCATAAGCTGTCGTGAAAGACGACTAGTTTTGTCGGGACATGGGGAGAAACATCTTGTCCTATCCGGAACGCCTACAGGAATCGGATAAAACGTCAGAGAGGGGGCTTCTCTCTGCCGAAAAGCTCTCCGGAAGCGGTTAAAACGTCAGAGAGAGGGCTTCTCTCTGCCGAAAAGCTCTCCGGAAGTGGTGAAAACGTCAGAGAGGGGGCTTCTATCGTCCAAAATGCACTTCAGAAGCGGTTAAAACGTCAGAGAGAATGTATCTCGAATCCAAAAAAGTTGATGGAGTCGCGGGGCCTCTCCATCGTTAGGTTCAACATATGTACGAACACAAAAAACAAGCAGTCCCCCTGTGCAGAGACCGCTCGTTTTTAGTTCCTTAGCTCACTACCGGATAACCAAGCTTTTCAATCGTGTCCTTCAGTTCATCTGATGTCACTTTGCTTTCATCATAAGTGGATTTTACTTTGCTCGAGTTGAATAGCACTTTGGCGTTTTTCACACCATCCATTTTGGCGAGTTTACCTTCTATCTTTTTGATGCAAGATGGACAAGTGAGCGGTTCTAATTGAAATTTAGCCGTTTTCATTTTAATCTCTCCCTTGTTTGTTCTATCTTCAGTATAAAGTCTTTATCAGGTTCATTCCTTGACCTGGGTCAATTTTGGTGATTTAATTTTCCTAAACTTTAAGTGCATTTTGTCTTAAATATGCCGGGTGTATTATGGTAATCGATGAACGAATCGCGTGCCCCCTTTCCGGTTAAAAAGTTATTTTAAGCATGTGCTGCTTGAAGTTTGTGTTCTTTTGCTTTCATCACTTTTTGATTAAACCGGATCAACCGCATAGCATTCAGGATGACGAGCAGGACGCTTGCTTCATGGATGAACATGCCGGATGCCAGATGGACTTCTCCAGCGAGCACTCCAGCCAGCAGGACAGAGGCGATACCAATTGCGAAAAAAGTGTTTTGTTTCATGTTCCGTATGGTCGCTTTCGACAGGGAGAAGGCGTGTGAGAACTGCATCAGTCTGTCAGCCATCAGCACGACATCCGCGGTTTCCATCGAGACGTCGGTGCCGCCTTCTCCCATGGCGATTCCGATATCTGCGGTTGCAATTGATGGTGCATCGTTAATACCATCACCGGCCATTGCAACGACGTGGCCATCCTCTTTCAGTTGCTTGACGATTTCTACTTTGTCTTCCGGCAGTAGTTCGGCATGAACTTCATCAAGGCCCAGCCGGGATGCCACAAGTTCTGCTGTATGTTTGTTATCGCCTGTTAGCATGATGATTTTTGTAATACCATTTTTGCGCATTTCGGCCAACGCCCGCGGTGCATCTTCACGTATTTGGTCGGCGATTGAGAAGATACCGGCGATGTGACCATCGACTGCTGCAAATATAGCCGTGTTGCCTGCTTTTTCCCGTTCGATCGCATAGTTTCCGACGTCTGCAGGAATCTCAATGTTTTCTGATCCCATTAATTTGCGGTTGCCGATTGCCAGGACATGACCATCCACGGTTGCCCGAATACCATTGCCTTTGATGACATTAGCATCTTTCGGTTCACCTTCAAGTGTGATCTTCCGTTCTTTTGCTTCTTTGACGATGGTCTGGCCTAAGTGGTGCTCAGATATGGTTTCGGCCTGAGCAACCAAACGGAGCAATACATCTGGTGCTTCGCCATCAAACGTCTTAATGTCTGTTACTTCAGGTTTTCCTTTGGTCAGGGTGCCGGTTTTGTCAAAGACAAGCGTGTCGACTTTGGAGAAATTGTCCATAACCTCGCCGCCTTTAACCAGAACACCATTTTTTGCGCCATTGCCAATGCCGGCAACGTTTGACACTGGAGTGCCGATGACCAATGCTCCGGGACAAGCGACGACCAGAAATGTAATGGCAGTATGCAAGTCCCGTGTCAAAGCATAGACGAGAACTGCCAAGACAACAATGGCCGGTGTATAAATGTTGGCAAATCGATCAAGGAATTTTTCCGTTTTGGATTTTGATTCCTGTGCTTCTTCCACAAGTTCAATGATTTTGGCGAATGTTGTGTCATCACCGACTTTTTCTGCCGCCATTTCAATATAGCCATTGTCCAGAATCGTTCCGCTGAAAACGTGATCGTCTTTTCTTTTCACCCGCGGTACGGATTCTCCGGTAACGGCTGCTTCATTCAATGTTGCCTGACCGTTCAGGATGCTTCCGTCTACCGGAATTTTGCCGCCGGAGCGGATCACCACACGGTCGCCTTCGATGACATCCTCAACCGGAATGGTTACCTGTTCCCCTTCCCGGATAACGGTTGCTTCCTGTGGCGCCATGTCCACCAATTCTTTTAAGGACGACCGTGTTTTGTTGAGGGTACGGATTTCCAGGTAATCCCCGAACATAAACAGGAATGTCACGACGGCTGATTCAACGTATTCGCCAATGAAAAGCGCCCCGATGACGGCGATTGTGACGAGCAATTCAATGCTGAATGCTTTCATCCTGAGTGCCTGGTATGCCTTAATGAAGATCGGAGTCCCCGCCAGGAAGGTTGCTGCAAGCAGGGCACTATTCTGAAAATCCTGCAAACCATTTAAATAAAATGCAAGTGCCAGTACCAATAATCCTCCAGTAATCGCAGTAATGTGGTTTTTATGATTGTTGATCACTTTTATCATGATCATCTTCCTCCTTGTTTTCCTTTCTGACTTCATCATAAGGCAGTTTGGAGGAAAAGAAATTGACGGGTGTCAAGTTTCTAAAGTTTTTTGCTTAAAATTTGGAAAGATAGAGGAATTTGACCATTAATGTCGAATAAAGTAGATGGAGAAACGAAGGTGTACTACTTTCCAGTCTCGTAAATCTTAATAGAAAGGATCGATGTCATGAAAAGAGAGTATTCTACAACTGAAAAGGTGAGGCAATTTGTACAGTCGGAGTCCAATGCCAGGAAGTTCCGGCATGATTACCCGATTTCAGACGATTTAACCTCTTCAATGCATGAAGCGTTTATCCATGTGCTTTCCGTTGCTTTAAAGATTGAACGGATTTTCTTCTTGGAAAAGCAAGAAAAGCCATTGGTTAAATAGCATTTCCTGCTCATGATTAATCCAGCCATTTGTTGGAAATTTAAATTCTAGACTGAATGAATGAGGTGCTAAAGTAGCTTTTGCTTAAAATACGGCCGACTCATGTTAGATCATGTTCCTCATAATCACGTAAACCATATACAACACATATGCCGCTACCAGTATAATTCCTTCCGTTTTGCCAATCCGATAGTTGGTTCTTGAGAAAATGAGCAGAACACCGGTCAGAACAATCATTAGTATGGCGTCTGTGAACACCTGGTTGTCGACAGTGAGTGGCGAAATAACCGATGAAGCCCCGAGAACGAGCAGAATGTTGAAAATATTGCTCCCGACAATATTGCCAACTGCAATTTCACTTTCCTTTTTAATGGCTGCCGTAACGGATGTGATCAGTTCTGGTAAAGATGTACCGATGGCCACAATCGTCAGTCCCACCATCGTTTCACTCATACCGAACGAAATGGCAATGTCCGTTGTGTTATTGACGACGAGTTCTCCGCCAAAAATAATTGCTGCCAAACCGCCGATTGTCAGGGCGATGTTTTTTCCCCATGAATTCGTTTTGGAATCTGTATTTTCGCTGTGTTCATCCTTGGACGTTCTGGCAACTTCGAACAAATAGTATAAAAAAATTGCAAAGAACAGCAGGAAAATCAATCCATCACTTCTTGTCAGCAAGTTTTCCGCCATTGACTGCAGGCTGACATCACTGATTAACACAAGAAAAGCGATGCCGGCCAATAAAGTGAATGGAATTTGTTTACGGATGGTTTCCCGTTTTACGCGCAGCGGATTCAGGAATGCTGTCAGTCCGACAACGAGCGTAATATTAAAAATGTTGCTCCCAACCACATTACCAATCGAAACGCCCGCACTTTCCTCCAGTGCTGCCACAATACTGACGGTTGCCTCCGGTGAGCTTGTCCCGAACGCAACGATGGTGAGTCCGATTAACAGTGGTGAAACATGGAGCTTCCGGGCAATTTGTGAAGCACCCTCCACAAAGAAATCGGCGCCTTTTATTAAGAGTGCAAAACCTATGATCAATAAAACATACGTCACAATCATCAGCCTTTCTGAAACAGCATCCTTATTGTTTCCATTAATTTCATGCTGATACTGGAAAGGTTACTACAAACGAATAATTTTTGCTAATCTTGAGTAATATGCCAGGAGAAGCATTTTGGTTATCCAAACCCCTTTATTCTGCTATAGTATAGGAAAGTAGGGCCTGAGGTGATTGAATGGACTTAGAGCGCATTATGAATAAAATCAAACGTCATACACCAACTGTTCTTGGACATGAACATTTTACGAAATCCGCTGTTCTTTTGCCCCTTGTTCAAAAAGATGATGAACTGCACGTGCTATTTGAGGTTCGTTCGGAAAACATGAGACGGCAGCCAGGGGAAATTTGCTTTCCGGGCGGGCGAATCGAAGCACAGGACGAGGATGCCCGGGCAGCAGCCATCCGGGAAACAACCGAAGAGCTGGGCATCAGTGAAAAGAAGATTTCGGACGTGCACCCGCTTGATTATCTTGTCACGGCATTTGGCATGATCGTATACTCCCATGCGGGGTTGATCATCACGGATGAACAGTTTGATCCTAACCCATTTGAAGTTGAGGAAATTTTTACGGTCCCGCTGTCTTTCTTTCTGAAAACAAAGCCGGAAATATATCATGTGAACCTAAATGTGCAGCCTGAAGAGAAGTTCCCGTTTGAACGTATTCCCGGCGGTGAAAATTATGATTGGCGCACCAGCCAAATTGACGAGTATTTTTATCATTATAATGATAAGGTTATCTGGGGTTTGACAGCAAGAATTCTATCACATTTTGTTGAAATGATTCGCTGAATGATCAATTTAGAAAAATAGGACATCACCTGTTTTCCAAATTTGACATTTTGGGAATTTTTATTATATACTTTATTCAACAATGTTGAACTAAACGAAACCGAATTGAATAACATATAGTGGAAACGGGAATCGAAATACAGACCCTATTTTTGCACAGCAGTGTAAACGTATTCATCTTCAAATATTTCAAAAATAAAAGGAGGGCTGTATGATGAAACGCTGGCCGGATTTTGTACAGGTAAAGGAAGTGGGACCGCGTGACGGTCTGCAAAATGAAAAAAAGCGGATTTCTACGGCAGATAAGATTCATTGGATTAATACGCTGTCCGATTCAGGTGTGAAAGAAATTGAGTACTCATCGTTTGTTCATCCAAAATGGGTGCCGGCATTGGCTGATGCCAATGAGGTCGGAAGGCGGATCAAGCGGAATCCGGGTGTCCGTTACTCGGCACTTGTTCCAAACATGAAAGGGCTCGAACTCGCACTTGAAGCCGGTATTGATGGTGCCTCCGTCTTCATGTCTGCCAGCGAGACGCACAACCGGAAGAATATCAATAAATCAATTGATGAGACGTACCCGGTGCTGCAGGAAGTGATTCAATCGGCAAAAGATGCGGGTAAGCATGTGACGGGATATGTGTCGACTGTATTTGATTGCCCGTACGAAGGAACAATCATGCCGGATCAGGTGTTGCGCGTCTGTGACCGGCTGCTCGAAGCTGGTGTGGACGACATTTCGCTGGGTGATACGATTGGCACGGCAGTCCCGGCACAAGTGGATCAGCTGCTTAGCGAGGTGCTTAACCGTTATCCGAGCGACAAAATCATCATGCATTTTCATGACACACGCGGAATGGCCATTGCCAATATCATGCGATCGATGGAATACGGCATCACCCGGTTTGACAGCTCGATCGGCGGGCTGGGCGGCTGTCCGTATGCACCGGGAGCGTCCGGTAATGTGGCAACGAATGATGTCCTGTATTTGTTGCATGGTCTTGGCGTTAAAACGGGAATCGATGAAAACAAACTGCAGGAAGCAGCCATGTTCATTCAAAGCAAACTCGAAAAAGCGCTGCCGAGCAAATCACTGGCGTACGCTGCAAGCCAAGGCTGAAAGAAAAATGATGAGGAAGATACGCCTCACCTTTTATGAGCTTCACTGGGGTGAGGTTTTTGATATGGAATTTAGTGTTTTATCAACGAAATTCGGCAG
>Ga0079226_10003677_pt1 | contig 11752 bp, 13 predicted proteins | sample Poulit2014_FD_76345 | JGI IMG/M metagenome (GOLD analysis project Ga0079226, IMG submission 76345) | Agricultural soil microbial communities from Georgia to study Nitrogen management - Poultry litter 2014 | ecosystem: Environmental > Terrestrial > Soil > Agricultural land | place: USA: Georgia... | reverse complement strand
GACTTGTAGCCGCAAATCAGTTTATGGTTACTACTTTGCCTGACTTGTAACCGCAAATCAGTTTATGGCTACTACTTCACCTGACTTGTAGCCGCAAATCAGTTTATGGTTACTACTTTGCCTGACTTGTAACCGCAAATCAGTTTATGGCTACTACTTTACCGAACTTGTAACCGCAAATCAGTTTATGGTCACTACTTTACCTGACTTGTAACCGCAAATCAGTTTGCAGCTGCAAGTCTGATTAAAAAAGTTTTATAATCGACTTATCGGCCCTTAGTCAGACTAAGAGCCGATAAAATCATTTTAATGTATTTTCACTATTTATTGTAATTTGCCAATATTTGTTGCCACTTATTTTGAGCATCTTGGTCTTTTGAAATTTTAAAGATTTTCCCGTTTGTCGAATCTTTTGTCTTGCCATCATCAGCGTATTCACCAAAACCGGTTGAAAAACTTGTCTTAGCAACAGGGGTAATCAGTTCATAGACCACGCCATTATCAGCTAAGAGATATTTATTGATTGACTGACTGTCATCGGCAACTTTACTATATCCTTCTGCTGTTGATGCCTTTTCAGTATCTTCATCGTAGCCAGTCACCTGCCCACTGGAAGTATAGAATACAACTCCGCCTAGCGCATGAATAGCAAAGGCATCATAACCAGGTATACCGGCTTCATTTTCCTGAACTTGAATTTCACCGTCAGGCGTTTCAGCAAACCAGTCACCTTGTCCGGCTGCCCCATGATCAAAATAGCGGTTGCTAACTGCCAGATCTCCTGTTTTAGCACGTGAAACTGCCCAATCTAAAAATTCCTGCTGCATCGCACTTTTTTCTTTATCCGAATACCGTCGTTGCGTAATACTATCCTGAGTATCACTCGTTGTCGAAGAATCAGCGGATTGACTTGTGTCGCTGGTTTGTGTCCTAGTCATCGTTGTCGAAGTCTTTTCTGTACTGATACTAGCTGCTGTTTGAGAGGTCGAAGTTACTGAACTGGAATTTTTTGTTCCAGATGAACATGCCACTAAAGAGAATCCAGCACAAACAACTAAGATCCCTAACAATAACCGTTTTTTCATAATCCTTTCCTCCCTCTTTGTTTCATTATAACACGCGCATTAATAAATCAATAGTAACCGACTTTTTGACAAAAAGAGACCCGTCGGAATTTCCGTTTTCCGGCGGGAAAGGAGTAAAAATGAAAAAGTGTTAGGGTTGTCTTATTGCTAAGACTTTTTGTTGGTATGCTTATATAATAGATATAATTTGTGAAAAAAATATGAAAGAGACGTTACTTCCCTGTAAAACAATAATGAAAAAACGCTAAAGGACAAATTTTGCTTTTTAAATGTTATAATTTAAAAAAAGAGGAGGCTTTATTATGGATGAAACAATGAAAGCTGTTGGCGTCTATCAATATTTACCGATTGATGAACCTAAAAGTCTAGTGGATATTTCTTTAACTAAACCAACTGCAAGTGGCCACGATCTACTAATAAAAATCAAGGCAATCTCAGTCAATCCGGTCGATACAAAGCAGCGTGCTGCCAAGGAAAGAAAAGGAAAAGAGGCTAGAACTCTTGGCTGGGATGCAGCCGGAATCATTACAGCTGCAGGTGAAAAAGTAACCTCCTTTAAAACAGGTGATGAAGTCTTTTATGCCGGCAGTGTTAACCGGCCAGGCTGTTATAGTGAGTATCAGCTGGTTGATGAACGTTTAGTCGCTAAAAAACCCAAGACATTGAATTTTATTCAAGCCGCCTCCTTGCCATTGACCTCCTTGACCGCTAGTGAAGCTCTTTTTGAACGCTTAGATATCTCTCACAATTTAAGTTCCAATGCCAGCCATAAAATTCTCATCATCAATGGTGCAGGCGGTGTCGGATCAATTGCCGTTCAACTAGCTAAGAGTGTGGGACTGACAGTAATTGCTACTGCTTCACGCAAAGAAACCACAACCTGGGTCAAAGAATTAGGGGCTGACTTTGTGATCAATCATCGACAGTCTTTTCGTCCTCAATTAGAAAAACTAGGAATCAAGGAGGTGGATTATATTTTATGTCTGCACTCAACAGATCAGCACTGGTCGGACATGGCTGATGTCATTGCTCCTTTAGGTAAGATCTGTTCAATTGTTGAAAACCAAAGGCCGGTTGAACTGGGTCTACTCAAAGATAAAAGCGTGACTTTTGCCTGGGAATTCATGTTTGCAAAAGCCAAATACCAGACCGCAGATATGTACACTCAAGGTGAACTTCTGTCAGCTGTTGCCACTTTAGCAGATAAAGGTGCGATCCGTCCTACAATGAAGCACAACTTTGGCAAAATTACAGCTGAAAATCTGCGCAAAGCTCATAAGCAGTTGGAGACAGACACTACTATCGGAAAAATTGTTTTATCTGGCTTTTTAGAATGATCGAAAAAAACTGAGATCCAAAAGCAGGATCTCAGTTTTTTATTCTAAACCCATCAGATAATCGTCATCTTTCATCGCTTCCACATTTCCTAATAAATAACCATTACCCACTTGTGAGAAAAAGTCATGGTTGCTGGTTCCAGTTGAAATACCATTCATTACGATTGGATTGACATCTTCGGCACCGTCCGGAAAAAGTGGATCCTGCCCCATATTCATCAAAGCTTTATTGGCATTATAGCGCAAGAAAGTCTTCACTTCATCAGTCCAGCCGATTTCATCATAAAGTTCTTCGGTATAGCGTTCCTCGTTTTCGTACAACTCATAAAGCAGATCATACATCCAGTTTTTCATTTTTTCCTGATCTTCTGCTGATAACTCATTAAAACCTAATTGAAATTTATAACCAATATAAGTCCCATGAACTGATTCGTCTCGAATGATCAGTTTGATGATTTCAGCCACATTCGCCAATTTATTATTGCCTAAATAATATAAAGGCGTATAAAAACCAGAATAAAATAAGAAAGTTTCTAAAAAAACACTGGCTACCTTTTTTTCTAAGGACGTGCCTTTTTTATAAATCTCATTGATCCGTTCAGCTTTTTTCTGTAAATACTGATTCGTATTCGTCCAGCTAAAAATTTCATCGATTTCTGCTGGTGTATTTAAAGTCGAAAAAATCGACGAATAGCTTTTCGCATGGACTGACTCCATAAACTGAATATTATTTAACACAGCTTCTTCATGCGGAGTGCGGACATCTGCACGCAACTGCTCCATCCCGCTTTCGGACTGCACTGTATCTAACAAAGTAAGTCCGCCGAAAACGTGTCCTACCAGAGTTTTTTCCGCTTCACTCAACTTACGCCAGTCATCTAAATCATTGGATAAAGGGATCCGCGTGTCCAACCAGAATTGTTCAGTCAGCTTTTCCCAAGTTGATTTATCGATCACATCTTCTATTTCATTCCAGTTAATGGCTTCATAGTAAGTATCTGCCATCTTTTTTCCTCCTTTTAAATCACACAACTTTCACATTGATTACTGCCGATTTCCGTTTCATCTTCGGTAAAGGTACGAACGTAATAAATCGACTTGATTCCTTTATGAAAAGCATAGTTACGTAAGATATTCAAATCGCGGGTCGTTTGTTTACTCGTTTCTGTCTTCCATTCGTATAGTCCGGCTGGAATTTCCGAACGTAAGAACAAAGTCAGACTCATCCCCTGATCGACATGCTTTTGTGCTGCTGCGTAAATATCGATCACCTTGCGCATATCTGTATCATAGGCTGACTTGTAATAAGGCAATGATTCATTATCCAAGTGAGCTGCCGGATAATAGATCTTACCGATTTTCTTTTCTTGCCGTTCTTCAATCAGCCGTGTGATTGGATGAATGCTGGCACTGGTATCATTGATATAAGAAATCGAACCAGTAGGTGCAACGGCTAGTCGATTCTGGTGGTACAAACCTTCTTTTTGTACGGCTGTACTTAATTTTTCCCAATCTGCTTTCGTTGGAATAAAGACTCCGGCAAATAGCTCTTTTACTTTTTCAGACTGCGGCTGTGGTGCTGCATTAATATATTTTTCAAAATAAGAGCCATTCGCATAAGCTGAATTTTCAAAATCATGGAAGGTTTTCTCACGTTCTTTAGCAATTTGATGACTTTCAACCAAAGTCCAGTAGTTTAGTAACATAAAATACAAGTCGGTAAACTCGATCGATTCAGCGGAACCATATTCCATGTGATTTTTCGCAAAATAAGAATGTAGGCCCATTGCTCCTAGACCGATCGTATGATTTAAATGATTGCCATTTTGAATGGTCGGCACGACATCAATGTTGGAAGAATCAGTAACATAAGTCAAAGCACGGGTCATGGTACGGACCGATTTACCCAGATCCGGACTATCCATCAGATTGACAATATTAGTGGAACCTAGATTACAGGAAATATCCGTTCCCAGAACATCATATTCTTGCTTGCCGTTGATCACAGACGATTTTTGAACCTGTAAAATTTCTGAGCATAAGTTACTCATAATGATCTTGCCATTAATCGGATTTTGCTTATTGGCAGTATCAATATTAATAATGTAGGGATAGCCTGACTCTTGCTGTAATTTTGAAATTTCATTTTCTAATTCACGTGCTCGAATTTTCGTTTTACGAATTCTCGGATTGTTGACCAGATGATTATATTCCTTGGTAATATCCAAATAAGAAAATGGCACACCATACTCTTTTTCCACACTATACGGACTAAAAAGATACATCTCTTCATTTTTTTGCGCTAGTTCATAAAACTTATCAGGAACTACAACACCTAAAGAAAGTGTCTTGACCCGAATTTTCTCATCGGCATTTTCTTTTTTAGCCGATAAAAATCTGATGATATCCGGATGGAAAACATTAAGATAGACAACTCCAGCACCTTGCCTTTGCCCTAACTGATTGGAGTAGCTGAAGCTGTCTTCAAACAGCTTCATGACTGGCATAACCCCGCTGGCTGCTCCTTCATATCCTTTGATTGGAGCACCGGCTTCACGCAGATTGGAAAGAGTGATCCCGACACCACCACCGATCCTAGACAATTGTAAAGCTGAATTAATGCCGCGACCGATGGAATTCATATCGTCGGTTAATTGAACCAAAAAACAAGAAACCAATTCACCACCGCGTTTTCTACCAGCATTTAAAAAAGAAGGAGTTGCTGGCTGATAACGCTGGTGAATCATCTCATCGGCTAAATTCATGGCCAATTCTTCGTTCCCATCGGCAAAATACAAGGCATTGACCGCCACTCGATCTTCATAGTTTTCCAGATAATAATTGCCGTCATTAGTCTTTAAAGCGTATTGCGAATAAAACTTATAGGCTGCCATAAAAGACTGAAATTGAAAATCCTGTTCACTGACGAATCGATAGAGTTTTTCAATAAAGTCTTCCTCATACTTCTTGATAAAAGTATCATCTAAAAACTCATGTTCTACTAGATAATTTAACTTCTCTATCGCCGAATCAAATCTTTTTAAATTTGGTGCTACATTTTCCTTAAAAAAAGCTGCTAAAGCTTCCTTATCCTTATTTAACGGAATCTGACCGTTGACAGGTCGATTGATTTCATTATTCAATTTAAAGTAAGTCACATCTTTTAAATCTTTTAAACTCATCGTTATACAACCTTCTCCTTTAAAATCAGCATACTAACAAAAAAGAAGGACTTGTTTGTCAACATGACAGACAAATCCAAATCGATCTTACAAATGAAAAAGAACCTTTTAACTAGCTAACTGGCGTAATTGATCCGGTCGAAAACCAACGACTGTCGTTTCTGCCGACGTAATCACAGGTACACTTTGAAAACCCTGCTCTTTTAACCAAGTTAAAGCACTTGGTTCGTTGTCGATATTGACCTCTTCAAAATTTATATTGTTTTCAGCTAAAAAGCGTTTTGTCATTTTACATTGCATACAGTTATTTTTAGAAAATAGTTTAATATTCATTTTAGTTCCCCCTAGTTGTCTCCTTAATTAACTGTATTCATCATATACTGAACCTCTGTAAAAAGTCAACCGTTAAATACCATATCTTGTGTTTGTGAACTTAGCATATACTAATTGTTGTGGTTTAACTATGATTTTTTAAAAGTCTTTTTCACTAATACCATAGTTTAAAACCCTATTTCTAAGATAAAAATTTCTTTTAAGAAACATCTAAAATTTGTAATTGTGAAATTTTTATCAACCAAATTTTTTTAAATAAAAATGACAATGGTTGTTGCATTTTTTTATTTGGCGTGCTAAGATAATGAAGTGCTAAAAAATCGGGCTGTTAGCTCAGTTGGTAGAGCAACGGACTCTTAATCCGTGGGTCGCGGGTTCGAACCCCTCACAGCCCATTGGGTGCCAAACCCACGAGGAGAAGCATGTTGGTGCGAAAGCATTTTGAAAACATGTCTTGCTCCTTTTTTTATACCCAAAAAAGCAAGCCACTGATGACTTGCTTTTTTAATTCCTTTTTATTTATACTTTTTGAAAGACGGTTTTTACTTTCACCAATAATTCCGCCATTAAATCACTGTGGGCTTTTTCTAAGAATTTGCAGGGCCGGGCTTCGTAACCAATGGTTGTTAATTGATCCAATAATACTTTTCCAGACGTTTTCATCCCATAAGAAGCATCAATCGGAACATAGAGAGGATAGTTTCTTTGGGTACTTGAAATGGGTGCGACGATCACTATATTGCTGTATTCTGCCACAATATCATGACTGAGCACAATATACGGGCGTCTTCCTGTTTGTTCATGACCTGATCTCGGAGCCGTGTTCAGTAATAGAATATCACCTTGTCTCGGAATATTTACCATTTTTCATTTCCTACAGGCTCACCTGGATCTTGAAGCTCTACATGAACTCTTTCTTTGTTATAATCGGCAAATAGTTCTTCAATCGTTATTTCAGGTTCCACATTGATTTATTCAATGATTAGGCGTCTTTTTCCCTCGACTTCTTCTTGAGTCACTTTTACTTTGTCCTCTGTTTGAACGCCTAAAAAATCCATGATATTTTTAGGAACACGAATACCATTACTATTGCCCCATTTTTTGATTGGTAACATTTCCATAGAGAACACCTCCAGTTTTTATCTGTGTATAGTATATTATATCTGAAAAATAACGTATATACATAATTATCCGTAATCGTCTGATTTTAGTGATTCTTAAAAAGTTTGCTTAGATGGTGTCAAGAAAATGATTTTTTCTCGATCATTCGAATGGTATCGACCCCGGTCGTGGACTCGCTTGCGCCTTGCCACGAAGCCTTCAAAAAAAGTGAAACTACCAGCTCACGTGTCAATCAGATAAACTTGAAGAACTTGTTTCTGTAACAAGAGGCTAGTTTCACTTTTTTATCAGGGAAATTGGAAGATCTAGATGGCTTTATCTTGTTGATTTTTTTTCAGCGATAGCCATCGATTTCCTCTGCGAATAAATCCTGATATAACTTCTCCATGCTTTCGCTATCTTTTTTTATGAAGTCTGATCCATTCCGTGGCAAAGGTCTATTGGAAGGCACCCCAGCTTCAATGCCGCCTTCTTCTGTTGGAACCAATCCCGTGATCCCATTTTTACTGACATCAAAAGCCAATTGACGAAAACAGCTACTGATTTCTTCCTCTTCACTCCGGGCAATTTCATACAAACGATACACGCAATGATCAAAGTCCATCCGCTGAACCCTCACTTTCTACTTTCAGTTCAGTTAATTGTCGAATGCTGGCGAGAAAATCATGCTATATAAAACAATAAAAAACAGCCAGAAATATCTCTAGCTGTTTTTAAGTTTAATGATAATTTTTCTTAACGTGCTTCTTCATTTACAGGATCTACATTAGGAGCTTTGTCAACTTTGGCTTGCAGCATCCAGATTTTCTTTTCGATATCAGTTTTATATCCGATAAAGATATCTTGTGTACTATCATCGCCTTCATCACCAGACACATCGATCCCTTTTTGATAAAGATCAGCTAAATAACGGTAACCTGAAACTAAAATTTCCATTCTTTCTGGAATTGTGCGATCCCAAGTACCAATTTCATCTTCAATACCGGTATGGTCTGCAAATTCTTGTAAAGTCGAATAAGGAGAACCATCCAAAGCAATCAGACGTTCTGAGATCACATCCAATTGATCATTGATCTCATCCATGTATTCGTCCATTAATGGATGCAAAGTCAAGAATTCAGGTCCACGCATGTACCAGTGAGTTTGATGGATCACAACTGAGAATTGACTTAAATCTGCTACCAACTGATTTAATATTTCTTTCGTTTTTCCATATTTCATTTAAAATTCCTCCTAAAATTTATTAATAATAATTTCTTTAAATTAGAATTATTATTATCTAATAGTTATTATAAACTAATATCTGGAAATTACAAGTAATATGATAAATTATTTTGCTTCAATTACAATTGATTATATAAGTAACCTTTTTTTCGTTTAAAGTAAAAATTCTTCCATTTTTTTAAGTCCTTGTTGCAGTTCAGCTTTTGATGGAATTCTTTGATGCTCTATAACAAAATCTAAGTTACTCATGGCCAGATTTACCAGCAGGAAAACGGTAAAATCATTTTTTGAAAGGCGAGTGAGCTCGGCATAAGTAGTTGCACATAAATTGCGTAACTGCGCATCAAAGCCGTTCGTTCCTAAAGGTAAAGAACGAACTTTCATCAATTCTTCCCGATGGTTGATCAGATAATGGATCAACTCTGAAGTAAAAAAGGAGTAACTGTCAAAATTTCGATCCCACTTCTGCTTTTTTTCACTAGTTTCAAAGGCTATCGTAAAAGGTGCGAGATTTTTTTCAATAAGTTCTTCTGCTAATTCATATAAGTTTTCATAATGAGCATAGAAAGTCGTCCGATCGATCATACTTTTTTTCGCTAATTGAGCAATCGAAATTTCATTAAAAGAATTTGTCTTTAATAAATCTAAAAAAGCCCTTTGAATCATGTATTCCGTCCGTTCAAAACGTAAGTCAGCCATTTCAGTCCTCCATTCTTTTCTATCTACTACTTATTCTACACCATGTTGATTTCTACTACAAAAATAAGAACTATGCCGTTCATTCTTTGGTAGGATTGTCCTATAATAGACTAAAAATTAGAATGAGGAATTAAAATGCAGGCCATAATGAATGCAAAAGCTGGCGATCCACGTCGGCTAAGAATAATTGAAGCCCCTTTACCTGAATTGAAGTCTGATCAAGTTTTAGTTCAGCTCAAAGCAGCTTCGATCAATACCGCTGATGTCCAGACTTATAAAAATTTTTATCAGACAGGTCAGGTTAGCTGGCACACAAAATTATTTGATAAGCTTTATGTACACGGCGAAAATAAGATCCTTGGTGCTGATGGAGCCGGAATCGTGACTGCTGTAGGAAACGCTGTTCAGTCTTTTAAAGTCGGTGATAAAATCTTCGGGATTACAGATGATTATCTGCATGGATCCTGGGCTGAATATATGGCTGTTTCTGAAAAAAATCTAGCCTTAAAGCCAAAGAATCTTTCTTTTGAAGAAGCTGCTGCTATACCGACTACAGCAGGAACTGCACTAGCCGCAATAAAAAAAGCAAACCTTCGAGTCAAGCAGAAAGTACTCATTAATGGAGCCTCTGGAGGTGTGGGTTTATTTGCCTTGCAGATCGCTAAAGCTCATGATGCTTACGTCACAACTATTGTCAGTGATTACAACTTTGATTTGGTCAAAAAGTTCGGCGCTGATGAGGTGGTGGATTATAAAAAAGTGGATATTACCCAACAAGAGGGACTAAAATTTGACGTAATCATCGGGGTCAATGGTTACCATTCTGTCCGTGATTACAAAAAAGTTCTAATTCCCGGCGATACTTATATTTCTGTAGGTGGCATCCGGCAGACACTTGAAGCAGGAGCTTTTGGTGGAATCTTGACTTTAGGCGAAAAAACAAAAATAGGAATGACTTCTTTATTCGCCTTAAAGAATAACTGGGTACAGGAACTGGCTGATTTAGTCAATCGAGGAAAACTCCATCCCTATCTCGATCAGGTCTTTTCTTTTAATGAGATTCATAGTGCTGTCAAATATGCAGCAACCCAGCATCTTAAAGGTAAAGTAGTATTGACAATGAATAAATAACCCGATTCAGATAAAGGAGGAGCTGTATCATGCAATTATTTTTAATGTTGTTAAGCGGGGTCTGCTGGTCGATCGTTTATGTGGAACTGATTCGTAAGGGGTTTAAAGACAAAACTTATGACATGCCGGTTTTCGTTTTGGGACTTAATTTTGCCTGGGAGACAGTCTATGCTGTCCAGGGTCTTACTGGTCGCTGATCGGCAAAGCTAGGTGAATCTTATCTGGATTTGTCTGGATATAAGGATCATTTTTACCCTTTTAAGATTCGGCAAAAAAGATTTTCCTCCTTTGATTCAAAAACATTTTATTGCTGCCGGTTTACTAATCTTTATTACCAGCTACGCACTTCAACTCATGTTTCTGGTCAAATTTGATTCTCATTGGGACTCGATTTATCCTGCTTTTATTCAAAATGCAGCCATGCCAATTCTCTTTGTCACCATTCTTTATTATCATAAAAGCAGTCGTGGACAGACCAATTAAGGGCTTACAAGCAAATGGATCGGAACTTTAGCACCGGCGATCGTAGGAGGGCTGCTGGAACAAGTCAATATCTATGTAATTGTTACAGGGGTAATCTGCACCATCTTTGATCTGATTTATATTTGGCTATTAACTCAAATACAACAAAAAGAGTAGCAATAGTAGATTTTCTTTTAATATTCATCAAGCTAACCAACATTATGTAGTTTAATTCTACACTATGTAAATACATGGTGTTCAAACTTTTTATTATCCGTTATATTATAAAATTACCGAAAGGAATAAAATATTTGGAGGCTTTACAATGAGTGATTATCATATTCAATTTGCAGTCGATGGCCGGGATGTTTCGGAAAAGGAAATTCATGAAATGGAATTAAGCCGTTACCATCACGTATTTGATATTTTCAGTGAAAAAGGAATTAATATTAAAACTGATGGAAAAGTGTTAAATCTGGCAGAATTAAAAGCTTTACCTTTAGAAAAAGCCAAAGTTGCTTTAGCACAGACTCGAGAAGACATCGGTAAAGAAAAAACCTTAGAAATATTCAAGCCAGAAATTGACCGCGGTGATCAAATGTGGGAAGAAATTGCTGAAACTTCTCCTGCCGGTACCAATTTCCAGGAAGCTTATGTTAATGTCGAAACAACCAATATTTCGTTGATCCAGTTCATGCTCTTCAACCAATCTTTAATGAAGACCAATAATCTTTACATGCCATCCACGATCCACCCGGAACATTATTATTTTGATGCCGATAAAACCGGCAGACAAGTAATTATTGAAACTTTTGGTATGTATAAAGATCCTTCTTATCTGGATTTAAAACCTGGCAGTAAGGACGACTATCCCGTAACACCAGATAAGGACGTCGACATCGTCATGGCAGGGAAAACCTATCTGCGCTCAAATGGCATTGACACAAAAATGCTGGGCATGCATCAATTGACCAATACCGAAACAGGCATGAAAGTAAAACTCGGCGTTTTCTTACCCGAAAATGCACCTAAGGAAATCGCAGAAGGTCATAAATGGCATTTGCTGGTTGAATTTAACAATGGCCTGCATATCGCAGCTCAGCAAAAACCTTCTTTCATTCAAAAGAAGGCAATCGAAGCTGCAATAAAAAAAGTAAAAGCTAAAAATAAGTAATTC
>Ga0079226_10003676_pt1 | contig 11753 bp, 16 predicted proteins | sample Poulit2014_FD_76345 | JGI IMG/M metagenome (GOLD analysis project Ga0079226, IMG submission 76345) | Agricultural soil microbial communities from Georgia to study Nitrogen management - Poultry litter 2014 | ecosystem: Environmental > Terrestrial > Soil > Agricultural land | place: USA: Georgia... | reverse complement strand
GAGAACAGGTCGGTGAAATCGAGCGAATCGACGATTCCCTGGGCAGTGGTGGTCATGAACAGAGGCCTCCTTGACTGCGGATCACGAATGTCCCTATCCCTTCCTGAGCCTACCTGACCCGGGCCGCAAATGGGCGCCTTCGACAGGGTCGAGGGTGCTGCGGGGTCCTGGCAGCCGTTCCACTGATTTGACCGCTGGACCGAGGTCGGCTCACCCGAGCGTCTTCAGGGTCTCTTGGATCACGACGAGCGCAGCCATGACGAGGACGAAGATGCCGAATCCCTTGCGCAGTCCGCGCTCGGGAACCCGGCTGCTGAGCCAGGAGCCGAGGAGCGATCCGACGACGGCGATTCCGGCGATGCTCAGTGCCACCGACGATGAGTGAAACGTCCATGAGCTCCTCAGCCCGGGCGCAGCCGTCCACCCGGTGGTCTCATCCGCCGGATGGGCGTGAGCGCCGACCTGCTTCTGGGCGGCCTGTCGGTCGAGGCAGCTGGTCCTGGTGCCAGGACACCCTGCCGGTACTGAGCCGCTGTGCCCCGGGGCCGTTCCGGCGGTTCAGTCGAACGAAGTGATGACCACCCGGTTGACCTGCGGGTCCTTGAGCTTTTCATATCCTTCGTTGACCTCACTCAGCGAGATCTCCGCCGAGACCAGATCGTCGAGGTTGAGACGACCCTGCAGATAGAGGTCCGACAGGACGCGGATGTCGCGTTTGGGCACGCCGAGCCCGGACCGTGACGGGGCAGGTCAGCCGAGTTGGTCGGCCGGGCGCAGAAGGACCTCGTTGATGGCCAGATGACGGGGGCGGGCGAGGACGAAGGCGATCACCTCGGCGATCTCCTCGGGCTTGACCGTGGCAGCGTCGTAGCTCTTCTGCACCGCGTCCCGAGTGGCCTCATCAGTGATGTGGGTGGGCAGGGGCGTGTCGACGACTCCGGGCTCGATGAGGGTGACGCGGATATCGGGCAGGAGCTCCTGTCGCAGCGATTCCGACCATCCGTTGATGCCCCATTTCGTGGCGGCGTAGACACCGTTGGTGGCGCGGGCGGTGCGACCGGCGACGGACGAGATGTTGATCAGGTCTCCTCCACCGGCCTTGAGCTGGTCGAGGAAGACCTCGGTCGTGGTGATCGCGCCGAGGAGATTCGCCTCGACCATGGCGCGGTAGTCCTCCCTCCGCTCCGAGGAGAACGGACCGAGCAGCATGGTCCCGGCATTGTTGACCAGCACGTCTGCCCCTCCGAGTTCGTCCTGGACTCGGTCGGCGGCGGCGACGATCTGGTCGCGATCGGTGACATCGGCTGCGATGGCGATCGCACCGTTGCCCAATTCCTCAGCGAGGGCGCTGATCCGGTCATAGCGTCGGGCCAGCAGAGCGACGCGATAGCCGTCGGCGGCGAGTGCCTTGGCAGTGGCCGCGCCGATTCCCGACGACGCGCCGGTGATCACTGCCGTGCGGATGGTGTCAGTCATGATGGTGGTTCCCTTCGAACTGCTCAGTTGCTGTTGGCTGTGAAGTCGGTGGTCGACGAGACTGGAGCGAATGCCTCGAGTTCTGCGAGGCGTTCGTGGAGCTCATCGCGGGCGACCCGCACCGCGTCCGGGCCGAGGAGCAGCCGGAACGGCAGCTGATCGCGGTCGACGATGTCGATGATGACCTTCGCCGCCTTGGCCGGATCGCCCGGCTGTGTGCCGTGTGAGTGGTCGTTCTCCTTCCTGCGTCTGCCGGCAGTTTCGGAGTAGTCGGCGATCGCCGTCGCGGACTGGGTAAGTGAACGTCCGGCGAAATCGGTGCGAAAGGCACCGGGCTCGACAGCCATGACGCGGATGCCCAAGGGAGAGACTTCGCGGTTCAGTGCGTCGGAGACTCCCTCCAGTGCGGTCTTCGTCGCAGTGTAGTGTCCGGAGCCGGGATTGGAGACCACGGCTCCGATCGAGGACACGTTGATGATGGTTCCCGAGCGGCGGCTGCGCATGTGCGGCAGGATCTGCTGGATCACGTCGATGGCGCCGAAGAAGTTCGTGGCGAACAGCTCCTCGACGTCGCTGTCGACCGCTTCCTCCACGGCTGCGCGATACCCGTGCCCGGCGTTGTTGACCACGACGTCGACACCCCCGAACCGGTCGAGAGCTGCACTGATCACGTGCGTGATCTGATCATGGTCCGTGACGTCCAGAGCCATTGCCAGGGCAGTGTCCGGGTGCTCGTCGACCAGGGCCTGCACTTTGGTGACATCGCGGGCCGTGGCCACGACGTTGTCACCGCGTTCGGCGACGGCCCGAGCCAGCGCAGCTCCGAGTCCGCTTGAGGCTCCAGTGATCAGCCAGGTGGTCATCTCGTGTCTCCTTCACGAATGATTTCGATTCCACGGTCAACGTAGACTCGGGCGGCCGGAAAAGGGAGTCACCAGTCATCCGTGCAGTGCCAGTGCGCCCATGGCGAAGTCGATGCGTGGTAGTGGTCGAAGGGCGTACTGTCAGTTCCTCCCACTTCCTTGCATTCGGCGTATTCTGGCGACTATGGATCACAGACGAGAGGTGACTGATTTCCTCCGCACCCGCAGGGACCGGCTGACCCCGGCCCAGGCGGGAATCATCGGAGGCGGACGACGTCGGGTGCCCGGGCTGCGCCGTGAGGAATTGGCGATGCTGACCGGAGTGAGTGTCGAGTACTACGCCCGGATGGAGCGCGGAGACCTCCGCGGAGTCTCCCTCGAGGTCCTCGAGGCGCTGTCGCGGGCACTGCAGCTCGATGAGGCCGAGACCGACCACCTCGTCGATCTGGCCCGTGCCGCCGGACCCACCCCGCCGAGGCGGAGGCGGAAGACCCAGGCGGAGCAGTCGGTCACGCCCTCGCTGCAGAGCTTCCTCGACGCTGTCACCGGCGCACCCATGTGGGTCAGGGACAGACGCCTCGACTTCGTCGCCGCGAACGCATTGGGCCGGGCGCTCTACGCCCCGATGCTCGACGATCCTGCCAATCAGGGCAATACCGCACGATTCACCTTCCTCAGTCCGCACTCGCGGGCCTTCTTCCCCGACTGGGAGCGCAACGCCGACGACATCGTGACGACTCTGCGCACCTACGCCGGGCAGAACCCGCTCGACAAGGAACTCACCGACCTGATCGGCGAACTCGTCACCCGCAGCGACGCCTTCCGACAGCGATGGTCCAAACACGATGTGCGCCACCACCGGTCCGGACTCAAACGCATCCACCACCCCACCGTCGGCGACCTCGAACTGAGCTATCAGGCGATGGAGTTCCCGGCCAACCCCGACTGGTTCATGTTCGCCTTCACCGCCGAGCCGGGCTCGGCGACCGAGGAGCGCATCGATCTGCTGTCCAGTGTCGCCATCCCCGAGGGCATGGTCAGTCAGTCGCACACGTCCCAGTGACGTGATGTTGAGGTCGGTGTCCTCTGCAGTGAGGCGAACGTGCGGCGGAACCACACACTGACGGTGCCTCCCTCAGCGGGTCCGGTCCTCTTAGCCTTGTCGGTATGGATCGATCAGAGATCGGGGCTTTTCTGCGCGAGTGCCGCGCCCGTGTCAGGCCCGAGGACCTCGGCTTCGTCGGCGATGGCCGACGTCGCATGTCGGGAGTGCGCCGGGAGGAGATCGCAATGCTCACGGGCATCAGCGTCGGCTACTACGCGAAGATGGAGCGCGGTGACATCTCCGGTGTCTCACCGGAGATCCTCGATGTTCTCGCTTCCTCCCTGCGGTTGGACGCGGTCGAGACCGGGCGGCTGCATGAACTCGCGAGGGCTCAGAGCGGCGAAGTGCCTCGCCGACGTGCGCGCCGCAGTCAGCCGGGTGTGCGCTCGAGTCTGTTCCGGTTCCTCGAAGCGATCACTGGTTCGCCGGCATGGATCTGTGACCGGCGGATGACGATCATCGCCGCCAACCCATTGGCACGAGCGCTCTACGCTCCCATCATCGACGGCCTCCGGTTCGGGTCGAACACCGCCCGGTTCATCTTCTTCGCCTCCGACGCCGAGGTGTTCTTCCCCGAGTGGGAACGCATCGCCGATGAGATGGTCGGTGTTCTGCACCTGCAGGCGGAGCAGCACCCGTACGACCGCGAACTGACCGACCTGATCGGGGAGTTGGTCACCGGCAGCGAGGATTTCTCCGCACGCTGGGCCAGGCCCAGTCCGTGCATGCCGGGAATCGGGATCAAACGGATCCACCACCCCCTCGTCGGCGACCTCGAACTGCATCACGAATCGCTGGAGCTGCCCATGGAACCGGACCGGTTCCTCTACGCCTACACCGCCGAATCCGGCACCCCCACGGCCGAACGGCTCCAGCTGCTGGGCAACCTCGCTGCCGATGCGGACCCCGAACCCGATGCGGAGTCCGAAGGCTGAGTTCACCTCATCGATCTGCTTGCCGGCGACGGTTCAGTCGTCGCCGTCGATGATGTTCTTCAGCACCGTGGTTGCAGCCATACCGCTCGGCCAGCCCGCATAGAACGCCAGATGCAGCAGAGCCTCCTTCAGTTCCTCGTCGGTGACACCGTTCTGCCGCGCGTAATCGAGGTGGAACCGGAGCTGATCCGTCTTCCCCATCGCCGTCAGCGCGGAGATGGTGACGAGGCTGCGGTCGCGCTTGGACAGTCCCTCGCGTTCCCAGACCTCATCGAAGAGAACCCTGTCGGTGTAGTGCACCATCCCGGGGGCGAAGTCGCCGAAGGCGTTCTTTCCGCCGGTCCAGCCGGTGCGTTCCTGGTCTTTGCTCATGATCTCTCCTCTCGCGGGCGGGTCACGGTCATCCGCCCTCTGTCCATGTGAACGCGGGTGCACTGCCGCGTGGGAGACCCCGTTGTGAGGGGGTACTGGCAGGGACTGGCAGGTTGCCCGCGCTCCGGCCGTAGCGTGGTTTCCATGAGCGAGTACGGGAACTGGGCACACCGGCCACGGATGCGCGACGGCCTGCGGGCGGCGCTGCTGGCGATGACTGCCGCCCCGGCGACCGTGGTGAACGATCAGCTCGACGTCGTCGCAGCCAACCGGCTCGGAAAAGCTCTGCTGGGGCCCGCCCTCGTCTCTGGACGGCCGAACCTGGCTCGATTCGTGTTCCTGAACGAGGGGGCCTCCATGGACTTCTACCCCGAGTGGGACCGGGTCGCCGACGAATTCGCCCATCTGCTGCAGGCGGCAGCATCGTGCGACCCGCACGATCGGACGCTGCACCGTCTGATCGGTGAACTGGCGACATCCAGCGAGCCGTTCCGGAACCGCTGGTCCTCCCCGCACGGGAACGGCTGTCATCCGCCGCATCTGAGCATCCGCCATCCAGTGGCCGGAGAACTGGACCTCATCCGCGAGCACCTCGCCCCGCGCGCGGATCGCGGACTCACGCTCACGCTCTATGCTGCGCAGCCCTCCAGCGCCACGGACGAGCGCCTGCGCATCCTGGCCAGCTGGAGCCAGGAGGCCGCCGAATTCGCAAGCCTCGACCGAATCGATGAACCAGGAGATCCATCAGGGTGACGAACGATGGGGCCCGGCAGCGAGAGGTCCGGTCCAGGGGTGGTACCAGCAGTGCCTCCCACGACGGGCAGGCCCGGTCTAGTCTGAAACCGTGAACCAGCTGTGGTCGCCTCGGCGCCGCAGTGCCACAGGGGCTGCGAGCCCGTCGCGACGCCGGCGGTACGGTGACCGAAGCGATCAGAAGGAGCAGAGATGAGTGAGAACGAATTCGATCAGATCTTCCCACAGGGGGAACCCAACAACACCTTCGCGCAGTACTTCATCGGCCAGAGCTATCTGGCGCCTTTGACCGACGGCAGCGTCCCGGTGTCCAATGTGACCTTCGAGCCGGGCTGTCGCAACAACTGGCACATCCACCATGGCACTGCCGGAGGCGGAGATCAGATCCTGCTGTGCAGCGCCGGCAGAGGCTGGTATCAGGCCGAGGGGGAGGAGCCGGTGAGCATGGAGCCGGGGACGGTGATCCGTGTGCCGGCCGGGACGAAGCACTGGCATGGGGCGCAGGCGGACTCGTGGTTCTCCCACCTCGCCTTCATCACCCCGGGCGAAGGAGTCAGCAATGAGTGGCTCGAACCTGTCACCGACGAGGTGTACGGTCAGCTGCCGAAGAATGGAGGAAACGCATGAGCGTCCTGAACGAGACCTATCAACTGTCGAACGACGTCGCCATTCCCCAGTTGGGGCTGGGCACGTGGTTCATCGACGACGATCGGGCCGCAGATGCGGTCCGAACCGCAGTGGAGATCGGCTACCGCAGTATCGACACGGCTCAGGCCTACGGCAACGAACGCGGCGTCGGCGAGGGCATCCGCACCAGCGGTGTTGACCGTGGTCAGCTGTTCGTATCCACGAAGCTGGCCGCGGAGATCAAGGACTATGACGGTGCCGTCGCTGCGATCAGCGGTTCCCTGGAGACGATGGGCCTGGACTACGTCGACCTGTTCCTCATCCACGCCCCGCAGCCGTGGGAGGACTTCCGCGGCGGCGACTACGCTGAGGGCAATCAGCAGGCATGGCGCGCGCTGGAAGAGGCCTACCGGGCGGGCAAGGCCCGCGCGATCGGTGTCTCGAATTTCCTGAAGGAAGACCTCGATCGGATCATCGACGGCGGCACGATCACCCCGCATGTGAATCAGCTGCTGGTCCACGCAGGCAACACGCCGGTGGACCTCATCGACTACTGCACGAGCCGGAGCATCCTCGTGCAGGGGTATTCGCCGATCGCGCACGGTGAGATCCTCGACAACGCCGATGTGAACGCGATGGCCGAGAAGTACGGGGTGAGCGTGCCGCAGCTGTGCATCCGGTACGCATTGCAGCTGGGCACCCAGCCGCTGCCGAAGACCGCGAACCCCGAGCACATGCGCACCAATGCGCAGCTGGACTTCGCCATCTCCGAGGCAGACATGGCTGTGCTGAAAGATCTGCATGCCCAGGACTACGGCGACTCCAGCGTGTTTCCCGTCTACAGCGGCAAGTAGTCCGCCCCCGGCGACTTCAGCATCGAGATACCGGAGGCGTGAAAGCATCCATGGGGATGGTGGAGGGCAGGGGCACGTGCTACCGACTGACGCCGACGGCGTCGTCCTCCTGCCGTTCGAATGCGTGTTCGGCCAGTCTGCGCATGCGGGCCTCAGACGGTGTGTTCGGTTCGGCACTGTAGGCGGTCAGCGTCAGACCGGCCTCGGCGGGCAGCTCCAGAGCATCCAGGCTCAGGTGCAGGTCTCCGACCAGGGGGTGACGGAAATCCTTGTACCCGCTCTGGTGCAGCCGCACATCGTGCTTGGCCCAGAGTCTGCGGAACTCGGGCGACTTCGTATTCAGTTCGCCCACCAGTTCCGTCAGACCCTCATCGGAGGGGTCGCGGCCGGCTTCGGTGTGCAGCAGCGCGACCGCAGTGTTCGCGGCGACAGACCAATCCGGATAGAGCCGGTGCGCGCCGTCGTCGAGGAAGCAGAACCGTGCCAGGTTGACCGGTCGTCCGGGATGGCAGAAGGCTTCCGAGTACAGCATCTGGCCGAGCGTGTTGATCGCCAGGATGTCGAGCCTGCCGTTGCGGATGAACGCAGGGACCCCCGTCATGCCGTCGAGCAGCCGTTCCAGACTCGGCGAGATCTGCCCGCGCTTCCTCTTCGCCGTCTTCGGCGCGGGACCGGCGGCACGGGCCAGATCGAACAGATGCTCACGCTCGGCCTCGTCGAGGCGCAGGGCGCGGACCAGGACGTCGAGGACGCTGTCGGAGACGCCGGCGAGACCGCCGCGCTCCAGGCGGGTGTAGTACTCCACACTCACCCCGGCCAGCAATGCGACCTCCTCCCGGCGCAGTCCGGGCACGCGCCGGATCCCGCCGAAATCCGGCAGGCCAGTGTCCTCGGGGCGCAGCTTCGCCCGACGGGTGATGAGGAACTCTCGGATCGCGGCTCGATTGTCCATGCGTCAACATTAAGTCAGACCTGTGCAGGCCAGACAGTCCCCAGCAGTACCTGGCACCGGCCCGGCTCGGTCCGGGAAGCTGAAAGGGCAAGCAGCGAACCGTGCCGAAAGGAAGGAAGCCATGGCCTCCTGGAATGCCGAGCAGATCGAGAGAATCGCCTCCACCGACGATTTCCACATCGCGGTCTACCATGAAGACGGGACGACGGGGACCTTGACCTGGATCTGGTCGGTCGTTGTCGATGGGCGCCTGTTCGTGCGCTCGTACACCGGCACCAACGGCCGCTGGTACCGGTCCGCATTGGCCCAACGCGCGGGAAGGATCACCGCGGCCGGTGACGAGCACGAAGTGGAGTTCACCCCGATCGATGATCCCGAACTGGGCGACCGCATCGACGCCGCCTATGAGGAGAAGTACGCCGGCAGTCCCTATCTGCCGCCGATGGTCGCCGAAGGACCGCGCGCGGCGACCGTCGAAGTCACGCCGCGAAACGCCTGAGCGTCGGTCTCATTGCCTTCGGCATCCAAGAGCCCGGAGTGCGAGACTTCTGCACACATGCCACGAACATGACTGGAAAGGAAAGAATCTGTATGTCGACACGTCCGAGAATCATCTGCCACATGCACACGCTGCTCAATGGAAAGATCGACGGCATCGCGAATCCGACAGCGGTGGGCATGCGCTCACAGAAGCTGTACTTCAATCTGTTCCTCGGCGAGAATCGGGTCTTCACCGAGCACCGTGGATGGATCAGCGGCAGCGGGACGAGCCGAGCGATCCTCGGCGATGGGCCGGAGGTCGAACTTCCAGCCCCGACCGAGGCGGTGCCGGCCGGTGACTTCATCGCCGACCCCGATGCGCAGATGCATTACTTCGCCGTCGACCGTTCGGGGACGCTTGCCTGGGACCGGAGTTCTATCACCTATTTCGACGCGGACGTCCACGTTGTGGAACTCATCCCTGCCTCCGTCAGTGACGCCTTCAAGGCGCATCTGCGGTCCGTCGGGGTCTCCTACCTCATCGCCGGCGAAGACGAGCTCGACCTGGCCGAGGCCGTGCGGAAGATCGGCGAGACCTTCGAGACCGAAGAGATCATCCTCGGCGGCGGAGGAACTCTGAACTGGTCGATGATCCGTGCCGGCCTCTGCGATGAGATCAGCCTCGTTCTCATGCCGACAGCCGACGGTGAGAGCCACACCAACTCCCTGTTCGAGGCCGATGAGAAGCACTCAGCACCTGCACCGTACGAATTCGCTCTGAAGAACATCGAGCCTTTGGAAGACGGCAGCGTGTGGCTGCGATACGACGTGAAGGGGCCTGTGGAATAGTCCTCAGAAGAGGTGCACTCACAGTTCCTCCCTCGAGTCCCGAGCCGGTTCTAGAGTCGGAGTCATGAACGACAGAATCACGTTGAACAATGACATTACGATGCCGGCGCTGGGATTCGGCGTCTTCCAGACGCCACCGGCTGAGACCGCTGCCTCCGTGGCCGAGGCTCTGCGAGTCGGTTACCGCCTCATCGACACAGCCGCCGCCTACGGCAATGAGCGCGAGGTGGGGGAGGCCGTCCGTGCTTCGGGGCTCGACCGGTCGGAGGTATTCATTGAGACGAAACTGTGGATCAGTGACTACGGGTACGAAGAGGCGCTGAACGGGTTCGACAAATCCGCGGGCAAGCTGGGGGTCGACACGATCGATCTGCTCCTGCTGCACCAGCCTCTGACAAGTGACTTCGACAAGACGATCGGGGCGTACAAGGCGTTGGAGACTCTGCTGGCCGACGGTCGGGTTCGGTCGATCGGCGTCAGCAACTTCATGCCCGAGGTGCTGGAGCGTCTTCTGGCGGCCACGGACGTGGTGCCGGCGGTGAATCAGGTGGAGGTGCATCCGTTCTTCTCGCAGTCGGATGTGCAGAAGGCCGATGCCGGTCATGGCATCCTCACGCAGGCGTGGTCGCCGATGGGCGGGATCACCAGCTATGGCGGTTCCGATCGCTCGACGTTCGATGATCCGGTCATCGGTGAGATCGCTGCCCAGCATGGGAAGACCCCGGCACAGGTGATGCTGCGGTGGCATCTGCAGCAGGGGCGGTCGGCGATTCCGAAGTCAGTGCGGCCGGAGCGGATCACGGCGAACTTCGATGTCTTCGATTTCGAGCTGACGGAAGAGGAGCTGGCCAGGATCGATGCTCTGGAGACGGGTGTGCGCAGCGGTCCGGACCCGGATTCGATCACACTTGCCTCGTTCGCTCGGGACATTCCCGAGGCCTGAACGGTCAGCCCCATGCCGCAGGTGCAGCCCCCGCCGGTGCAGTCATCCGAGAACAGACCGGCACCGGCCGGGTGCGTGCACCGGTTCGCCGCGGACCTGCCCGACGAGGCGGTCGGGCAGAGCATCGACGACCTCGAGGTCGGGGTGATCGCAGGAGCCAGCGGCTGCGGTGACGGTTTCAACGACGCACTCGACAAGATCCGCGCTCAGGTCGCCATCGGCTGAGCGGGCTCGCGAAGCCGGCGCTGAGGCGAGCGCGTGGCACGAAACCGACCAGCGCCCGTGTCATCGGGCGGTGCTATCGTCGGTCGCATGGGAACCGATGATCTCACCCCGTCCCGACACACTCTGACGATCGAGGAGGCACAGAGTCTCTGGGACGTGGAGCCGGGCTTCTTCGACACCTGCTCCTACGGTCCTCCGCCTCGCAGCGGGTGGGACGCCCTGCAGGTCTCCTTGGACCAGTGGCGATTCGGCACCACACCCTGGCAGCCCTGGGCCGAATCCGTGCAGACCTCGCGTGAGCTCTTCGCCCGAATGATGGGGACCACGCCGAATCGCGTCGCGACCGGAGCGGCGGTCTCGCAGCTGCTGGCCCCCATCGCCTCGGCGCTGCCGGACGGGTCGAAGGTTCTCGTGCCCGACATCGAGTTCACCTCGGGAGTCTTCCCCTTCGCCGTCCACGCCGACCGCGACATCACTGTGCGGACCGCGCCGCTGTCGGAACTGGCCGAGGCGATCGAGGAGGATACGAGTCTCGTGAGCTTCTCGGCCGCCCAGTCGGCCACCGGTCAAGTCGCCGACATCCCCGCGATCGTCGCCCGCGCCCGCGAGGTCGGAGCCATCACCGTTCTCGACGCGACGCAGGCCGCCGGTTGGCTGCCGTTGAGGGCCGACGACGTCGACTACCTCGTCGTCACCGCCTACAAATGGCTCTGCGCCCCGCGGGGAACCGCCTTCCTGACGATGAACCCCGAGGTGGGGGACAAGAACGCTGCCTTCGCGCAGCGGCTCAAGCCGACGGCGGCCGGGTGGTTCGCCGCCGACGATGCCACATACGGCATGCCGCTGCGGCAGGGCGACGGGGCACGGGCCTTCGACATCTCACCGGCCTGGCACAGCTGGGTCGGCACCGCACCGGCCCTCGAAGTGCTGCTGTCGGTCGGCATCGAGGCCATCCATGACCACGACGTCGGCCTGGCCAACCGGTTCCGCTCCGGCGTCGGACTGGGGGAGTCGGATTCGGCGATCGTCTCGCTCGAGGCGAGTGGGACCGAGATCGACCGACTGCGGCAGGCCGGGATCCGCTTCTCGGTCATGGACGGTCGGGCCCGCTTCGGCTTCCACATCTACAGCACCGAGACCGATGTCGATGCGGCCCTGGAGGCGTTCGACCGGTAGCGGACTCAGCTGTCCTCGGAGTCCTCGACGACACGGTCCGTGGCCAGCAGCGTCCGGTCACCGGCCCTGAGCGTGCCCAGGCCCTCGGTGGTGAACGTCACCGGCACCGCGACGGTGCCCGAACCATCGGCCGGATAGCCGCG
>Ga0079226_10003675_pt1 | contig 11753 bp, 11 predicted proteins | sample Poulit2014_FD_76345 | JGI IMG/M metagenome (GOLD analysis project Ga0079226, IMG submission 76345) | Agricultural soil microbial communities from Georgia to study Nitrogen management - Poultry litter 2014 | ecosystem: Environmental > Terrestrial > Soil > Agricultural land | place: USA: Georgia... | reverse complement strand
GAAGATCCAGACGATCCTAACTTCAAAGATGATGAAGATGAGAATGAGAAGGACAATGGAAATAAAGGTGACGATTCTGACGGGGACGATGACAACGGAATAAACATTAAAGATGATTCTGACAATAAAGGTAAAGGCGAAGGCCAAGTTGACGGAGATGGTAACACATTACCGAAGACAGCAACAAACCTTTACAACTACTTATTAATTGGAGCAATCTTATTAATTGTAGGAAGTGTCACATTTATTGTTAACCGTCGTCGTGAAGTTTAAATAAACACTTTAAAACGCTCTAGCCTTAGCTAGAGCGTTTTTTTGCGTAAAAAAATCTGCCTATTTATTCTAGGCAGATTTTAATTTATATTCATTTAATGGCGTTTACTTAACCATAATACGCCTGATTTTGCTAGGCGTGGCATGAGGCCAATAAGTGGTCGGCTGAACATGCTGCCGAATCCGTCTGATTTCCCGAGTGATCCGAGAGCGCCTTTTAATTTAATTTCACGTGGCATACGCGGTTCTTTTCCTTGGAAAATAGCGAGTAATATGTGAGCGATTTGTTCACCTTGTTGACCAGCTAACTGTGCACTCGGTGAAAATTCAGATGATGCACAATCACCCGCAACAAAAATATTTTTCGCTTCAGGAATTTGATAAAATTCATTCACAATAAGTTTATCTTGGTTATCTTTTTTAAACGGTAAGTTTCGTGCTAAATAATTCGGTCGAACACCTGCTGTCCAAATCGTCACGTCATTCACGTAACAAACGCCGTTATTACATACGCCATCTTTTTCAACGTATTCAACATTTGCCCCGTGTAACACTTCGACATCATTAACAGCAAACCAGTCGTGGACATACTCTTGAATCTTCGGATCAAAAGCACTTAACACAGCATTTCCTCGGTCAAGTAGTCTAATATTTAAGTCAGGACGGCTTTCTCTAATCTCTGCGGCTACTTCAATACCACTTAAGCCAGCACCGACGACAGATACTTTTCCGTACGCCTTTAAGTTCCCGACAGCGAGTCCTGCGTAGCGCGCATTCGTAAATGTCTGGACGCTTTGCGTAAACTCTTTTGCGCCGTCAATGCCATGATAATTATCTTCACAGCCGAGAGCGACGACTAAGTAATCGTAAAAAATCGTTTTTCGTCGTTGTTTAACGACAACTTGTTGGTTTTGTGTATCTATTTCAGTAATTTCACCAAATTCATAACGAATACGTTCATCATCAGGAAAATCAATTCGCACGTCGCGGTCAGCAACTGTTCCCGCAGCAATCGTGTAAAATTCCGTTTTCAATGAATGATATGGGTTTTTATCAATAATAGTAATCTGCACATCTTCTGGTAATACGTAGTCAAGTAGCGTAGAAGCCACTTTTAAACCACCGTATCCACCACCTAAAATGACGAGTCTTTTCATAGCGTTAGCCCCTTTTCTAAGATCTAATATCCTTCGTCTAACAAAGTCTACTGAAAGTGTGAGAGACCTTACTTAAATCGTACCAAAAATGCGTCATAAAAACTAGATACTATCTATATTTATAAAGGTTCATTATGCCATTCGTCGACCTTTTCATCTGTCGGTAATAAGAAGCTTAAGAAACCGAGTAATGGAAGAAGTGACACAGCAATCATCGTTTCCAGTAAGCCCATCACGTCAATGAGCGTTCCGAGTGCGACAGAACCAATCGCTCCCATACCGAACGCTAAGCCAACGATTAAACCTGACATGAGGCCGATTTTTCCAGGAATTAATTCTTGTGCGTAAACGACTGATACGGAGAAGCTTGATAACACTGAAAAACCGATAATCGCTAATAAAATAATCGCAACGACGGCATTTACGTAAGGTAGTGCTAGAGCTAACGGTGCTGGCAAAAGAAATGAAGCGATAATCGTATTTCTTTTGCCAATCCGGTCAGCTAAAGGGCCACCTAAAAACGTCCCAATTGCGCCTGTGACGAGAAAAGTAAAGATGTAAATTTGCGACTGGGCAATCGATAAACCGTACTCACTAATCGCGTGGAAAGCATAGAAGTTTCCAATCGCGCTTTGATACCAAGAACGTGCGAAAACGATAATAACGAGAATAATAACCGCATTTTTAATCGCTTTTGACACACTGACGTCTTGTTTCTTTTCTTTTTTCTCCGTTTGTGCCATTTTAAATGTGTGCAGTTGCTCGCGGTACCAACGCGCAATGTATGACAAAAAGAGCACAGCGAGAAAAGCAATTAACGTAAACCAGATGGCTCCGAATTGGCCGAGTGGCACGAGAACGAGCGCTGTAATGACTGGCGCAAGCGCTGAACCCGCATTACCACCGACTTGGTAAATGGACTGAGCTAACCCTCTTCGGTCACCTGCCGCTAAATAAGCAACACGAGAACCTTCCGGGTGAAACACTGCCGAACCGAGTCCGATAAAGACGACACTTAATAAAATGAGCCAAAAGCTCGGCGCGAATGCGAGCGCAAACATCCCGAACATGCTTAATGTCAATCCGACAGGTAAAGCGAAAGGAATCGGTCGTTTGTCTGTATATAAACCGACAACCGGCTGCATGACAGATGAGACCATATTTAATGTAAAAGCGATAAATCCAAGTTGTGTAAATGTCAGCCCGAGTGACTGCTCTAAAATCGGAAACATCGCTGGAATAACAGCTTGTAACGTATCATTTAACATATGACATAAACCGATAATAACGAGAATAGGATAAATAGTTTTATTATTTCTGTTCGTATCTCTCAATGTAGATTCACCCTTTAAAAATAATCAAAATGATATACAAATTTTACGCTCTTTTCATATCATACACTAATAAAATGCTTATGACTTAAGGAGTTGAGAAAAAATTTAGTTAAGTATTCGTACGTGCCTAATAGATGCATTCAAAAAACGTCTTTTGTATAGATTAGTTTATTGAATGACTTGTTATTTATCTCAGGTGAAATATGCTTCACTTTTCGCAGGCGATCGTTTCAGAACTATACTCCGCGCGTGCCCACGAAGAATTGGGGTACATTCTTCGTCAGTCTTCGTATCGTTCTTTCACTCCGAATATCTATCGTAAGTTTTTTCCATTGCCAACTTCAAAACTTCTATTATCGTATGTGTGTTAAAGGCTTTCAAATGTACATAATCAAATAAGTTTACCATCTACTTCATTATACTTGCGGGTAAGGAGAACTGAAGTTTATTTCTTATTAGTCTTCGTACATTTCCTTTCAGCACTTTTTCAATCAATTCTTATACTCAGCACTATAATTAAGCGAAAGAAATTACCTGTCACTCCTAGGGGAATAGTGAGATAGGTGTACCTATCTCACTACACGTTACCGAAAATCCCTGTAGAATCGCTGGAAGCGAGAATACAGAAGTTGAGGTAGTGCCAAGGAAAGGACAGGTAAATTTCTGAAGCGCACTCTAGTCATTGGAGAAGTTCAGGAAAGAAGAATGTACGTCAATTCTTCGTGGTGCCCTCGGAAAGCGAGGGTCCTTCCGTAGTGGTATGACAAGTACTAGACTATACAAATACCTAGCTTATAAATTAATGCTTGATTTAAACGTAAGAAAGCATAGTTCATTTCTCAAACGCTAATTATTTATCATTCGTATCAATATGCTTGCTCTACGTATGACAAATCGATAAAATAAACGTATACGCAATCGTTTAGGAAAGAGGAAAACATGATGAAAACATCCATTTATGGACTGACATTTAAAGAACTAACAGACTGGCTCGTCGAACGCGGTGAACAAAAGTTCCGCGCTGAACAAGTATGGGACTGGCTGTATAAAAAACGCATCACATCATTTGATCAGATGAAAAACGTGAATAAATCATGCATCACATTATTAGATGAACACTTTTTTATTAAAACGTTAACTGAAGAAATCGTCCAAGAATCATCTGACGGAACGATGAAATTCTTATTCAAACTAGCAGACGGTAACTTAATTGAAACAGTGCTTATGCGCTTTAATTACGGTTTATCTGTTTGTGTGACGACACAAGTCGGTTGCAACATCGGTTGCTCATTCTGTGCGAGTGGACTCCTCACGAAAAGCCGTGACTTAACAGCAGGCGAAATCGTTGAGCAAATTATGCACGTACAAATGCACTTAGATAAACGTGCAAAAGAAGAGCGTGTGAGTCACATTGTCGTTATCGGTATTGGTGAGCCTTTAGATAACTTCGATAACGTCATGAACTTTTTATACGTCGTTAACGAAGATCGTGGCTTAAACATCGGCGCTCGTCATATTACTGTATCAACGAGTGGTTTAGCACATAAGATTTATGATTTTGCTGATACAGATATTCAAGTGAACTTAGCCGTTTCTATTCACGCGCCGAACAATGATTTACGGACGCGCATTATGAAGATTAACCGCGCGTTTCCACTTGAAAAGCTCATGCCGTCGATTAAATATTATTTACAGAAGCGAAATCGCCGGATTACGTATGAGTACATTATGCTTCATGACGTAAATGATAAAGAAGAGCATGCACGTGAACTGTCGACATTGCTCGCAGATCATCGCCATTTAGCGTACGTTAATTTAATTCCGTACAACTCAGTGGATGAGCATGATCAATATCGCCGCAGTGAGACAGCGACGATTCAGAAGTTCCATGAAACGTTGAAAAAACGAGGCATTGCTTCAGGTGTTCGTTGGGAACAAGGGGCAGATATTGACGCAGCATGTGGGCAATTACGTAGTAAACAAATGAAAAAAGCAGAATAAAAAACTTCCTTGATGTGAGCTGATTAAGTAGCTACGTCAAGGAAGTTTTATTTTTCTTCATGATGTTCAAATGCATCTTTTAATTCATCTTCAATCGTCGTATCAGACATTGGTACTTTTGCCCGGTACGAAGCTCTTAACAGTAAGTGACCAGAAACAGGTGCTGTTAAAAAGACGAACACAATCGCGAGTAATAAACGAATACTAATAAATTGCTCAGTAATGCTTAAGTATAAAAAGCATCCGGTTAACGTAATTAATATCGCAACAGTCGTCGTCTTCGTTGCTGCGTGTGCGCGTGTGTACACGTCAGGAAAGCGAATAATACCGATGGCACTGACGACACTGACGATTGCTCCGAACAATATCACACTGGCGAATACGTACTCAAGAATCACGCTTACGTTCAACGACAACACCCCTTTCGATAAATTTAGAGAAAGCAATTGTACTAATGAAAGATAAAATCGATAAGACGATAATGACGTCTAAAAAGGCACGCGTTTGATACAAAATCGAAACAATCGCAATGGCTGGAATTAAGTTTACCCCGACGACATCCATCGCGATGACACGGTCAGGAAATGTCGGTCCCATCGCGATTCGAATGAACGTAATGAAGATAGCAACTCCGAATAAGATGAGAGACGTTATTAACATGATGTTAATCATTAGCGGCTCACCTCCATAATGGCGACTTCGAACGTTTGTAGTGACCGTTCGAGATCAGCTTGCGTACGTTTAATATCCATCGCATGAATGTAAAACACATTGCCTTCAGGTGCTACTTCCATGACGACAGATCCTGGTGTGAGCGTCAGCAATAACGCGAGCGTCGTAACTTCCCATTCCCCTTCTAAAATTGTTTCATATTTAAAAATACCTGGTTCGATAATAATTTCTGGACTTAATATATGTTTAATGACCATAATGGCTGATTGAATCGTCTCGGAAATGAAGATGAGCACGAGTTTAATCACTGCATACATACGGTATAAATAAAATTTCCCCCCGAAAAAATGTCGCATGAGAAACACGATTGCCGTTCCGACGACGAATCCTTTAACGAACGTCGTTAAATGAAAGCCGACATCATTAAATAACATCCACAAAAATGCAATAAACAAGTTAAGTAAAAATTGTAAAGCCATTACGATCACCTCTTTTTCATAAAATTATTTGCCTAAAACTGCTTCAATATAAACGTCAGGATGCGCGAGTGTATGGGCGGCATCTTGAACGAAGACAGCGAGGGTTTCTGCACCAACACCGATAAAAATCATCGCGACTGCTAAAAGAACGAGTGGCGTAATCACGCGCTTTTTAAGTGGGCGCTGATCATCTGGTCCGATAATCGTTTCACCCCAGAAGCTATTCGCAAAAATACGAATGAGCGAATAAAGGACGAAAAGTGACGAGATTAAACCAGCAGCTAATAGCACGTAATGACCACTTTCGATGGCACCTTGGCTAATGAGCACTTTTCCTAAGAAACCACTTAATGGCGGAATACCCGCAAGTGCTAACATCGTTGTGAAAAAGATCCAGCCGAGCATTGGGTAGTTTTGAATTAACCCACTCATATCGAATATTTTCGTGCGATTCGTTAATGCAATCATCGTTCCAGCGATTAAAAATAGCAATGCTTTTACGACCATATCATGCACTAAATAATAAACGGCTCCTTCAAATGCAACAGTCGTTGAAATAGCTAGTCCGACGAGTAAAAATCCGATCGTTATAACGACGTTAAAGGAAACGATTTGCCGAATATCATTATAAGCAATCGCCCCGAGACTCCCCCCGATTAACGTAAGAACGGCAAGTACGGCAATAATCGTATGTGTCGTTGATGGTTCATGGTAAAACAGTAACGTAAACATACGGAACAGTGCATAAACACCGACTTTCGTTAACAGCGCCCCGAATAAAGCGGCAATCGCTGGTGGTGGTGAACTGTATGAGCCAGGCAACCATTGGTAAAGAAGTAGCCCTGCTTTTAAACTAAAGACGACTAAAAACAATATACTAATGACTGTTAGTAATGGTGTCTGTCCAACTTCTGCAATGCGCTCGGATAAATGAGCGAAGTTTAACGTGCCGAGTGTCCCGTATAAAAACGCAATCGCAACGAGAAAGATCCACGACGATAACACGTTAACAGCAATATATTTAAGTGATTCACGGAATTGTCGCTTCGTCCCCCCGAGAGAAATAAGGACGTAAGATGCGAGTAACATGACTTCGAATGTAACGAATAAGTTAAATAAATCCCCTGTCAAAAATGACCCATTCACTCCTGCGACTAAAAAGAGGACGAATGAATAAAAGTATGTATGCTCACGGTCTTTTCCAATCGTTGACATGGCATAGAGTAAACAGATGGACGTAACGAAGCTCGACGTTAAGACGAGCAGCATTGAAAATGAATCAGCAACGAATAAAATGCCAAATGGCGGTTGCCATCCACCGAAATCAATCCGCATAATCCCCTCTGATTGAATCATGTTCAGAACGTATAAACTGATCCCTGTATTGATGACCATTACTGCGAAACTGATGATGCGCTGTGTGACGATATTATTTTTGAAAAATGTGAGTATAATAGCTGTTATGACAGGCAAAGCCATCGGTAAAACAATTAAATTATTCATCTGGCATACCTCTTAACTGTTCTAAATTATCCGTGCCGAGCATTTGATACGTTCGGTACGCGAGCACGAGAAAGAAAGCTGTTACCCCGAAGCTAATAACGATTGACGTTAAAATGAGCGCTTGTGGCAATGCATCAGCATATTCAGTCGATTTTTCTCCAATGAGTGGCACACTTCTGCCACCGAGTCCACCCATCGTCATAAGCAATAGATGTCCAGCATGCGTTAAAATCGCCGTTCCGATGATGATACGAATGACGTTTTTAGACAACATTAAATACGTCGCACATGTTACTAAAATTCCTGATAAAATAATAATCATCGTTTCCATCAGCTAAACATCCTCACTTATATTAATAATAATTGTTACGACGACGCCAACGACAGCTAACGCCACCCCTGTTTCAAAAACAGTCACTGTTGAAAGTTCTAATTCTCCGAAAAATGGTGCTTCGACTACTGCGAACGTATGGCTTAAAAATGGTTCGTTAAAAATAAGTCCACCGAATCCTGTGGCGACAACGATAAATGCTCCGATTGCAGCAACTATTTTAAAGTCGAGCGGTATCCCCTCACGAACTGTATTTATATCATAGGCTAATAATAATAAAACGAGCGCAGACGCTAGCACGAGTCCACTGACGAAGCCACCGCCTGGATTGTTATGTCCAGAGAAAAATAAGTAAACGGCGAGCGTTAAAATAATGAAGACGACAACTTTAGTGACGGATTGTAAAATGACTTCATTTATTTTCAAGTTTCTTCGCCTCGCTTCCTCGTTTTAATTTAATGAGTGAATATACACCGATTCCCGCGATAAATAAAACGACCACTTCTAGCATCGTATCAAACGCACGGAAGTCGGCTAAAATCGTATTAACGATATTTTTTCCACCAGCTAATTGATAAGCATCTTCGAAATAAACTGAAATCGAATCGAATAATTTTCCGTTATGAACAACGAGCGCGACAAGTGTAAATGAAAGTCCGACCGCAATCGACACGAGTAAATGAAAAGCTTTCGTCCGTGGACGACGTCGCTCCATCGTCCAATCAGGTAAGAAATAAAAGGACAATAAGAATAATGCAGTCGTTACTGTTTCAATAACGAGTTGCGTGAGCGCTAAATCCGGTGCACGGAATAAGACGAACAACATCGCTACTGAAAACCCGATTAATCCATTTAATAAAATGGCTGGTAGTCGTGATTTAACGAATAAAATCGTAATAACGGCGATCGTAATAATAATCGCTAACAACACTTCAAACGTGTGCAACGGTGAATTGTTCACAAAACTAATCGAAAATGCACCTGTATAAGCCATGACACTGCCGACTAACAATGTTAACGTAATGAAAATATAGAGCAAATAATGGCGTAAAAAGCCTGTCATGTACGTTGACGTTAATCTCGAGCCAATAGGTCCACTACGCGTAATAATAAAGTTATAAAGCGCATCGATTGAATTTCTTTCCGGGAATAATTGGTAAATAAAGCGCCATGAAGGTAACGTACGATATAAAATAATGCCGAGTACAATGACTCCTGCCGTCATAAATATTTCTGTATTAAAGCCGTGCCACGCCGTTATATGAACGGGCTCCATCGTCTGTGCTAATGTTGGAAACACCGTAAGCATCGCCGGGAAAATGAGAAACTCTCCAATTGTATTTGGGATGAAAAAGACCCCAACGACGAGCACACTTAAAATCGTCGGTGCAATTAACATACCGATATCTGGCTCAGATACTTCTCGTTCTAACAATTCCGGCTCATATTTTCCTAAAAACGTTTGAATAATAATGATTAAGCTGTAAACGAACGTTAAAACACTTGCGATCCAAGCGACTATTGGAAACATTAAACCAACCGATTCAATAGAAAAGACATTCAATTGTTGAACGTTTAAAATTGCTGAGAAAAACATTTCTTTACTTAAAAAACCATTGAATGGCGGTAAACCAGCCATAGATAAACTACCGATAACAGCGATCGTAAATGACATTGGTAGCAAAGCCATTAACCCACCGAGTCGACGAATATCACGCGTACCGACTTGGAAGTCAACGATACCGACAACCATGAAAAGCGCACCTTTAAACGTCGAGTGATTCACTAAATGAAAGAGCGCGGCAAATGCTGCTTGCGTATAAATAACCCCTTCAATTGCTGGGTGTAACGACGCTGAACTGAGTCCGAACAAACACATAATTAGTCCGAGCTGACTAATGGTCGAATACGCAAGTAAAGCTTTTAAATCCGTTTGACGAATAGCTGAGAAAGATCCCCAGAAAAGCGTCACAATTCCGACGATACTCACTGCCCAGAACCAGACGTTATTCCCGCCGAAAAATGGTGTAAAACGTGCAACGATATAAATACCAGCTTTAACCATCGTTGCCGAGTGCAAGTAAGCACTGACAGGTGTCGGAGCTTCCATCGCATCTGGTAACCAAATATGGAACGGAAACTGTGCCGATTTTGAAAATGCACCGAGTAAGACTAAAATAATCGCCGGTAAAAAGAGCGAGTGATCTGATACAGTGCCTGCTAATGCGATAATATCACTAATGACGAATGTTCCCGTCATCACGTAAACCATTAAAAATCCAGCGAGCATGGCAAATCCACCAGAAATGGTAATGAGCAATGCTTTTTTCGCTCCGTAACGTGATCCCTTACGATGAAACCAGAAAGCGATGAGTAAAAATGATGAAATACTCGTCAATTCCCAGAAGACGTATAATAAGAGTAAATGATTCGCGAAAACAACCCCGAGCATACTTCCCATAAATAAGAGCAAGTAACAATAGAAATGGCGGAGTGACTCGTGCGTTGATAAGTAGTAAATAGAATATAAAACGACGAGCATACCAATCCCAGTAATTAATAACGAGAAAATCATGCTGAGACCGTCGATTTTCGTTAGTAAATTAAGTCCATATGACGGAATCCAGTCATATGTATATGTAAATGTCTTCCCTTCCGCAAGCGCCGGTAAGAAACGTAATAGAGCGATGAACAAAGACGCCGGAACAATTAAGACGAACCAGCCGATGTGAATGCGTGAGAAAAACAATTTATGGAGAAGCGGTATGAGAACCGCTGCAATAAATGGAATGAAAATAGCCATATTTACAGTAACCAAAAGAAAACCTCCTGCTAATGTCATTCGTGCTTAAGTATATGTGTGGTGAATAGTGCGTCACGTTTGTAAAATTACGCGATTTATTTAAAGGAAACACGATTAAATGGTTGAATGAAGGGTATGAATAATATTCATCTTTTAATAAGAAAGGTGTAAAAAGAAAATTTACATTATCAATTATATACTAAACATATATACTCTGCACTTTAAAAGACTAAATTTATTGAAAAAAAGCTTGAGAAATATGGAAATATACAATCGTTTAGCGTATGCTAGAGAAATATATTATACATGCATTTTCATACAGAGGAAAGATAGACAGTTTCATGAGACATGCTATGATGAAACGAAATATGTTGGAGAAGGAGATAGACGCAATGGTTAAAATTAAAGGACAAATGGATGAATGTATTTTAGTCTGTGTCTATTATGGACCGAACGGTGAGCGACTGATTAAGCGTGGGCATATGTTAGCAGAGATGTTAGAGTGTCCTTTATACGTGTTAACAGTTGATCAATTACCGTACGATGAATTTGATGCAGAGAAATCTGATTACGTTGAGACGTGGCAAGAGTTATCACGCGAATTAGGTGCTAAACAATTTATTATTCGTGATAACGAACATAAACCTTCTGTAAAAGTTATTTCAGAGGTAGCTCATCAATATAACGTGACACAAGTGATTATCGGTCAAACTCCACAAAATCGTTGGGAAGAAATTACGAAAGGTTCTTTCGTCAACGCATTACAACGAGAGATATCATCATTTATTGATATACATATCGTCTCTCTGGACCGAAGAATCCGTAGTAGCAAAGGTGATATTTACGAAAAAGGTGTACGTGCATTTTTAGTAAATAATGAAGATAATACGTACGTGCTCAGCTTTACACGTTCAAAAAAGAATGAGTACGAAGGTATTTTTTATAAAGAAATCGGCACAGACTTTAATAACGGTATTTTCAAGTTCCACCACGGCGGAAAAACCGTCCAAGTCGATATAGAAGAAGACAAAGTTGTAGAAAAGATAACCGAACCACCAAACGTATAGAGCGGTGTATTGGATGCATGTCACCCGTTTATCTTCACTGTGGCCATTTCTTTTCCGCCGGCACGCGGAAATGGTAGTGGATTTATGGAACGACAGAGTCGGTCAAATAAAGAAAAGGTAATTTCAGTAAATT
>Ga0079226_10003674_pt1 | contig 11754 bp, 4 predicted proteins | sample Poulit2014_FD_76345 | JGI IMG/M metagenome (GOLD analysis project Ga0079226, IMG submission 76345) | Agricultural soil microbial communities from Georgia to study Nitrogen management - Poultry litter 2014 | ecosystem: Environmental > Terrestrial > Soil > Agricultural land | place: USA: Georgia... | reverse complement strand
TGAGCGCGGCGGCGGCCGTGCTTTTGGTAGTGGGACTTTTTGCCTATTACGGCAGCCCGACCAGCAGCAATGAGGCTGATATTGGCATACGAGAACTTATTGCTAAAAAAGGGGAACGAGCAACCTATGTCCTTAATGACAGCACCAGAATTATACTCCATGCCGGCAGCCGGTTAGAAGTCCCTCTCAATTTTAATATTGACAAGCGGGAACTCTACCTGGAGGGAGAAGCCTATTTTGAGGTGGCGCATGATCCGGACAAACCGTTTGTCGTCCGCTCGCGGGAAGCCTATACGCGGGTACTGGGGACCAAGTTTTTGGTTCAGGCCTGGTCCGGAAAAGATGACCGTGTGGAGGTAGTTGTATCTGAAGGTAAGGTAGCGTTTGGAAATAATTCATCCGGTGATATGGGAAAAACAGAAGAAACTGTCGTCGGCCGCAACCAGAAAGGTATTCTGTTGGGAAGTGAGGGGCCGGTGGTCACTGATAACGCAGACCTGGAATGGTATCTGGGATGGACCCGGGACCGGTTGTTTTTCGACGATCGTCCCCTGAGTGAAATTATACCGCGTCTCGAGCGCTGGTATGATATAGATATACAAACAGCAGATCAGGAAATCGCCTCAGAAAAGCTTACCGCAGAAATAGATGTAAGTCAATCGATGGGAGAGGTGATGCGGAATATGGCTTTGTCGCTTGATCTGCATATGGAAAGAGATGGCGGCACAGTGACATTCGGCGTCAAGAAATAAGGTTAGTAAATAAGGTAGTTAACAGAAGTAATCCTAATTGGGTGGATACAAAACTTTAGCAGAAAAAAATAAAGAATAATATGGATACGACCGGGATACGAAAAATTGGATTTCGCTTGCAATCTTTAGCCTTTGCAGGGTTGATATTCTTATTGCTATTGGCTCCAGTCAAATTGTTTGCTCAACAGGCCCCGTCTGAGTTGGAACAGTCGCTTGTTATGCAAAATACCGAGATGCCTCAATTAGACGAGGCTCTTGCTGAGGAATTACAGCAGGTAATTAATTTGGAGCTGACCAATGCAAGTATAGAGCATGCCCTGGAGGTAATAGCCCGAAAGGCGGACCTTAAACTCATGTACAGTGAGGCGCTTCTGGTGCCTGAAAAAAAGGTGACGCTTCATTCAGATGGAATCAGCCTTAACAATGCGCTCTGGCAGGTATTGGACGAGACAGGCCTCCGTTATGCATTATCCCAAAATCGTCAGCTGATATTACTGAAAATGCAAGAAACGGAGCCAGTCGAAGTAGTGCAGGAGACGATTACGGGTACGGTTACCGACGCCGAGTCCGGAGAGACTTTACCGGCTGTAAATGTTTCTGTGATGGGTACGACTATTGGAACTTCTACAGATGAGAATGGTAATTATGAACTCAATAATGTGCCATCCTTGCAAGATACTTTGCTGTTCTCATTTGTGGGTTACGAAGTCAGGAAAGAACCCATAGATGGGAGGATGGAGATTGAAGTAGAACTGGTTCCTCAGACTGTAGAGGGAGAAGAGCTGGTTGTTGTTGGGTATGGTTCACAGGAAAAAGCAAGTGTAATTGGATCAATTTCAGATGTCGATGTTGGGGAGCTTAAAACACCAACTCGATCCTTGAGTAATAGCCTTGCAGGCAACCTTGCGGGTGTAATTGGAGTGCAGCGAAGTGGTGAGCCGGGTTATGACGACGCAAGTTTTTGGATCCGGGGCATTAGTACATTTGGGGCAAATAAGGAGCCATTGGTTTTGGTTGACGGGGTTGAACGCTCACTTAATAATATTGAGCCTGAAGTGATCGAAAGCTTTAATATCCTGAAGGATGCCACTGCAACAGCTGTTTATGGAGTACGAGGGGCAAATGGAGTGGTAATGATAACAACTAAAAGAGGAAACGAAGGTAGGCCGCAAATTGACATTAAGGCGGAACAGGGAATTAGCGGGGCTACTATGCTTCCGGATTTTGTTAGCGGGGCTACGTATGCCGAGTTATATAACGAAGGGAAAGTATTGCGGGGGGAAGTTCCTTTCTACTCTGAAGAAGCTATACAAAAATATCGTGATCAGTCAGAGCCTTATCTGTATCCAAGTGTTGATTGGATGGGGCAATTGATTAAAGACTGGTCAACAAATCGACGTATAAATATGAATGTCTCTGGAGGCGGGGATATGGCTCGTTATTTTGTAGGAGCAACTTACTATTCTGAAGATGGTATGTTCAGGGGAAACAGTTTGGGTAAGTACAATACCAATATAAAATTGAACCGCTATAATTTTCGTGGAAATGTAGATATTAATCTCCATCAGAATACAAAATTGGCATTGAGTCTGGGAGGTATTCTTGTTGACTCCAATTATCCTGGAACGGGCACAGCTGATATTTTTAGTAACACAATGAGGGCAACACCAGTTATATTTCCGGCCCGGTATCCAGATGGTAAAATTCCTAATTTGGAGAGTGGGTCTGCCTTCAATCCTTATGCCCAATTGACTCAGTCGGGATTTAGTACCGAGTGGAGGAATACGCTGCAGTCTACTATCAGTTTAGAGCAAAATCTATCGTCACTTACTGAGGGATTAAGAGCTCAGGCACGATTTTCATTTGATGCCTACAATCAACATAATATTCAGCGTCATAAGACTCCTGATACATGGATTGCTACCGGGAGGGAGCAGGACAGCCTGATTTATCGTCAAACGAGAATCGGTGATGATTATTTAGGTTTTGCTAAACAATCCTGGGGAAATCGTGCAATCTATTTTGAAGCTTCGGCGGATTATGACCGAGCTTTTGGCAGGCATCGCTTAGGTGGATTACTTCTTTATAATCACCGAAATTTTGTGGATGCCGAGGCGACAACATCAGAAGGAGCCCTGCCATATAGGGAACAGGGAATAGCTGGCCGGGGAACGTATTCTTATGATGACAGATATTATATGGAGTTTAATTTCGGATATAATGGTTCCGAGAACTTCAGGACTGGCCATCGTTTTGGCTTTTTCCCATCTATTGCTGTAGGCTGGCGTGCATCCGAGGAAGATTTTTGGGAATCTTTGTTACCGGTAATCAGCCATTTAAAGCTGAAAACTTCATATGGTATTGTTGGAAATGATGAGATTGGTGGCAGGAGGTTTGTTTACATGAGCATAATAGGCGAAGGGAACGGAGGATATAACTTTGGTGAAGACAACAGAAGTGTTAGTGGTCGAGGAACGGAAGAGTGGGGCACGATAAATGCTACATGGGAAAGGGCAAAAAAAGCTAATGCCGGTTTAGAAATGGAGTTGTTCGATAAATTTATGATCCATACGGATCTGTTTTACGAACGTAGGGATGGTATTTTTATGCGCCGTAGATCAACACCGGGCATTCTGGGCATCCTTAATGAACCATGGGCCAATATCGGCATAATGGAGAATAAAGGCATTGATGGCAATATTGAATACACGGATGGATTTGGAGACTTGCGTTTTACAATACGAGCTAATTACACTTTCACACAGAATAAAATATTAGAAAATGATGAACCTGATTGGAAATATGAATATCAAAACAGAAAGGGAAAAAAATATGGACAACAGTTCGGTTTAGTAGCATTGGGGTTATTCGAAAGTCAGGAAGAAATAGATAACTGGCCTGAACAGAAATTCGGGAATTATCTGCCTGGAGATATCAAATATAAAGATGTTAACGGCGATGGGGTAATCGATTCCTATGATGAAGTAGCTATTGGTCATTCCGATATCCCGGAATTAGTATATGGTTTTGGCGCAAGTATCAACTATAGAAACATAGATTTTTCATTTTTATTACAGGGCGTCGGGCGAGTGTCTACTATGCTTAGCGGCGAAGGGTTTTTCCCTTTTTTAGAGGGAGGAAATCGTGGAAATATTATAACCAAAGTAAAAGAGGATCGCTGGACACCGGATAATCCTGATCCCAACGCGACGTTCCCCCGCCTATCAGTAGGTAATATACCCAATAATTATAGGCCTTCTACCTGGTGGCAGCGAGATGCTGGATTTGTACGTCTAAAAAATGCTGAAATAGGTTTTTCTCTTCCCCGAAGTTGGATTCAAGGAATAAATGTCCAAAATGTAAGAATCTACGCTAATGGATTTAATTTGCTGACTTTTAGCAAATTCGATCTTTGGGATCCTGAAATAGGAGGAGGCCGGGGAGCGGGATATCCTCCCCAAAGAGTGATAAATATGGGCATTAACGTTAATTTTTAGAATTTAAGTGAATTGTTATGAAACCTCGATATGCCATCTATTTTTTTGTATGGGGTATAGTACTGTTATTTGTTAATAGCTGTGAAGATTTTTTAGATAAGCAACCTACTGAGCGATTAACAATAGATGAAGTGTTCTCGGAGCGGGAAGAAACAGAAAGTTATTTATGGAATATATACAGTTATGTTCCGGATGAATCAAATATGTGGACTGGTCATCCTTGGGTTGGCGCCTCGGACGAAGGAGACATGACCTGGGAACGAGGCGGGTATGATACTTACCTGATTAATGAGGGTAATTGGAATCCTACATCCAACTACTATCAGTTTTGGGATCACTACTACAAGGGCATTCGGTCTGCAAGCGTTTTTTTGGACCGAATAGAAGGACACCCAGAGCTTTCGGATCAACAGATTATGCGTTTTAAAGCAGAAGCGCGTTTTCTCAGGGCTTTTATGTACTTTATGTTGCTTAGACAATATGGCCCTGTGATTATCATAGAGGAAGTGTTACCGGTAGATGCTAAAATAAGTGAACTACAGCTGCCTCGTGCAACATTTGATGAGTCCGTTGGCTATATCGAAGAAGAGTTAGATCAATCAATACAAAATCTTCCCCTTGATGTTACTGATCAAAACTGGTTGGGCCGCGCCACTCAAGGGGCAGCAATGGCACTGAAATCACGCCTTCTTCTTTATGCTGCAAGTCCGCTGTACAATGGGAATAGTCAATATGCTTCTTTTACTAATCAGGATGGTACGCAGCTGATTAATCAAAATTATGATGATAATAAGTGGAAAAAAGCAGCTAATGCTGCTAAAGCTGTGATTGATTTAAATCAATATAACTTATACACCTATCAAGATGGCAATGATCCCTATAATAATTATAAATATTTGTTTCTTGAAAAATGGAATGAGGAGACGATTTTTGGAAGAAGTGGTAATGCGGCATGGGATCTTGAAAAGCATTCCGCACCGCGCAGTGTCAACGGATGGTCGGGCGTTGCAGTCACACAAAAGCAGGTGGATGCCTATTTTATGGCCGATGGTAAAATTATAAATGACAATGGCAGTAATTATATAGAGGAAGGATTCTCTACAGAGGATACAGAGTACACCGAAGAGGGAACCTGGAATATGTATACCAATCGTGAGCCGAGATTTTATGCGTCCGTTACTTACAACGGCAAGCGGTGGCCTTTTGATGGACACAAAGTAGAACTTTTTGCAGAGGGCGCGAGCGGGGCCAAAGGGTCTCATGATCACTCTAAAACAGGCTATTTGTTATACAAGTTTACCAATCCCGATTCTGATATTGTGCAAGGTGATCATCCGCATAAAGTATGGATTGTATTTCGATTGGCTGAAATGTATTTAAATTATGCCGAATCGTTGAATGAATACGACCCTGGGCATCCGGACATTGCTGAATATGTGAACTTGGTGCGAAATAGGGCGGGATTACCTGATTTGTCTTCTGGGCTCTCCCAGGAGGAGATGCGGAGGCAGATACGGCATGAGCGCAGAGTGGAGCTTGCTTTTGAAGGACATCGTTATTTTGATACTCGCCGCTGGAAAATTGCCGAACAAACAGACGGCGGAGCATTTGAAGGAATGAATATTAACGTTGGCGACAGTTTTGATGATAAAGAGTTCTATGAGCGGACCATTTTTGAAACACGGATATTTGAACCTAAAATGTATTTATGGCCCTTGCCACAATCAGAAATGGATCGCAATGATCAATTGATTCAAAATCCGGGATGGTAATAAAAAAAGACCTCCTGAATCGGTTGATTCACAAGACCCGTAATTTTATATCAAATGGCCGAATAAATTGCTCTCCTTAGCAGCTTATTCGCGCCTTCTTACCATGAGTACCGCCGTGTTTGATCTTTTTGTGATTCACTGAAAGGTCAAATACTTCAAACACCTGGGATACTACGAGAAATTGATCAAAGATCATTCCTATAATGAGGGAGCCGACTTACAATGCTAAGTCAAAACCTAACGGCTATTTGCATCACCCCCAACTGAATACCCCAGGATTATATAACGCAGAAAAATACGCAGCAGGTAATGGATGAAAAAATACTGCAAATAATAACATAATATAAACCAGGTCAGTCGAAAGAAAGATAAGGAAAAAATAAACCTTGTATTTAAAGGAGCTTTTTTTAATTTAAATCAAAGGGGGAATGGGATAGCTTTTATCCGGTTTTTTCTCAGCATTCAGATCATTTAAAACAATAAAACACAAGGGTATAAGTATGAAATATGCTACGATAAGGATCCTTTCACTGTTTTCTTTATTGGTGCTTTCTTCGACACTGGCCTTGCAGGCACAGGATCTTTCCGTATCGGGACAGGTGGTTGACGCCAACAGCGGACAAACGCTGCCGGGGGTTAATATCACGGTTCAGGGAACGACGCAGGGGACCACCACCAATGCGGAAGGGACCTATGAAATAACGGTTCCTTCCGATGCGACATTGATTTTTTCTTTCATAGGGTTCCAGAAAATGGAAGTGCCCGTGGAGGGAAGGAGCACCGTCGACGTGGAACTTCAGGAGTCAACGGCGGCCCTTGATGAGGTCGTGGTCGTGGGCTTCGGCACGCAGCGCAGGGCGGATGTGACGGGAGCGGTCAGCTCAGTGTCCGCCAGCGAACTCGAAGAACAGCCGCTGACCAATACGGAGCTGGGCTTGCAGGGGCTGACTCCGGGTTTGACGGTTCAGTACGAGGGAGGACAGCCCGGCGAGGAGGAAGCGGTAACAAGGATCCGGGGGACCGGCACCCTGAATAACGCCAATCCATTAATCCTGGTTGACGGCGTCGAGCAATCGCTCAGTACGCTTGAGCCCCAGTCGATTGAATCGATAACGGTGCTCAAAGATGCCGCTTCTGCCGCTATCTATGGCTCGCGCGCTGCCAATGGTGTTATTTTGGTCACGACCAAAAGAGGGGCCAGTTCCGGCATGACCGTTAAATACAATGCTCACGTCGGAATACAGAATGAGATCGGATTTCCGGAAGGCGCTTCCAAAGAGGACTGGATGAGGCTGGAAAACGAAGCCCAGATTAACGCCGGCGGATCTGCGACGTATTCGGAAGAATATATTCAGAATGTAGTGGCCGGGACCAATCCGCTGGAATATCCGTTTGCAGAGTGGGAAAAGGGGACTTTTAATGATAATGCCCTCGAGCAAAATCATTCTCTGTCAGTATCTACGGGAAGTGATCTCGGGCGAATTTTTGCAATAGTGAATTACACCGATACCGACGGCATTATCGATAACTTCAATAACAAGGAAGCAAGTATCCGCCTTAACACTGATCTGTATATCACGGACAATTTAACGGCCAAGGCTAATCTTTTATATCGGAACCGGGATGTGACCGGGCCCGGATTTACGCCGCAGCGCATAACTCAGGCGATTCTTCACGCCAACCGCAACGGGATTATGAGCTATCCGGATGGGCGGGAAGCTACGGGGGATCTGATGCTCGGCGGATTGTATAATCCATTTGTCATGTCTCATTCCGGCGAAACAATACGCCTGAGTAACGATATTGTTGGAACATTGGGATTTGATTATCAGATTAGTGACCAGTTTTCGCTGGAAGGAGACTTTACCGCCAATATCACCGGCACTGATGAGACGATCTTCAGAGAATCCCGCAGTGAAATGATCGATTATGTAACGGGTGATCCGGCGCCGGCAAGCGGCTGGTTCAGTACCAATACCCTGCAGGAAGGTCGCTATTCGGAAAGGGAACTGAGCCAGCGGTTGTTTCTGAATTATGAACAGAATATTGCTTCCCATGAACTGAGTGGGGTCGTGGGGTATGAAGAAATTTATAACAGTGCGGAACAGGTTTCCGCGGCCCGGGCAAACTTCTTTAACAATGATCTGAGATCGCTCACTGCGGGAGATGCAGGCAACCAGCGAACCTGCCAGGCCTATGACGATCCGGGTGATTACACGGGAGAATGTTACAATTATGAGTGGAGGCTTCGCTCCTTTTTCGGCAGGGGGAATTATACCTACGACGACCGGTATTCTCTGCAGGCGAACCTGCGATATGACGGTTCCTCCCGGTTTGGCGACGGGCAACGGTGGGGGCTCTATCCCTCGTTCTCGGCGGGCTGGAGAATCTCCAGCGAACAATTTATGGAGAATGTGGACCTGTTTAGCAACCTGCGCCTGAGGGGATCCTGGGGACAGCTGGGGAATCAGGAACTTGGAGATCCTGGGAATCCAATAAGCGGTCTCTTCCAGTTTATGAACACCTACAATCTGAACCAGCCATACCAGTTTAACGGTAATGTGGTGCCCGGTTCCGCCGTCACGGACGCGGGGAATCCGATTATTACCTGGGAGACGACGACCATGACGAACATCGGACTGGATGTGGGGTTGATGGACGACCGCATTGAAATTATCGGCGAATATTTCTGGAATTACACCGATGATATTCTGCTGGATCTGCCGATTCCTCCCACGGTAGGTGTGAACCCGCCCACCCAAAATGCTGCGGAAGTATCCAATATTGGCTGGGAGCTGCAGGTAAACTATAATAGCGCAGCCAAAACGAGCGGAGGCTTCCAGTATTCCATTGGAGTGAATATGGCTGATGTGGTTAATAAAATCGAAAGTCTGAGCGGGCAAGGCCCCTTCTATCCGGATGTGTTTACCGTTTGGGCCGAAGGTCATTCCATAAATTCGCTGCGGGGCTTCACCTCTCCCGGTCTGTACCGAACCCAGGAAGATTTAGAGAACTATCCGACCAGGGTTAGTCAGAATGCGGGGATTGGAGATATTATTTACCGGGATCTGAACGGGGACGGCAATCTTTCTCAATCACTTGCCATCGACGGGGGAGATCAAATCATCATGGGGAATGAAGATCCCCGTTATGAGTTTGGCATTAATTTTAAAGCCTCCTACCGCGGATTTGATTTCTCTATGTTTTGGCAGGGGGTCTTGCAGCAGTATCATACCCTTGACGGGGCGGTCATGGAAGGTCCGAACTGGCAAAATTTTATCCCGGAAATTATGGCCGAGGAAACGTTTCACGAGGAAAGAAATCCCGACGGGACATGGCCTAAAGTTACCGCCGGGAATACCTGGAATTTGCAGGAATCGGATTTTTGGCTGCAGGATACCAAGTATATCAGGCTCAAGAATTTACAGATTGGCTATCGAGTTCCCCAGCCGTGGGTCAGTACGCTGAGAGTTTATGTGGCAGGTACGAATATGCTGACGTTCACGCCCACGGATCTGTTCGATCCTGAACTGCCGAGGGGAAGAAGTCAGTTCTTCCCACATGCAAAGAAAATCAGCTTAGGCGTGAACGTGACTTTTTAATAGTTATTTGAAGAGGATATTATTATGAAATTAAGTACAATAATCAGTCTGTTTTTAGGAGTCGTTTTTATAGTCGGATGTGATGACGGGTTGGACATTTTACCTACGGGAACCGTGGCACAGGAGGTATACTGGGAGCGGGAAAGAGATGCCGTTACGGCCGTCAACGCGGTCTATCGCGAACTCGACGGGCAAGCCATGATCAAGGAACTGGACGGGGTAACCGATATCGGCTACCGGGGTCCGTCGGGACCGGGGACATTGCATGATATCGGCGCCGGTAATATTGTACCGTCCAATGATGCAATAACCAATATATGGGACCGCTACTACACGGGCATCCGGAAAGCCAATGATGTGATTGTCAATATTGACCAGGTTGAAATCGGTGACCCGGAGGTATTGTCGCGGGTAGAGGCGGAAGCACGATTTCTCCGCGCCTATTTTTATACGCAGCTCACCAGTCTCTGGGGGGGTGTCCCGCTAATAGAAGAACCCATTGACATCAACGAGCATGTCGCTCGCACTGGCAAGGAACAGGTTGTTGATTTTGTTATTGCAGAATTGGATACTATTATTACCAACGACCTTCTGCCGCTTAGCTATGCAGGTGAAAATATCGGGCGCGCAACCATGGGGGCCGCGCTTGCCTTAAAGGCCCGGATCGGCCTGCGCAACAGCCTGTGGGAGATCGCCCGGAATGCCTCCCAGGCCGTTATGGATCTTGGGATCTATGAACTGTATCCGGATTACGAGGGACTGTTTCAGTATGATGGTCAAAATTCTTCCGAGATAATTTTTGACAGGCAGTACGCTCCGGACGGGCAGACGTACGGGGCGTTTGGGTATTCGGCGGCTTCCATCGGCGGAAATTCCACGGTTGAACCGCTTCACGGCCTGTATGAACTTATGGAGTTTAACGGTCCCCGGAACCCCGATGATCCATATGAAACTATAGATCCCCGGTGGAATTATACGGTGTATTATACCGGGCAGGCTATCGGGAATGCCACCTATAATTCCCGTCCCGACAGTCCCACACAGGACAGGGTGCAGGTGAGCGAAGCTACCACCCAGCACGGTTATAACCTGAAAAAATGGATAGACTGGCAAAATGACAATGAGAATCCGTCCCTCGGATCGATTAATTTGATCCATATCCGGTATGCGGATGTCCTGCTGATGTATGCCGAGGCGAAAATTGAACTGAATGAAATTGATCAGTCGGTCTATGAGGCTATTAATGAGGTGCGCCAGCGTCCCAGCGTGGATATGCCGCCCATTACCACAGGTAAGAGCCAGGAGGAATTGAGAGATATTCTCAGAAGAGAACGCGGCGTGGAACTGGCGTTTGAGGGATTGCGGCTGTTTGACATGAACCGCTGGGGAATCGGCGAACAAAAAGCGGGCCTGGCACAGGGTTCCTTTTTCTATAATGAAGAGAATGACGAGTGGTACATTCATGATATTGGATTTAACCGGTCATTTAACCCCGAAAGAGATGTGCTCTGGCCCATTCCCCAGAATGAGATGAATAGTAATTCTTCCATTAATGAAAATAATCCCGGATATTAAGTATAAATGAATAACTAAATCGTATATAATTATGAGTAACAAACAACAAAGCCGCCGCGATTTTTTATCCACAGTTGCCCTGGGCACCGTCGGTACGATGGGTGCGGCCGGGATATTGACAAGCTGTGCGGGATCCGGCGCACTACAAAAGGATGAATCGTATGTCACGCTGAGAGAGCAGGCTCCCGACGGCGAGGTACTAAAAGCGGGCCTGGTCGGATGCGGGGGACGAGGCAGCGGGGCTGCCGTAAACTTTCTGGATGCGGGGCCTAATCTTGAAATTGTGGCACTGGGCGATGTTTTTCAGGATCAGCTGGACAAGTGCCGGACCGGCCTGAAGAAAGCCCGCGATGTGGAAATCGCCGACGAGAACTGCTATGTTGGATTCGACAGCTATCAGAAAGTCATAGATTCCGACGTCGATGTCGTCCTGTTTGCCACTCCGCCCCATTTTCGTCCCATGCATGTCAGGGCTGCCATAGAAGCGGGCAAGCATGTCTTCCAGGAGAAGCCGGTGGCGGTGGACCCCACAGGTGCGCGGATGATGGCGGAAACC
>Ga0079226_10003672_pt1 | contig 11759 bp, 10 predicted proteins | sample Poulit2014_FD_76345 | JGI IMG/M metagenome (GOLD analysis project Ga0079226, IMG submission 76345) | Agricultural soil microbial communities from Georgia to study Nitrogen management - Poultry litter 2014 | ecosystem: Environmental > Terrestrial > Soil > Agricultural land | place: USA: Georgia... | reverse complement strand
TATTTAATGGAAATGTTCCATGTACGAAGAATGAGACTAGGACAAAATCAAAACACTTTTGTCCTAGTCTTTTTTCATATATTCAGCGAAGTAGGAGATGAAGCCCCATTTACAGGCAATGGAAAAAAGGAACTAACAGTAAAGAAATGCTTATCCTGTCAGCCTTGTCCTCCCGGTCTTGATAAATTTCGCATTGAAGTCCAGACACGATCCTGATTTGACACACCCGGAAATTTTTCTCCGGCCTCAAGCTTGACCTTTTTTGGATCGTTTACATTACTTCCTGTCTCTCCGATCTCAATATAAACGCCGTTGTTTGGCGCCTTTTGTCCTGCTTGAAATTGTCTGATTTCACCCATCTCGTATTTCTCCTTTATCAGTTGTTGTTTTGTGTTACCGCGAAATCATCCCCTCACGATTTAGTTTGGCTTTACTGATATAGGTTATGTACAAAATAAAAGGAGGTGGCATGCAGCCAGCCTCCCCCTTTGATTAGATTACAACCAGGCTGCCCCAACAATGATAAGAAGGATAAATAGCACGACGATTAGCGCAAATCCTCCAGTTCCATATCCTGTTGTTGGTGCAGGTGCTCCATAACCATATCCGTATGAACATCCTCCACATTGTTGTCCACCAAATCCAAAGCTCATTAAAATGACCTCCTTCAAAATGACCCTCATTCAGCCGGTGAAAATATCTGGAATGAGGTGGTTATGATCTCATTTTTCATAACCGTTTGTTAACTACTGTATGTATCCATCATTGGATATGTTTGGGCGAAACCTAGACCATCGGGAGAAAGTTTTTATGCCTCCCCCTCCATTTGTCCATTACGCCACGCTTAAACTTACATACGATGTACTATAGTTTCGATTGAGGAGGTGTCATATGTCTGCACACCATTATTACCATATGTGTTCTCGTTATAAGGGAAGAAATGTAAGAATTGTTACCCGTGATGGAAAAGTCCATGAAGGCATTATTGAACACGTCGATCAGCAAAAAGTTTATTTGAGACAATTTGGTCATACCGGTCAATCACAATTTGGAGGATACGGTTATGGCTTTTATGGACCTGGATTTGGTTATGGTCGCGGTCTCTTACTAGGTGTAGGACTTGGAGCTATCGGCACGTTGGCTTTGGCTCCACTGTTTTGGTGGTAAAACGCCGGTTAATTTGAAAAAAACAGACGATCATTCAGATCGTCTGTTTTTTACTTGATTCCAGCTATTTTTTCGGAAGGAAGTGAAAGAATTTCATGAATCGACGCTTCGTTGTCTATCATATAATTTTTTACAAGAAAATAACCGGCAGAGTAACCGGCCATTTTAGGATATAATTTAAAACCGTATAAAATGCGCGCATGTTTCGTATGATTTGGAGGGAGTTGCTCATGAGGGAGAATAAGGTCTTTCCAAATTTTATTCAGCTGTCTCTCGGAATAAAAGGATGTCCATTTTGCTGTATGTTCTACACCTAGTCTTTCTCTAACCGCATTTTCTGCCAAACCTTCTAAAATAATGTGGTCAAGCAAAACAAAGTCTTTTTCTTGTTTATCTACTTTTTCAAGTCTGCATACGTGGTTGTATTCATGCGTAAACAGCGCTTGAATCTCTTCTTTTGTATTATGATCAGAAATAAACAAAAATAGTTTATCTTTAAACGTTAATCCAGCTTTTCCGTTGTACTCCCGGTACAGGATTTTATTTCTCCCTTCAGCCGGGAAAATAAAAATAGGAATATCCGGTCCGTCCCAACTTTCTTTCAGTTTTTTTTCTTCCGCTTTTACAATATCCCATGCCTTGGAATGAATCAACTTTTCGATTGTATCGCTCCCTTTGGTTGATTCTTGGTACATCCCATATTGAATCAGATGGTTGTGAATATCCGAGGCTGGAGTGTGATGAAAGAAGCGTGTTAATTTTTCACAAATTTCAAGTGGTTTTTCATGATCTTTCAGCCATTTATCTGTTCGTATAATCGCCATTGTACCCCTCCTAGAGTATATGATTTTACAATATGTTTATGGCAGGAGAATCGTGCCGGGACGGTCCATATCAGTAAAAATATGATAATATAAGAGTACTCAAACAACTTAACGGTATAGGCGGTTAGTAATGAAAGAATTTTATTATGATAAATTATTAAATATCAAGACACGGGGAAAAGAAGAAAATATACTTTTCAATGAAGAGCTTTTTTATTATCCTTATGAGCCCACATCATATCACGCTTTAGAAGCTTTGATAAAACATTATGAGATTGATGCGGACGACCGGATTGTTGATTTTGGTAGTGGAAAAGGAAGGCTGCCCTTGTATCTGCATCATTATTTTGGTGTGTTGGCAACTGGGATTGAAATGGACTCCGTTTTGTATAAGGCCGCACTTGCCAATAAGCAGAGTTATGCGAAGAAGCATGGGACGGGAACCGGCGTTCAATTTTATTGTAGTTATGCAGAAGAATATGAGCCGGATCCATTGGATAATCGCTTTTACTTTTTCAATCCTTTTTCGGTTACAGTCTTTAAAGAAGTTGTTCAAAATATCGCACAATTTTATCGATTTGAAAAACAAACCATTGAACTGATTTTATATTATGCATCGGACGAGTATATTTCATTCTTAGAAGAAGAAGCGTCATTTGTTTGGAAACAAGAAATACGGGTCCCTTTTGTATATCATCTGGATCATTCCGAACGTTTTCTCATCTACCGGTTGAATAATTCAATTTAATTGAATTATGAACGATTTATATATAAACTAGATAAAAATAGTAGGAATATTCGTAGAAGAGGATGATTCGGATGACAAGTTTTTATGAGAAATCAAATTTAAATCATTTAGCAAAAGTTGGCGAGCTTGCTCCTAAACAGGCGAAAGCTTTTGGACAAATGAACGCTGAGATTCTTAAGGATGGGGCGTTGAGTACAAAGGAAAAAGAAATCATCGCTGTCGCAGTTGCCCATGTCACGGAATGTCCGTATTGCATTGATACACATACAAAAAACGCGAAAAAAGAAGGAGCAACACTTGAAGAGTTAGCTGAAGCTGTGTTTGTTGTAGCTGCACTTGAGGCAGGTGGAGCGGTTACACACTCTACACATGTTCATAATGCCCTGGAAAAAGAAACAAATTATGCACTGTATGAGCGCTCTAATTTGCAAAAAATCGGTGAATTGAACGAGCATGCACCGGTAGGATTTAAAGGATACCAAACATTTAACCAGGCTGCTATGGAAGCCGGTGAATTGAGTGTGAAATTTAAAGAGATTATCGCAGTAGCGATTGCTACGACTACTCAATGTCCTTATTGCATCGAAGTCCATGTGAAAAATGCAGATAAAGAAGGAGCGACGAAAGAAGAACTTTCCGAAGCAATTTTAGTAAGTGCTGCATTGAGAGCAGGCGGAGCGTACGCCCATATGGCAAATTTGATAGAGAGTTACAATAATTAAAACAGTTGAAAAACTCATAGGAAACAAGATTGAACTTGTTCCCTATGGGTTTTTGTAATTCATCTTCATAGCATGAGCCAAGCTTCGAAATAAGGGTGATGAAGATTCAGGTGGGGCTTAAACTCTGTCTGATCTCTTCATCTTTTTTTCTTTATCGTTCGTTTTTATAAACGAGCAGTTCATAAGGATCAATTGTAATGAATTCCCCAATGTGGTCTACTTGTTCTTTCTCAATATGATTTGTGAGCGCTCTCAACCATTTTCCGGCATAGGGAAGACGAAGCCGAAAGGGGGTGGCTGTTGGATTAATATAGATTGCCAGGTCATATCTATCACCTAAAAGCGTATACCCAAAGACAGTAGCGGGTGTTTCTAATACGTGGAAACGTTTCGCCACTTCATGATTTGAATCCAGTCGTAAAAGCTTATGTTTTTTTCGAAAGGCAATAAACTGTTTTACAAATTCTATATTGTTCACTTCACGTTCTCTCTGTTCCCAATCCAGCTGATTTACCCGGTCTCCGGAAATATAGCTGTTTCCGTCCCCAAATTTCGTTCGGAACCACTCCTGTCCCGCATGTATGAATGGAATACCCTGACTCAATAATGTCATTCCAGTTGCAAGTTGATGCATTTTTCTTCGAATAGAAGGGGGGGTTTTTGGATTGGTTATTTCAAAACGATCCCACAGTGTATGATTATCATGACATTCCACATAATTCACGGATTGCTGGACATGTGAAACAAATGGTTCCCCGTATTCCGATAGAGTAGATCCGGTAACCAGATGCGGGATGCGTTCGATGAAGCGTCCATTTCCATTGGCATATCCGGTGTCTTTTTCAAGAAAAAGTTCCCCTTTAAGTGAATCTCTGAAGAAGTCATTAAAAAAGCGTATTCCTCTCATATTCGATGAATTAAAAGAAGCTGCTTTGTTATGATCTGGTAAGGCAGTTGCCATATTCCAACCTTCACCTAAAAGCATAATAGGAACCTTCTCCTGTTTCGTACGCTCCCGGATTTGGAGCAACGTTTCTACATCAAGAATGCCCATTAAATCAAAACGAAATCCGTCAACTTTATATTCACGAAGCCAAAAGTCAATTGTGTCAAGAATAAATTTCCGGACCATATACCTCTCACTAGCGATGTCATTCCCGACCCCGCTTCCATTACTTATTGAACCGTCTAGATGATAACGGAAATAATAGCCGGGAACAATTTTTTCAAAGTCCGACTTTTCCAGTTTATATACGTGATTGTATACGACATCCAATATGACGGAGATTCCTTCTTTATGCAGGGTGTGAACCAATTGTTTTAATTCGTTTATTCGGGAGACAGGATCTTCAGGCTGGCTTGAATAACTCCCTTCCGGAACTTGATAATAAAGCGGATCGTAGCCCCAATTATAATCTTTATCAGGAGTTAATTCGTCAACTCGTGCAAAATCGTTCACAGGCAGCAATTGGACGTGTGTACATCCCAGTTCTTTTATATAGGAAAGTGCCGTCGAATATCCTTGAGGTGTTGTTGTGTTTTTTTCAGCAAGGCCGAGAAACTTACCTTTCGTCTCCACACCGCTTGCCTCGTGTATCGTAGCATCTCGGACATGAAGTTCATAAATAATCGCTTCACTTGGTTCAATAGTGTGTTTTGTATAGGAGGGGGACTGTTTTGTTCGGGCTAACTCGACAACGACGCCTGCTTTACTGTTTGGCAGCATCGCTTTGGCATAAGGATCGTTAACGACTGTTGGTTTCCCGTTCACAGTAACTTTATATTGATAAGAGGCACCATGCCAATCTCCTGGAATGGTGACAGTCCATATCCCTCTTTCCGTTTTTAGTAAGTCATACGGTTGTTTATCTAATAATAAAACAACAGAGACGGCTGTAGGAGCCCAAATGGTAAAGACAGTCTGATTCCGGCAGTAATCGGCCCCTAAATAACTGCCCGGAGAGCTGTAACGTTCATCAAACCATTCAGTACGAACAATCCCTCTTGGATAAATTGGAATTTCTTCTTCTGCCCATTTTAAAGTAAGTACTTCCCCCATTGGCAGTTCATGGGAAAAATTTAGGGTCGCAGTTGAATCATCGATGAAGTGATCAATCATTGTTCCACAAAATTGATCTTCTTTCTGTAGGTGAATCACAGGGTTTCCATGTGCAGCTAGTGTTTTTATGTTTTTTGTCTTAACGGTTAACTGATTAACATCGTCGATCCAGGCGATTTTTGTATGCACAAGAAGCAACTCCTTTATTTAGATGATTGAGCACTTGTTACACTTTCTTCTGACTGAAGATGGGTGCCATCGATACAGAACGTGAGAAAAGGATATTCTTAATAATATATGTATGGACTTCATCTTCCGCTAATTTATTAGTCATCAATGGATTCGACCCGATTCACCAAGAAGTTGTTAAATCCATTGTAAATTGTCGATTAAATTTTCTGAATTTGGATTGCTATCTTGAAAAAGGTTCATTATAATAAGCGTAGTTGTTGACGAACGTGCACTTTTTAAGAAAAAGAACATGGTCAAAGTATACAATTGACGAACTGGATAAACAAATTAAAAGGAGAAATTTATGAAGTACAATATTTCAGATATTGATGTTTATCTTTTCCATCAGGGAACAAATTATTACAGCGGAAACCTGCTTGGTTGCCACCATATAACATGGGAAGAAAAAAGCGGTTTCCGTTTTGTTGTATGGGCACCTCATGCCACATCTGTTTCTGTAACAGGTGATTTTAATAAATGGAGCGGCAAAGGGCATGAGTTAAGGCGAATCACAGACCAAGGTCTGTGGGCCGGATTCTTCACGAATATTCCTTCGAATGCAGCATATAAATATAAAATTGTAGCCGCAAATAATCAAATTCTTCTTAAAGCCGACCCGTATGCGAGACAGACAGAGGTTCGGCCGAAGACAGGATCGCTTACACCCTCTTTGGAACAGGATTATCAATGGCAAGATGCCGAATGGCAGGTAAAGAAGAAAACGTACAATCCTTATCAGTCACCGATTAATATTTACGAAGTCCATCCGGGGTCATGGAAAAAGAAGGAGACAGGTGAGTTTTATACATATAAAGAACTCGCCGAGGAGTTGATTCCTTACGTTTCTCATATGGGATATACACATATTGAACTACTTCCAATTACAGAACATCCATTTGATTTGTCCTGGGGTTACCAGACGACAGGTTACTATGCTGTCACGTCAAGATACGGAACAAAAAATGCGTTCAAATCCTTTGTTGATACGTGCCATCAGGCAGGAATAGGCGTTATTTTGGACTGGGTTCCAGGGCACTTTTGTAAAGATGATTTTGGATTACGTCAATTTGACGGAAGTTCTCTGTATGAATACCCGGATCCTCGTAAAGCAGAAAAGAGGACATGGGGAACATTAACTTTTGATTTTGGGCGCCCGGAAGTTCAGAGTTTCCTTGTTTCCAGTGCGTTATTCTGGCTTAAAGAATATCACCTAGATGGGATGCGGATTGATGCTGTTGCCAGTATGCTTTATTTAAATTTTGATAAGAGTGATCACGAAGAAAAAATTTACAACTCCTATGGTGGAGAAGAGAATCTTGAAGCATACGCGTTTATCCGAAAGCTAAACGAAGTCATTTTTGCTTATGAGCCAAATGCTTTAATGATGGCTGAGGACAGTTCGGATCTACCGTTGGTCACAGCTCCGACGTATGCAGGGGGGCTTGGCTTTAACTTTAAATGGGACATGGGCTGGATGAACGATACGCTCCGTTATATGAAAAAAGATCCTGTTCATCGCAAGTGGCATCATAATTTGCTCACGTTCTCCTATATGTATACGTATACCGAGAACTTTGTGCTTCCCTTATCACATGATGAAGTTGTGCATGGAAAAAAATCTTTGCTTGATAAAATGCCTGGTGATCAATGGCAGCAGTTTGCAAATTTGCGGTTATTGTATGGGTATAAAATGTTTCATCCAGGAAAAAAACTTTTGTTTATGGGAGGAGAGCTCGGCCAGTACGCGGAGTGGAAAGATAAGGAGCAAGTAGACTGGCACCTCCTGGATTATCCGCTCCATGCAAGCATGCAACACTATGTGAAGGATCTGAATCACTTTTATTTAAATCACTCTGAACTTTTCCAGCTTGATCATGAGCCGGAGGGATTTGAATGGATTGATCCACATAATGTGGATCAAAGCATTGTTGCGTTTTACAGAAGAAGTGAAATCGATGAGATGGTCATTGTGTGTAATTTCACACCTCATGTTTATTATGATTATAAAGTCGGTGTACAGGAGCCTGGGACATATAAGGAGATTTTTAACTCTGATAAAGAAGATTATGGTGGCTCGGGCCAGCTTAATGGAAATGAGCATTTTAGCTTTCCAGAGGAATGGCACGGGTTTCCACACCATATCAAAATTAAAATAGCGCCTTTAGCTCTATTTGTTTTTAAGCGGTCTAAAAATAATGCATCTGTTGAGCAAGCACAATCGATAACTTTTAACGAGAATTAAAGGAGGATTTGTGTTGAGAAAAGTTGTAGGTATGCTGTTAGCCGGAGGAGAAGGAAAAAGACTCGGGGATTTGACCTCACATCTTGCGAAGCCGGCCGTTCCTTTTGGAGGAAAATATCGAATCATTGACTTCACGTTAAGTAATTGCGCCAATTCGAGCATTCAGACGCTTGGAATTCTTACCCAATATTCCCCGCTTGAATTAAATAAACATATAGGAAACGGGAAACCGTGGAATATGGATCGCAGGTATGGAGGGGTAACTGTTTTATCGCCATATACGGCTAAAAGTGGCGGCGACTGGTATTCAGGTACGGCTGATGCGATTTATCAAAATGCTCATTTTATCAATCAGTATGATCCGGAGTATGTGCTCGTTATATCCGGTGACCATATTTATCAAATGAATTATCAAAAAATTCTCGCTCAACATAAAGAAACAGAAGCAGATGCAACAATCTCTGTGATTGAGGTGTCATGGGAAGAAGCGTCACGATTTGGCATATTGAATACGACAGAAGATCTTCGAATTTACGAATTTGAGGAAAAACCGGAATATCCTCAAAATAATCTCGCTTCTATGGGGATTTATATTTTTACATGGGAAACTTTGAAACAGTATCTAAAAGAAGACGCGATGAATCCGTATTCGAGTCATGACTTCGGTAAGGATATTATTCCGGCCATGCTCTCTAATGATCATCGCATGTATGCTTACCGCTTTGAAGATTATTGGAAAGATGTCGGTACAGTCAGCAGTTACTGGGAAGCAAATATGGATTTGCTTCATTGCGAACGGGGCGATTCGCTATCTTTGCATAACCCCGATTGGCGTATTTATACGAATGACACAAACTTTCCGCCGCAGCTGATCAGTAGTGAAGCAGAAGTGGAAAACTCATTGATTAATTCTGGCAGTGTGGTTTACGGTTCAATAACAGAATCCATTATCTCCAAAAATGTTCACGTCAGTAAAGAAAGTTCAATTCATCAGTCCGTTATTCATCCCAATGTAACAATAGGGAAACAGGTTCATCTTGATCGTGTCATTGTAATGGAGGATACGATCATCCCGGATGGAATGGTCATTCAGGCAACGGATGAACCGGTTGTCATTAATAACAGGAGTCTGAATAAAATGAAGATTTTGAAGTAGTGGTCTTGAATTGATTCAAGGAGGAAAAAGTAAACGTATGGAAAAGATGATGGGCCTTATTAATTTGGATCCCGAACAAGAGATGTTTAATGAATTGACCTACTTTAGAAATGGAGCTTCCTTGCCATTTGGAGGGCGTTATCGATTAATCGACTTCGCTCTCTCAAATATGGTGGATTCGAATATTGAAGAAGTCGCTATTTTCACACGAAATAAATATCGCTCTTTGATGGACCATTTAGGAACAGGGGAAAGCTGGAATTTAGATCGAAGAAATGGGGGTTTATTTGTTCTTCCCCCTGACTGGAATGATCCAACAGATGTATCTAAAGGAGATTTGCGTTTTTTTCATAATAACCAGGATTATTTTAATCGCAGTCAATCATCGTACGTACTCATAGGTGGGAGTCAGTTTATTGCGAATGCAAATTATGAAGAAGCTTTTGAATTTCATCTTAATCGCAAGGCTGATGTTACCCTTATTTCTGTTAAAGTCGATGAATTGTCACAGGAACACCATCCGTATTGCCGAGTGGAAGCAGATGAAAAGAAATGGGTTCAAGATATTACGTATGATCAGAACAACCATCATGTGTTTACCGGCCTGTACATCATAAATAAAGAATTGCTGATGAAGCTGGTGGATCATTGTATTGCTTATGGTAAAGATAATTTCTTTACGCATGGGGTGAGAGAGCATCTTGCTGATTTGAAAGTACAGACTTATGATCATGAAGGCGATCATGCTTTTATCAATACCGTTGAAGGGTTCTACCGGGAAAATATGAATCTATTATCAGAAGAAAAGTATTTAAATTTATTGTATAAACCTAAGTTTATTCGCACCAAAGTATCCGATAATCCGCCTGTGAAATATGAAAATGGCTCTTCGATAAACAAGTCAATTGTTTCAAATGGCTGTGTTATTGAAGGGGATGTGGATCAGAGTGTCCTTTTTCGCGGTGTCTCTGTAAAAAAAGGCTCGGTTATAAAAAATTCAATTATTATGCAGCAGTGTACAATTGAAGAAGGTGCTTACTTAGAGAATGTCATTTTAGATAAAGATGTTCATATAACGGCTGGTCAAAGAATCATTGGCTCAAATGAAAAGCCCTATGTTGTTGCAAAGAGACAGGTGATATAACGTTCACCTACCATGCAATGCGCCTTGTGAATTGGTAGGTGAACTTATTGGACAGTCGCCTTCCTGTGACCAAACAAATAACAAACTTAAGGTCCGTGTAGGATTTTAAGAGAAGGAGGAGAAAAAAGTGCGTCTTTTATTTGCTGCTTCAGAATGTGTTCCATTTATTAAGACGGGAGGGCTTGCCGATGTAATCGGTTCCCTGCCTCAACAATTACAAAAAAATGAAAAAATCGGCGTGCGTGTCATTCTTCCTTTATATGGGGAAATCGATGAAAAATACCGTAAGGAAATGACGTATTTAACTACATTTGGAGTTCAGCTCGGCTGGCGTTATCAGGAAACAGCCATCTATAAGTTGGAGCATCATTCGATTACGTATTATTTCATTGCAAATGACTATTACTTTGCCCGGAAAGGGGTTTACGGGTACTACGACGACGGGGAGCGATTTGTTTTTTTCTCTCATGCAGTGATTCAAGCGCTTTCCCACATTGATTATGAGCCGGATATCTTGCATGCACACGATTGGCAAGCTGCTTTGACTGTATCACTTGCTCATATTATGCAACCGGTCGCTGGTATGAAAACAATATTTACCATTCATAATTTAAAGTATCAAGGCGTTATGCCACTTGATACGTTTTATGACTTTTTTAATCTTGATCCTGAACATATAGGGGGACTGGAATGGAATGGCATGTTGAACAGCCTGAAAAGTGCTCTTTTTCATGCGGATAAGATTACAACGGTCAGTCCTACCTATGCAGAAGAAATTAAAAATCATTATTACGGAGAAGGTTTACATCCCCTGTTGCAAGAGCGAGCCAATGATTTATCCGGGATAGTAAATGGGATTGATACATCTGTTTATAATCCGATGGTCGATCAGCATCTTTATGTTAATTACCGCTCAGCCATGACAAAAAAGCAAGAAAATAAGATTCAGGTCCAAAGAGCACTTCATCTTCCAGAAAACCGAGAAACGCCTCTCTATGTTTCCATTACAAGGCTGGTTGATCAAAAAGGACTCCATTTGATTGAACATATTTTGGAGGAATTTCTGCAAGAAGGTGGACAATTTGTTGTTCTTGGTACAGGTGAGCCAGAGTTTGAACATTATTTCCGTTACTTGGCTGATCGGTATCCGACACAGGTAAAAGCGCTGATTACATTTGACGAAGGATTAGCCCGACAGCTCTATGCAGCGGCCGATTTCTTTGTGATGCCGTCTAAATTTGAACCATGTGGTTTATCTCAATTAATTTCCTTACAATATGTAACGGCTCCGATTGTTCGTGAGACGGGCGGACTAAAAGATACAATTGTTTCTTATAATGAAGTGACTGGAGAAGGGAATGGCTTTAGTTTCAGCAATTATAATGCACACGATTTATTGAATGTGCTTCGGTATTCCTTAGAAATTTACCATTCACCTACTCATTGGAAGCAGGTATTGAAAAATG
>Ga0079226_10003671_pt1 | contig 11760 bp, 11 predicted proteins | sample Poulit2014_FD_76345 | JGI IMG/M metagenome (GOLD analysis project Ga0079226, IMG submission 76345) | Agricultural soil microbial communities from Georgia to study Nitrogen management - Poultry litter 2014 | ecosystem: Environmental > Terrestrial > Soil > Agricultural land | place: USA: Georgia... | reverse complement strand
GAAATTGCCATCTTAACTTCTATCAGGAACAAAACTATTGTATTTCTGGTTGTAGAAGACATAGATTTTACCATCGCTATTTCAAAATTATTCTAACGAATATAGTTCGTTTTTGCAATCAATTGATATCAAAAGTCCAATATTCACTATAATTTTAAATTACGTTGAATAATCTTATTTACAAAATAAAACACATCTTCTAAAAGAGATGTGTTTTTACAATTCCAATTTATTTTTCAAGGCTTCAGTCAAAACGGCTGAAAAATTGATGTTCTTCTTCTTACCTAAAACTACCAAATACTCCGGTACAGTTACATTTTTGCGAACTGTCTTAGGATTATTGCGACGATACTCTTCCATATCAATATAAACGACTGTCTTAATGTCATTAGCTTTAGTTTCAATATTTTCCAAGTCAGTAGGTTCAGGGTATTCTGATTTATCATCAAGCATAATGCCAATTGCATCTTGAGCCATTAACAAAGCATCTTTCATATTATCGCCTTGCGTCCAAGTACCATTGTCAATATCAGGTATTTCTACACTATAACCTTGATCTTCTGGATGCAAAATTACTGGATAAACTAAAATTTTTTTCTTTGCTGTCATTTTGTAACCTCCTATAATTGACATTATTTAAGACCTGCTTTCTTCAAGATAGCAATTTCGAGACCCTTTTTCATCTCTCCAACATGTATGGGGATAATAATGGTAACTTTAGTAAAAGGATTATACATTTTTAAATGTGAACCTTGTTGCGACTTTTCGATAAATCCATTCTGTTTTAAAAGTCTTACCATTTCTTTGGGTTTCATAGTCATAGGAAACTCTTCCTTCATAAATTATTATACACATCTATACTTATAATTCAATTACGATGCTTATAAATAAAATACGAAAATTCTAAAGATCACTTCTCACGGTCACTATTTTTATGTAAAAAAAAGACCGCACACAATGTGCAGTCTTAATTTCAAACTAATTCAAAAAATTAGTTAAGCTTTGTTTTGTTAACAACATTCAACTTGTCATCCAAGTCATAAACAACTGGTTCACCAGTAGTCATTTCAACGTCCATGATGTCAGCATCAGAGATGTTTTCGATGTACTTAGTCAAAGCACGTAGTGAGTTACCATGGGCAGCGATGATTACGTTCTTGCCGTCTAATAGCTTAGGAGCAATTTCATCTTCCCAGAAAGGAATTACACGTTCCAAAGTAACTTTAAGGTTTTCGCCACCAGGAATAATTCTTGGGTCAAGGTTTGCGTAACGACGATCGTTAGCTGCTGAACCTTCATCAGTTTCTTTCAATAGTGGAGGTAATGTATCGTATGAACGTCTCCAGATGTGAACTTGTTCATCACCGTATTTTTCAGCTGTTTCTTTCTTGTTAAGACCTTGAAGTGCGCCATAGTGACGTTCGTTAAGTCTCCATGTCTTTGTTTCAGGAATCCATAGTTGGTCACAGCCTTCAAGAGCGTAGTGCAATGTCTTGATAGCACGTGTCAATACTGATGTGTAAGCTTGGTCAAATTGGATGCCAGATTCCTTAAGAAGTTTACCAGCATTTTGAGCTTGCTTTACACCTTCTTCACTAAGGTCAACATCAACCCAACCAGTAAATTGGTTTGATAAATTCCATTCACTTTGTCCGTGACGAATGAAAACTAATTTTGCCATTTATATGATCCTCTTTTCATTTCTTTAACAAAGTACATTTTACACGAATTTGGCAATAAAAAAAAGTTTCTTTATTAAGTTTGACTAAATTGCAAAATAAAATCCTCACTAGAATGTTCCAATGCATTCCAATGAGGATTTTTAGTTTGATTATTCTTTATAAATAGGTGTATCTAATTCTTTTAAAGTAGTGATATCCAACTTATTCTTCGAATTCTTGTTCAAATAAGTATTAACTTGATCAGAACCGGCCAAGACGGCATTAACTTTGTCCTTGCCTTCGATCAAATCAGAAACTATTTGAGCATTTTCGCTCTGTTTCATAATAATTGGAATTACTTCAAAGCCGTAATCTCTGAGTTCCAACAATTTCTTGTAATATTCAGAATTAATTGAAACAAAAATCGTTGAAGTACTTTGTTTAAGAGCTTGATTCTTCAACCACCAGAAAATCAAGTCTTCATCATTATCAAAGGTACTGATCAAGACGTTGCCTTCACTGAATAGTTGAATATAAGGCTCCTCAGCTGTGTAACTCTTAATCAAGACCAATGTTCCATCTTGACGATAAAAGTTCTCACGAACGACTTTATTGGCATTTCTGTGGTCATAGAATTGGGTGGCTGAGATCACGCCATTGACATCAAAAATATCACGACTCAATAGTTGACTGCCATCTTTGTAGTGACGAATGATTTGTAATTGATGATTGGCATTTCTAGAAACTTCCATAACCAATTTATCATCAGCATCCAAAATCTTATCGACTTTATCACTGACATGTTGAACACGATAGTCAGCATCGAATGGAATTTCAGCGGGTGCTACGGGGGTATTCATATTGCGACCTTGCAAATCATTGTACATGTTCAATAGATAAGCATTGCCATCCACGAAACCGGCGTTTTGATAATTCATCCAAGCTTCGTCAACTTGATCGTTGTAAGTAACTGAAATGGCATTAGCCAACAATCCTTTGTCAGCCATAGTCATAGTCAGTTGTTGCCACATGTTTGTCGTGTCGCTATCAGGATTGGCAGCTAAATCATCAGTGAAAATATAATAGTCGTTATTGGCGTCTAAGTATATCTCATTAGCCATTTCATCTGTTCCAAACCATTCCTTCAATGAAGCGTTGATTTGGTCGATTCTATCAGTAGCTTGCTTTCTTTCATCAACTTGGTCGCTACCGACATTTCTCAAAATATGATTGCAATAACTACGGTCAGCCAATAATTGACTACGTAATTGCGACTTCAAGTCAGCACTTTGATCCAAAGTATTTTGCAAATTTTGTTCAGTATATTGCCACTCTTCACCGCTATCCATCCCCGGTTGTGGATTTTGGTTAGGGTCCATCTGTGGTTGTTGTGGCTGCATTTGTGGTTGATTTTGACCAAAGAAATAATCGTTACTGCCAGGTTGTGCTGCTTGGCTTGGTTGGTTAAAATCGTTGCCCCCAAATTGCGTACCATTGTTCATTTGAGCATCATTGTATTGATTTTGTGCTTGATCAAAATTATTTTGATCCGGTTGAGGATTTTGATATGAAGGATTGTTTAGATCAGAATAATTATCATCGTTTTCTTTCTTTTTTCTATCGAAAAATGACATAATTTAATCTCCCATCTACGTCAGTTGACTACATTTATCTCCATTATATATGACAAAACTTGCATAATCTTAATTATAACGTTTTCTTTAACTTTATTCTGCGCTTTTTGGGACCACCGATTGAGTGAACACCCAAAATATCGAGGAAGAAAACAAAAATTGGAATACCAACAATCAAGCCCCAAGTACCAAGCAATTCTTCCGAAACAATCAAAACGATGAAAGTAAAGAAGATTGGTAAATGGGTCATGCTGGACATAAATTGTGGATTCAAGAAGTACGTTTCAATCAAGTGGATAACGATAATCATGATGACAATGTAGATAACGTAACGAATGCCACCGACTGAATAAGCCACAAAACTCAATGGTACCAAGGAAATAATCACTCCAGCTACTGGCACCAATGACAAGATGAAGACCATGGCAGCCAAAGCGATGATTCCTGGCATCTTCATGAATAGCAAAGTAATCGTTGTTAAAGCTGTATTGACGACCGCAATCATCAATTGAGCTTCTAAAACAACTCCAAAAGTATTGACGAATTTTTGACCGTAATATTGCAAGTCAGCAAAGATCCAACTGTATTTGCTATCTAAAAATTGACGTCCAAAAGAATTCATCTGTTCAACTTGACTCGTGTAGAAGAAACTGAGTAAGAACGATATGACGATGTTGAAACCAACTGCCCCCACGCTACTGATGTAGTTGACGACAGAAGTGACAGCCACTTTAATTTGATTGTCCAAATTGATCTGTTGCAAGTAATTATAAATCACGTTCAAATAAGGGTTGGAGCGAACTTCCTCACTCTCATAAAACGACTGCAAAGAAGTAAACATTTTGACTGTCTGATTAACCAACTGCGGTACGTAATTAGCAATCACGAAGACTAATAGCGCAATGATAATCAAATAAGTCGGCGCAATGATCCAAACTGGCTTAATTTTGGGAATTTTCTTTTGAACCGTTCGAACTAATTGGACCGACAAAAAAGTAAAGATGAAAGTTAGCAAAAACATACTCATCATACTTTTGAATAAATAAAATACGCCGATGACGATAATTAGTAATACCACTCGTCGCAAGCGCTTATTTTCAACAAACTTATCGTACAAACTCATATAACGCACCTCAAATATACAAACTCAACGAATACAGCACATCTATCCCAACGACTATTGCGATGACGTAACGGTCATACCACAATAATGCCGTAAACTCGCGAAACATTGCTGGCCACTTCAACATGCTCATCGTTTTAGCAGAAGCATACTGAACTTTAAAACCTAACCTCTTAACTTGCAACTTCGTTCGAGGAAGATGGTAATCGCTTGTAACTATGATAACCCTTGGTCGAGTCTCTTTAGACCAGAAGCGATGAATCTTAATAGAAGAAAACTCCAAATTCTGAATCGTATTCATGGCTTTTTCTTCCACAATAATGTGATTTGCTGGAATACCTGCCTCTAACAAATATTCTTGCATCATCTCTGCTTCAGATTTATCCGAAAGACTGTGTGGGTTTCTCCCTCCACTGACAATTATTTGCGGTTTATTCGCCGATGTCTTAAAAAGTTCAATCGTTTTATTCAAGCGACTAGCTAAAATCGGCGGAATCCGTTCAGTCATACACTTGTTACCCATGACTAATAAAAAATCAGCTTCTTGTTTCATATTAACCTTTTTTTGGTCGCGATGCATTAGCCACATGTAAACCAACATTACAAATAAAAAGAACAAATTTAAAGATGCAAGTCCGAATGTATAAGCGCCTAAAAATTTGTTCAATGAAATATTAGAAATCAAATAGAATATAAATATAATAACAGCCACGATACCAATTCCCCAAATTGGCTGGCGACTGTAAACGTACCTTATCTTGTAAATAACCATTATCTCCACAACAGTTATTGCCAGTAGTATTAAAAAAATCATTTTTCCTCCACAGCTTAATTCAAGCTGAATTTCAATTTAGGCACGGTAAGTGGAAAATCTTTAACCATCGTCCAAGTGACGGTTGTCGAATCCTTGTCTGGTTGTTTTAGCAAAAATAATTTATTGTCCAATGAACCATAGATCAAAAACTTACCCTTAGTAGTTGTCACAGCTGGTCCATTTTCTGAATAAGCTGAAGGTGAAACTAAAAACATATATTGCATCAAAGGCTGCTTACTGCCACTGACGCTAATCCCCTGGTAATCGCTCGGTTGCAAATTGGTACCATATTGGTCGCCAAAATTGACCCCGAGGTTACCGACTTTTTTGTCATTATTATCCGAAATAGCCGCTACCAACTGCATCAAGTCAGCGTTTGAAGCGATTGGATTTGACAAATATTGATCATAATAATCTTTTGTCTGAGTAATGGAATCTTCCAAACTAGTTTGTGCTGAATCAGATTTCGTTAACAGATTAGCCTTGGTATTGGCTTGGTTGTCACGCGTTCTGACGGTAAAGTCACTCGAGTACAAGTACAACTGATTACTGTCATTTTCAATACGAATCTTAGCCCGATCGATTTGATTACCAGTCGCCTTAGAGTTAACTTTTAGATTAACTTCTTTTGGCAACAAACGACTTTGATTCTGACCATGATAGTAATAGTCGATCGTCACGAGATTTTTCGGTGTCAAATACATCTTGCCGTAGAGACTTTGGACATTGCCGGATTCAACCGTTGTCATCATAACGACCTTGCTGTCAGTCGTATCGGACAATTTTTGGGCTGAATGCTGGGTCAAAGTCATTTGATAAGTCCCATTTTGATTGATAGTCAAATTACCATCAGTTCGGCGATAATCGATAATAGTTGAAAAATAGAAATTGCCGATCAAACTGTTGTCAGCACTCAAAGGTTTGGTGTTTTGGTTGACGTCGATAATGTGATTAGCCATCTGTTTGTAAGAGATCGACTGGGATTCATGCTTGGTAGATTTACTGATATTGGCCTTGTCTCGCTTGGTAATATAAGCAAATTTATAATTTTCATTGCCCACTTGGACATAGTAACCCTTCATATGCTTACCATAAACATTTTCGTGATAAGTCTTCACCAGTTTTATAACCAAATCCTGCTTAGCAGTTTTAAAAGTCATCGTCTTGCCATCACGTCCTAAAACGTATTGTGGATTGTTGAAATGCGTATTGAAACGATTGATTCCAACTTTGCCGTCAATATTCGTGATATCTTTGATCTCAGCCCGTTGGTCTTTTAAAAATTTGATTGAAACTGTGTCATTTTCACCTTGGTCCTGAAATAAATACCAAGTCTTGTTGGACGAAACAATTTTACTAGTTTCCTTTTTTTGGCACCCAGTTAAAATTACGCAAAAAAGAAACATCACACTCAAAACAATATAAAATTTTTTTCCCATATCGATTAAGCCTTTCTCATATGACAATTATACAACACCAAACACCTTCTATTATTAAGTATAATATCAAAAAAAGACCCGCATTTCAGCGCGCCTTTTAGAATAGTTTTTTATAAATTTATTTTGTAACGTAACCTTGGTCGACCCATTCGTTAGTAGCAACACGACGATAAGTCAAACCTTGATAAGTCTTAGTTTGATCTGTGTACCATGGAGTGTTGTTAGCTAAAGCACGGTTAGTGATCTTCTTAGTAGTACCATCACTTTGGAAAGCTACCAATGGAACGTATGAACCTTGTGTATTGTTTACTGTAATAACGTTTGAATTAGCAGTACCGCCGCCATTGTTGACACCGTTGTTAGTATTACCACTATTAGTATTACCCTTCAATTGGTTGTAATACTTACCAACTAGATCATAGAACTGATCCATGCTGTAGCCCCATTTTGCAAAGTAGCCAACAGGATCAGTGTGAGTTGTTTCTCCCCACTTCTTAGATACGTCGTAGTGTGACATAACTGTAACGCCTGGTGTAAATGGCAAGTTGTATTGAACCAACTTAGAAGCTGTGTAATAAGCTTGGTTAGCAACTGATCTAGCGAATGAGTAAGTAGTACTTACTTCACACAATTCAACTTGAACGAATTTGGCATTGGCGGTTGGACCTGCACCCCAAACGGCATAGTCAGTATTCTTGATGTTTAAAATTTCGTTAGCATCAACGAAGGCATGTACGTAACTGTACATATTTGGCCATTCACGGTTGAAATATGTTGCTTCATTTCTAGCAGATGCTCCTGGAGTAGCTGTTTCATGAATAACAACACCCTCTGGCTTACCAACACCATTTTCATAAGGTGTCCAGTAACTGAATGTACCTTCTTCGTTAGTAATTGAAACTGGCGTAATGTTGTTGTTTGTAATAAAGTCATTGATTGCTGAAGTTGCAGCTTGGGCTGTTTGAACTTGTGCCCCCATTTGTGGAACTACTTGTCCTACTGTTGTAAAACCAATACTTGCTAATGCAACTGAAGTAGCAAGAGTAGTCATAAATTTCTTCTTTGATACCATAATAAATATTCCTTCCCACCGTTAATTTCCTTAACGTTATAAATTATAACAACTTTTTTCACAAATTTGATAAAAGTAATAAACCTGTAATCAGATAGTAAACTTCAATGTTCGCTCATATGTCGCAATTTTTTCAAAAGCCTGTCACGGCGGTATCTTAAAGCCCTTGAAGTATGGTTATAACGTTTCGCCAATATTACTAATGGATGACCCTCAATGAAATGTTCTTGCAATATAGCGCAGTCGAGTTTCGTCAGTTCGGAAAAGTTCACAAAGTCTAACTTTTCGGCCACCGATTCCTCTGGAACCCTTTGGAAATCAAACTCTTCAAGGCTGTGAAAATCAAAGTAGCGCTTCTCCTGACGTAACATATCGATCAGACGCCAAGTTAATTTTTGGAAGACGTACTTATGAAACTTCGTCATATCGCCGTTATTCTGCACGTATTGTCGATAAGTCTGAGCATAGTTAATCATGGCTTCTTGAAAATAATCTTCATAGTCGACCCTAGTTGTGTAAATGTGGGCTCTTTTCAAAGCATCGTGGATCAAACGTTGATTTTGTAGTGCATCTTCAAATCCTAATTCCAATTCATTCATTTGTGAGTTCTCCTATTTTTACTCACAAGGCCTTGTGTGGAATTAATATAACGAATCTGAATAAAGATTATTAGTTGCCAAAATGAAATTGAAATGCTGTTATATCAACGTTTTACAATTCAGAGGCAGAATAAAAACGGGATATCTTGGGGATTCGGTTATCTGTTTTGTCGTCCTTAAAAAAAATTGAATTAATATAAATTGCCGTCTTCCGCACTAGATAGTTGCTTTATTTTCTATCTCTGCCTAAATAAAAAGCATCCATTTAGAAGTTGATATTCTAAATAGATGCAATATTTTTAATTAAGTCGTTTTATTCGTGATAAATTTTGAAGATACAACTTTATTATTTCATTCTTTTGTATTTCTTCAATCTCTAATCTATGCAACAGATACTTTTCAAACTCATCAATCATATTTGATAGGTTCTGAAGCATTGCTCTCATTTTTTGGTGATCCTCGCAATTACATCGTTCAAAGGATTCAAAATATCCCTTATCTTTTGGTGGAATAAATTCACAGACGCCAAAGGCAAACATTCTTTTTGAAAAAAGAAATGACGCCTCATTCAATAGTGCCACATCATGCATTCTCTGTTCAAAATCGCCTTTGGGAAAATCAACTTGTAATTCATTGCCTTGAGTTGTTATTAAGTTTAACTTTTCATTCTTTACTCTTGCTTGACGAATAAGCAATGGTGCTATCCAATCTGTGTTTCCTTTTATGGCTCCACGCATTGGCATTAAAGTGAAATAAGCATTTACCAATGGTATAAAACTCTTAATACCAAGATAACTGGCTAGAAATTTAGCCAATGTAAATCCCCAACCGTTAGTCTCACATACTCCATTCATTAATTGTCTAGAAGTCTTCTTAGTAACAAGAATTCCTGCTTCTACATGAACAATTATCGAATTAAACCCTACTTTTCCATAGCTTGACACGTCATAAACTACAATGACATTCTTATCTATAGCCAAATTCCCTTCTTGAGAACGTAAATAGAATCCGTGCTCTAATAAATATTCCTTTGAAATCCGGATGTTTCCAAATGCTTGTCGAGTCATTTTTTCGCTCCTAGATTTATCAATATTTACTGTAACAAGAGTATTCCAAAAATATATCATGAACTACGTATTTCAAGATATAAAAATATGCAAAAAATTCATTTTTTCGTAATTCGTTTTTTCTATTTCTTTTCAAACAAAACATAGTAAGTATTAGGACTATTTGAGGCAACAGATCTGACCTTATAATTGTAAAGTAAAGCGTCATGCAAATGTGGATCAATCGATTCTTTAGCCTGTAATAGCACGGTTTTGCGGTCACTTGTTGGCGGAGCTTGGACATTTATTATGACGAAGTCAACAGCTTTTTGACGCATGTTTTTTTCAAAGGACCAGTACATTTTAGGTAGCTGTTTGTAGTTCATATTCAGCTTTTGCCAGAAAGGTGTCGTTGGTAAAATATCGGTAGCTAAGAAAAATCCTTCATCCAAGTCGTTGATCATCAAAAGTGAGGGGCTCTTGTAGTCTGATTTCATAATTTTTGAAAATTGTTCTTGAGCTTGATGGGTCTCGCCGTTGAGTGAATGTTTCTCGCCATTGACCACTAAGTGATACAAATTATCATTATTTACGAATGGCATAATTATTAAACTGGCTGCCAACAAGATTTTCACGGGTGCCAATAACTTCTTGTCAAAAACGGCAATTCTTAATTTCTGCAATCTTAACAAACGAATCAACGCTACCGCAAAAAATGGCATCCAGATCAAAGTATAGTAATCATCTAGCCAATGCTGTAAACAGACAAATAAAATAGCTCCGAAATACATTGCCACTTCAATCACAACGTGTTTCTTTTCAGAGATAGCTTTGAGCCAGCCACAAATTATGAAGATGAAGACGATGAAATGTGTTTTGAGTTGCATACCCATCAAGTACAACAAATACCAGACTTGTCCAAGAAAACTCTGCTTAGTTTGCCGATACGAGGTTAAATTCTGAACGAAATAAATGTTAACCAGGTCTTTAAAGGCATTGTGCAATCCAAAATAAATTGCCACGATAACTGCCGTCAACAAGAATCCTAATAGTGACGCACCGATAATTTTAAAGAGCTTTTTGAAGTCTTTTTTGTAGAGCAGCTCGACAGCCACCCACAAGAAGAAGACGATGTATGACCCGGACAAGGAATATTTGTTCCAAAAAATAAAACTCAAATTCAATCCTAGCCAAAAATAAGTCTTCAGTGGAATGTCTCCAACTCGCTGACGATAATGGTTCAAGACGTACAACAAGTACAAGACTGAAGTGAAAGCAAACTCTTCCGGTGCTCCACTCATACTAAAGGCTCTGGTTCCAACTAAAGCCAGTGGTCCCATGAAGCCGGCATACTTAGGAGAAATGACATTTTGCTTCAAATCTTGAGCAATTCTTCTGGCTAAATAATAAACGACACTCAAGTTAATTAATTGTAAGAAAAATACGCCCGAAAAGCTGGTCCCCTTAATACTTGCACCCACGGCAAATAAGGCATACAACAATGGACCACGCTGATCGATAACGTCACGATATGGTACTAATCCGTGCAACATCGACTTTCCCATCGTTAACATGGCGTTGCTGTCGACCCACGGATTAGTTTTGAAAACTGGCGAAGAACCGATTACAAAAAAGCCAATTATTATCAAAAACAATATTGGCAATATCCATTCACGTATAAAAGTTTTATTTAATCTCATTTTGTACGACCCACCCAAAATACTTTTTAACCTACTAATTATAGCAAAAACAAAAAATCATAGTGCAGGCTTTTTTGATTCAGCTTACACTATGATTTTTGATTTTTAATCAGCGTTATAAATACAATATTTGCCATTTACCCAACCGGCATTGACTTTGTACCAAGTTTGTCCATCAACGATTTGTTTGGATGTTACTCGCCAAGTCGTACCGTCAGCTAAACGTGTTCCGGTGAACTTGTTGTTTGACGCCGGACTGTTATAAACGTTAACGCCGTATCCTGGGATATAGTTGATTTTTACCATACCAGAAACTGAAGTTACGTAATTAGAACCTTTAACTTCAACGTCATTTGCGCTGACCCATTGATCAGTAGCTACTCGATACCAAACTGAACCGTCGGAGTGGACTGATTTTTGATCAATCTTCCAGTCGGTTCCATTAGCCAAACTAACTGCCAAAGCATTGTGTTTATCATCATAGGCTCTGGCACTTGGTGTGGCTGTCACGTGGACGATATCAGGATAAGATGTTATCTGGTCGTCTTTGTAATCTTCATTTGGTTGCTGTGACTTCAAAGTGGCGTCAGTGGCCAAAATATAAGCGTCAGTTCCAACGAAGTAGAAAGTATTGCCATCATCGTCAACTACATAAGCAGTCGTGATCCAACT
>Ga0079226_10003670_pt1 | contig 11761 bp, 10 predicted proteins | sample Poulit2014_FD_76345 | JGI IMG/M metagenome (GOLD analysis project Ga0079226, IMG submission 76345) | Agricultural soil microbial communities from Georgia to study Nitrogen management - Poultry litter 2014 | ecosystem: Environmental > Terrestrial > Soil > Agricultural land | place: USA: Georgia... | reverse complement strand
TCCCGTCGATGACCAGCTCGGCGTCATAGCCGTACAGGTGGAAGGCCCACAGGTCCGGCAACCGGTAGACGTCGACGGGCCGGCGCACCCCGTGCTGGGCGACCGCACAGCCGACCACCTCGGGTGGCACGGTCAGGTCGAGCCCGGTGAGGGTGGGCGCCGTGGTCGCGGACATGGTGGAATTCAACCAGCAGACAGCGGCTGTGCACCACGACACCACGTCGCGCTCGCACTAGCGTCACCACCCATGAGCACACTCGTGGAGCGCAAGCATCTCCTCACGTCGGTGGAAATGGCCCAGTTCGTGGCCAACGGCGCCATCCGCTTGGACGCCGTCGTCCCGGACGAGCTGAACACCCGGGCGATCAAGGTCTTCGAGGACGGCATCCCGGGCCATCCGTACGGGACCGACCTCGACGTCGCCTATCCGCCCGGCTCCTTCGTCCGGGCGTTGCTGGACGTGCCCGCGGTGGCCGGGGCGGTGCAGAGCCTGGTCGGACCCCATCCGCGGATCGACCACCACGCCGTGCACGTGCGCCCGCCCCAGGGCGGGCAGGCGCAGAACATGCACGCCGACGCGGTGATCGACACCCGGTCCGCGGGCTTCGACGTGCAGCTCATGTACTACCCGCGCGAGGTCACCTTGGCGCAGGGCGGCACTCTCAGTGTGCCGGGCACCCATCTGCGCCGGATCAACGAGTCCTCCATCGGGCGCTACCAGAACCTGCGCGGCCAGACCCGGCTGGTGTGCCCGGCCGGCACCGTGGTGTTCCTGCACCACGGCATCTGGCACGGTGGTCGCCGCAACGACGCCGACCGGCCCCGCTACATGTTCAAGATCCGGTTCAATCCGACCGTGCGGCAGGTGCGGCTGTGGAACACCGACGACATCGACTCGCCCGAGGTGGTGCAGGAACTGCACGCCCGGGCGCCGTGGGCGCCGTACGCGGAGGCCCGCTTGGAGTACGTCAACCGGGCCCGGCTGTGGCGGGAGCTCACCGCCGACCCGCTGTTCGACCTGGACTACTACCTGAGCCGCGAGGAGATGCGGCCGACCACCATCGCCCCCGGTGCGAGTGACCCGCGGCTGGGATCCGCGGGCGACGGCGCCGGCTGGGGCAAGTGAGAGGGGACCTGACCATGGCCATGATGATGTCCGAGACCACCGGTGCGATGAGCGAGCCCGTCGAGACCCCGGAGGAGTCCTTCGCCCGACCGCTCGCCGAGCCCGATGTGCGGCAGCAGGTGCTGGTGCTGCAGTTGTCCGGCTCCGGGCTCGACAGTGCCGTGCTGGGCTGGTCGCGCTATGACGGTACGGGGCGCTCGCACCCCACGATGGGCGACTCCGACGAGCCACCGTACGAGACCGGCGTCGCCGCGCTGCAGGACGGCTGGCGACTGCTGCAGGCCGCCCAGCTGCTGCCGCCGGTGCGGGGCCACGAGCACGACACCTCGTACCTGCCGAACGAGTTCTGGTTCACCCGACTGGTGCGCCTCTGACTCGGTTTGGACAGCTCGCCTGGCGTGCTACGATTGCCCCCGGCCCACACGGAAGTGGGGCCGATGCGCGCGTGGCGGAACGGCAGACGCGCTGGCTTCAGGTGCCAGTGCCCGCAAGGGCGTGGAGGTTCAAATCCTCTCGCGCGCACCACCAGACACCAGGGCGGACCCGATCGGGTCCGCCCTGGTGTCGTTCCGGCTGTCGGTCAGCTCAGAAGATCAACCGCAGCAGCAGCACACCGACGGCGCTCATCAGCGCCGCGGCGGGCAGCGTGATCACCCACGCCAGTCCGATGGGCCGCATCAGCTTCCAGTTCGCCGCCCGGTTCACCAGGCCGATGCCCATCACCGCACCGATCAGGATGTGGGTGCTGGACACCGGCAGCCCGAGCACCGAGGCGAGCATCACCACGGCTGCCGCGGACAGCTCGGCGGCGAACCCGGAGGCCGGGTGCATCGCGGTGAGGCCGCTGCCGACGGTGCGGATCACGTTGCGCCCGATGAACCACAGCCCGGCGATCAGCGCCACCCCGAAGGCGCCGAGCGCAGCGGTCGGGACTGCGGCCTCGGCGTTGATGGCATTGGTCCGCAGCACGTCGAGGATGGCCGCGAACGGGCCGATCGCGTTGGCGATGTCGTTGCTGCCGTGGCTGAACGCGAACGCGGAGGCGGTGAACACCTGCATCCAGCTGAACAGCACGAAGGTGGCCCGGGACAGCTTCTGGTGCTGCAGTGACTTGGCGAGGGTGAAGATGGCCATCCAGCTGACCACCGCGACCATCACCATGATGGCGATGTTGGCGAGCGGGCTGAGCCCGAGCTCCAGTTTGCTGAGTCCCTTGAACAGCAGCATCGCGGCGATCACCACCGCGGCGCCGGACCCGATGACCGGCACCCAGGTCACCAGCCGCCGGCGGGCGTCGCGCTTCTCCGCCTCGCCGGGGAAGCTGCCGGCATAGGAGGTCTGCTGCAGCTCGGCGAACCGGTCCGGGTGCACCGGGGGCTCGTCCTCGTCCTCGTCCATGGTGGTCTTGCGCCGGCCGAATTTGCCCTTGTAGGCCAGCAGGTAGCGCTTGATGAGCCCGAACAGCACGAACGAGGCCAGGCCGCCCAGCACCGGTGACAGCACCCAGGAGATGGCGATCTGGCCGATCTGGCCCCACTGCACCATCGAGAACCCACCGGCCCCGGTGAGGATGCCGGAGGTCACCGCGGCGCCCACGATGCCGCCGATGATGGCGTGGGTGGTGGAGACCGGCCACCCCATCCGGGTGGCCAGCAGCAGCCAGACCGCAGCCCCGAGCAGTGCCGACATCATGATGGAGGCGAAGTCGAGCGGGTCGAGGGCGACGTGGCTGAGGTCGACGATCCCGCTGCGCACCGTGTCGGTCACTGCGCCGCCGGCCAGCAGCGCGCCGGCGACCTCGAAGACCGCGGCCACCATCAGCGCCTGTTTCATCGTCAGGGTGCCGGCGCCCACACTGGTGCCGAACGAGTTGGCGACGTCGTTGCCGCCGATGTTGAACGCCATGAAGACGCCGAACAGGATCCCCACCACCAGGATCGAGATGTTCGCGCCTCCGCCGACGTAGCCGATCGACCACACGGTGAAGGCGACCAGGGTGAACCCCAGCAGCACACCGAAGGACAGGTGCCAGCCGGTGTCCGGACCGAGGATGCGCCACCCCCGCGGCGGGCCGGGTGTCGGCGTGGGCCGCTGCTCCTCGAGTCGGGTGGAGTCTTCGCTGGATGAGCCGTCCACGACGGCATCATGACATGCCGACCGGTGGCTGCTCACCTTTCGCCGGCGCCGGGCGTGCGGCCACCGACCCTTGACGTCGTTGTCCGCGCTCTGATTGGTTTATCAGACGGTGGACCCCCGCCGACAACTCAACGATCGGAGTGACAGTGACGACCCCACACACTCAACGTCGCCGGCCCGGCCGGTGGCGGCGCGCCCTCGGCCTGGCCGTGACCCCGGCCCTGCTGGCCTCGGGCGCGATGACCATGGCCGCCCCGACGCAGGCGGCGGCCGCCGACGCCGTACCCGACACTGCGGCCCTCGCCGGTGAGCTGGCCGACCAGGAGCTCACCTGGGGGACCTGCGACTTCGGCAATGACGCCTACAACGAACGGTTCAACCTGCCGAACGTGCACTGCGCGACCGTGACCGTGCCGCAGGACTGGCACGACGCGGACAACGGCGAGACCTTCCAGATCCGGATCTCCCAGGCCAAGAACGTCGACGTCGACGACGACCAGTACAAGGGCACGATCCTCGTCAACCCGGGCGGCCCCGGCGGTGAGGGCCTGGTCTGGGGCCCGGCGATGCAGGAGATGACCCCGGACCTCAGCGACCACTACAACTACGTCGGGTTCGACCCGCGTGGGGTGGGGCAGAGCTCGCACGCCGAGTGCACCTACAGCTGGGACACCGACTCCACCGACCCGTACGCCGAGTTGAAGGCGGCCGCCGAGGCCTGTTCGACCGACCCGGACGTGCGCACCATCAACACCGAGCAGACCGCGTACGACATGGACTTCATCCGGCACCTGCTCGGCGCCCCGAAGCTCAGCTACATCGGCTTCTCGTACGGCACCTGGCTGGGCGCCTGGTACGAGAAGGTCTTCGGTGCGGAGTACGGGGGCAAGTTCCTGCTCGACTCCACGATCGATGCCACCCAGCAGACCCTGGAGGAGACCTGGGACCTGCAGCCGATCGCCCGTGACCGGCAGTTCCAGATGCACCTGATGAACTGGATGGCCCGCCACGACGCCACCTACGGGCTGGGCGCCGATCCGGCGGCGATCCACGAGCGCTACCTCGCTGCCACCGAGGGGCTGGACTCCTTCACGATCATGATGATGTGGATCCTGACCGGCGCCTACGGGGCGTTCCCCAACAACGCCGACTACCCGCTGGCCGCCGATGTGGTGCAGATGCTGATCGAGCTGGGCGAGTCCGACGAGGCTGTGCCGGAGTCCGACAACCCGGCGGTGGCCGCGGCGGCGATGCTCGACCGAGCGGCGGCGGCGTCCGAGGGGGACACCCGCGCGGTGTTCCAGCAGGCGCGCAAGCAGGTGGCACCGCTCACCGACGTCTCCACCAAGAAGCAGGCGGCCGAGCCGGCGGCGACGGAGACGGCCACCCTCGACAGCGTGTTCGACTTCGTGCTGTGCAACGACGGCCAGTGGACCCAGGGGGCGAGCTACTGGGAACAGCGCAATGCGGAGCTGGCGGAGAAGGCGCCGCTGTCGGACAGCTGGGGTCTGCTGACGGTCCCGCTGTGTGCGTTCTGGCAGACCGACAACCAGATGCCGAAGGCTCATCCGGCGACCTTCCCGAACACCGTCGTGGTGCAGGGGGAGATGGACTCCCAGACCGGCTGGGAGGGCGGTCACCGATCGGGCACCAAGCTGCCCAACACCAGCCTGATCGCGGTGGACAACGAGGGCTCGCACGGACTGTTCCCGTACGGGGTGGAGGGGGTCGACCAGCCGATCATCAGCTATTTCCTGACTGGCCGTCAGCCGCGCCCGACCAGCGTGGTGGACGCTCGGCCGCTGCCCACCGAGGACACCACCTTCGAAACCTGGCGGGTGATCGGGCCGCGGACCAACCACATCGGCCCGGTGATCACCGACCCGACGGTGCCGGCCGATGCCCCGCGCGGGGCCAGCCCGCACTCGCGGGCCGCCTCGTCGACCGGGATGCGTGACCTGGTCGCCGAGCAGGAGTCCGTGTCCATGCTGCGCAACCAGGTGCAGCGGGTCTACGGCGAGGACGGGGTGAAGGCCCTCGAGCAGGCCGGTCTGATCTGATCTCCGGTCCGCCCGGCATCGGTACGAACGCCGGTCGAGTCGCGAGGCTCGACCGGCGTTCGCCGTCTCCACCGGTAGCTGCGCGCCGGCGAAGGACGCAGTTGAGCGTGGTCGACTCAACTTGATTTGAGTTCCGGGCCGGGTCGTTCTAGAGTTGAGCCTGCAAGACTCAAGGGCGTCCCTACGGGGCGCCCAGGCTTCCCAAGGAGACAGACATGGCACGCAACTTTGATCCCTTCCGTGACATCGACCGCCTGTTCGGCGAGGTGGCCCGCGGCTCCCATGCCGGGTTGCCGCTCGACCTGTACCGCTCCGGTGACCACTTCGTCGCCGAGCTGGACCTGCCGGGCGTCGACCCGAGCAGCATCGACATCGACATCGACGACCGGACCCTCACCGTCCGCGCCGAGCGGGTGCGGCCGGTCGACGGTGACGAGACCACCTGGCTGGTCCGGGAGCGGGTGTCGGGCACGGTCGCCCGGCAGCTCACCCTCGGCCGCGGGATCGCGACCGACCGGATCACCGCCGACTACCGTGACGGTGTGCTGGTGCTGACGATCCCGGTGGCCGAGGAGGCGAAGCCGCGCAAGATCTCGGTGCAGCACGCAACCGCGGAGATCGACGGCCAGGCAGCCGACGCCGCCTGATCCGAGCAGTCCGGTACGACGAACGGCCGGCCCACCCTGCGGGGTGGGCCGGCCGTTCGGTGCCGTGGGTCCCGGACGCCGGGTCAGTTGCCGCTCGGTGCCCGGTTCGCCGCCAGGTTGCGCCGCACCAGAACCACCACGACCACGGCGCCGGCGAGCACCAGCACCCCGGCGGAGACCAGCACCACGATGCCGGGGATGGTCCAGCCGGAGACCAGCGCCACGGTCGGCTCGTCCTGGTCGGGCTGACTCGTCCACGACACGGTCCCTCCGGAGGCGCTGCCGATGTCGGCGGAGTGGGCCCACGGCGTCGACAGCTCCTGTTCGATCGGCCCGGAGTAGCCGAAGGCGTCGAGGGAGGTCTGCACCGCCACCAGGTAGTTGGCCCGGAAGAACCCGGCCTCGGCATTCTGGCTGATCGAGACGAGGCTGCCGGGCAGGTACTCCTCCAGCAGCGCGGTGAAGGCACTGGGATTCTCGGCCGACAGCGAGATCGTGTACGTGGTGGTCTCGTCGCCCCGGTCGGTGTCGAGGGAGCCGAACTGCTCCGGCGGGGTGAGCATGGTGGGCAGGGCGTCGCCGGCCAGCTCGGCACTGGCCGTCGCCACCGTCACCCGGATCTCCTGGTGCACCGACTGGTCGCGGCCGATCTCGGTGCTGACCTCGGCGGACTCGATCGGCAGCGGTCGCCGGAGCGTGATCGGTTCGTCCGAGGTCGTCACCGCGTAGGCGACCTGGTCGCCGTTCAACTCGACATCGCCCGGCTCCGCCGTGCTGTGTCCCGGCGACTTCCAGTCCTGCGGCACCACGAGCACATCGGTCACCCGCGGTGCGGAGTCCGAGCAGATCGCCGAGCAGTCCACCATGTCGAGGATCTCGCGTTCCAACCGGACGCCCTCGTCGGCGACGACCTGTTGGGTGACCTCGAACCGCGCGGTGCCCTCGCCGAACACCGCGGCAGTCCCGGCGGCCACCGCGTCGGCGTCGGCGGCGGTGAAGGTGATGGTCCAGGTCATGGTGCCGTCCTGGCCCTCCGCCTTGGCGATCTCGCCGCCCTCCGGCTTGGCCTTGGCGAAGTAGTCGTCGAACGCCTTCGTGTTCGCGGCGTACGACTTGGCGTTGAGGGAGGCGACGATGCTTCGCCGGAAGGTGCCGTCCGGCAACAGGTGGGTGGTCATCGCTGCACTGGACAACCCGTGGTCGGTGATGGTGTCGACCCGGATGGGGTGGGTCGTGGACTTGATCTTGGTGTCGTCGTGGACCACCGTCGTGGTGCCGATCTGGAACAGGTTGCCGCGGTCCTCGGCCACCACGCCCTCGGTCACCAGTGCGTTCTGCACCCACGTCATCAGCTGTTCGGAGGAGAAGTTCTCCCGCAGCTCGATCCCGGAGCGGAACACCGAGTCCGGGGCCTCCATCTCGATCTCCGGGGTGAACGGGCGTCCGCTGCCCAGCGACACCAGCTTGGCCACCTTGGCCGCGTAGTCGTCGAGCGAGCTGAACTTCAGGGAGAACTTCACCACGTGGTTGTCGCCGGTGGTGGAGTGGCCACCGTAATCGAGCTCGTCGGGCAGGTGCTTCTTGATGGCGGCGTCGACGGCCTTCATCCCGCCCTCGGTGTACTCCTTGACATCGTCCTTGGCCACGGTGAGCGTCATCGCGCGGGTGCCCTTGCCGGACGCGTCGATCGTCAGCACCGTGTCGATCGTCGCCCCGCAGCCGCTGGCCAGCGCGACGCCGAGCGCGAGCACCAGGGCGAGCCAGGGCCGGAGGCGTCCGGCTGTGGTGGCGTGGGGGCGGGCGGGTGCGCTGGTGGGCGCGGGCATTGCATCCTCTTTCCGGGGGTCGGGGCCGTGGGCGGCGGTCATTGTCTCAATAGGGAGGGGTCAATCCACCCGTCCGACCCGCGCCCACCGATCGCTCACTTCTGGGGTGGTTGCGCCTCAGAGTCTGCTGAGCACCATCGTCGACTGGGTCTTGGCGACCCCGCGGTGGTCCCGGATCCTTTCCAGCACCCGTTCGAACTCGGCCATGTCGGTGGTCACCACGTGCAGCAGCGCATCGGCGTCACCGGCGACGGTGTACGCCGCCCGCACCTGGGGCACCCCGGCCACCATCACCCGCAGCCGTTCCGGCGAGACCTTGCCCTCGCAGAACAGCTCGACGAACGCCTCCACCGCCTGTCCCATCCGGCGGGCGTCGACGCGCACCGTGAACCCCTGGATCACGCCTGCCGAGCGGAGCCGGTCGACCCGCCGCTTCACTGCCGGTGCGGAGAGTCCGACCCGGGTGCCGATCGCACCGTAGCTGGCGCGGGCGTCCTGGGACAGTGCTGCAATGATTCGTTCATCAATGTCGTCAGGACGCAAGATTCAGCCCCTTGATCGCGTCATCGGCCACTGTTCCATGCAACGAGCCTAGACCTACCGTGGATGCGTGACCGCACTCGAGACCCGGACCCGACCGATCCGCGGGGCGTCCTACCGCCCCCAGCACTACCTGATGTGCGCTCCCGAGCACTTCACCGTGGAGTACGTCATCAACCCGTGGATGGATCCCGGCGTGCCGGTCGACACCGCCCGGGCTGTGCGGCAGTGGCAGGCGGTCGTCGACCGCTACACCGAGCTCGGCCACACCGTGGAGCTGATCGACCCGGCCCCGGGGCTGCCGGACATGGTCTACACCGCCAACGGCGCGACCGTCGTCGACGGGCGGGTGATGATCGCGAAGTTCTCCCACCCGGAGCGTGCCGGTGAGGAGCAACTCCACGAGGCGTGGCACCGGGCCCACGCCGCCGAGCTGGGCTGGACCGAGGTGCACCGCCCCGAGCACGTCAACGAGGCCGAGGGCGACTTCCTGCTGGTCGGCGACTGGGTGCTCGCCGGGTACGGGTTCCGCACCGATCCGCGCAGCCACGCCGAGTTGGCCGAGGTGGTTGGCCGCCCGGTGGTGCCGCTGCGGCTGGTGAACGCCTGGCACTACCACCTCGACACCGCGCTCGCCGTGCTCGACGATGACCCGGCCCACCCCGACATCGCCTGGTACCCGGCGGCGTTCAGCGCCGCCAGCCAGCAGGTGGTGCGGCGACTCTTCCCCGACGCACTGGAGGTCAGCGAGCGTGATGCCCGCAAGCTCGGGCTCAACATGGTCAGCGACGGCCACCACGTGCTGCACCCCGCCGACGCGACCGGGGTCGCCGACGCGCTCCGCGACCGCGGCTACGAACCGATCGGGATGGACCTGGACGAACTTCTCAAGGGTGGAGGGAGCCTGAAGTGCTGCACACAACGACTGCTCGGGCCCGGGGCGCCGACGCGCTGAGCCACATCGCCGCGGCCGAGGAGCACGCGGCGCACAACTACCACCCGCTGCCGGTGGTGATCGCCGAGGGCAGCGGCGCCTGGGTGACCGACGTCGACGGTCGCCGCTACCTGGATGCGCTGGCCGGCTACTCCGCACTCAACTTCGGTCACCGGCACCCGCGGTTGGTGGCCCGCGCCGAACGGCAACTGCGCCGGGTCACGCTCACCAGCCGCGCCTTCCACCACGACCAGTTCGCCGGCTTCACCGCCGCGCTGGCCGAGCTGACCGGCAAGGACAAGGTGCTGCCGATGAACTCCGGTGCCGAGGCGGTGGAGACCGCGATCAAGCTGGCCCGCCGCTGGGGCTACCTGGTGCGCGGCGTCCCCGAGCCGGAGGCGCGGATCGTCGTGATGGCGGGCAACTTCCACGGCCGCACCACCACGGTGATCAGCTTCTCCGACGACCCGGAGGCTCACGACCACCACGGCCCGTACACGCCCGGGTTCGTGACCGTGCCGTACGGCGACGCCGCCGCGCTGCGGGACGCGATCGACGACCGGACGGTCGCGGTGCTGCTGGAGCCGATCCAGGGTGAGGCCGGGGTGCTGATCCCGCCGGACCGCTACCTGCGCGAGGTGCGGCAGCTGTGCTCCGCGACCGGGGTGCTGATGGTGGCCGACGAGATCCAGTCCGGGCTCGCCCGTACGGGACGCACCTTCGCCTGTGACCACGAGGACGTGGTCCCGGACGTGTACGTGTTGGGCAAGGCGCTCGGCGGCGGGATCGTGCCGGTGTCGGCGATCGCGGCCGATGCCGCGGTGATGGACGTGATCACCCCCGGCACCCACGGCTCCACCTTCGGCGGCAACCCGCTGGCCTGCGCGGTCGGCCACGAGGTGGTCACGATGCTGGCCGGCGGCGAGTTCCAGGAACGCGCGGCCCGGCTGGGCGAGGTGCTGGCCGGGCAGTTGGCCGGGCTCACCCCGTACGGCGTGGTCGGCCTGCGGTGCCGGGGCCTGTGGGCCGGTGTCGACGTCGACCCGGAGCTGATGACCGGGCGTGAGCTCACCGAGCGGATGGCCGAACGCGGCGTGCTGGCCAAGGACACCCACGGCTCCACGATCCGGCTGGCGCCGCCGCTGGTGGCCACCGAGGACGAGCTCGGTCACCTCGTCGCCGTCATCCGCGACAGCCTGCAGCCCTGACTCCCTCGCCCACGCATACGTTGCTCGCCCGCACATACGCTGCAGAGCATGCGTGGGCGGACAACGTATGCGTGAGCGGGCCGGGGGGCGGTGGGGGCGATAGCCTCGGCCGAGTGAGTGAACCATGTCCGGTGATCATCGACACCGACCCCGGGATCGACGACCTGCTGGCGATCTGGGCGGCCCTCGGCAGCCCGCTGTTGGACGTCCTGGCCGTCGTCTCGGTGCAGGGCAATGTCGACCTGTCGATGGCCCACCGCAACCTGCGGGTGCTGCTGGAGCAGGCCCGACGGGCACCCGGCGGCCAACGCCACATCCCCCGGATCGGCCGGGGTGCTGCCCGTCCGCTGGTCGCCCCGCCGCTGCCCCCGATCCACGACATCCACGGTGATGACGGACTCGGCGGGATCGCTGACAGGTTTCCTGCGGTGGCCGCGGGCGGCGACGACACTCCCGCCCAGGTCCTGTACGGCGAACTGCTGGAGTCGGTGACCGAGCCCGTCACGCTGATCGCGCTCGGGCCACTCACCAATGTCGCCACCCTGTTGGCCGCCCGCCCGGACCTGACCGATCGACTGGCGCGCATCGTGCTGATGGGCGGCGGGGACGGGCTCGGCAACCTCACCCCGGCCGCGGAGTTCAACGTGGCCTGCGATCCGGAGGCGGCCGAGCGGGTGTTCTCCGACACCGTGCCGGTCACCATGGTCGGCCTCGACGTCACCGAGGCCGTCCGGTTCGGAAGGCCCTGGCTGGCCGCGCTGGCCGGGCGCGGCAGTTGCGGGACGTTGGCCGCCCAGGCCTGCGAGCAGTACCTGCGCGATCACGAGTCCGGTGATGCCGCCAGCGTGCCCGGGGCCACCGTCGGGATGGCGCTGCACGACGCGGTCGCGGTCGCGGCGACCGCCCGCCCGGACCTGGTCTCGGTACGGGCGAGCCATGTGCTGGTCGACCACGACCACGGACCCGGACGCGGTGCCACCTTCCTGGACCGGCGTTTCCGACCCGGTGCCGCCCGGGCCCCGGTGGACCACGTCCACGCGGTGGCCACCGACGAGCTGATGGGCTGGGTCGCCGACGCGATCGGCGCACTGGACCTGCCGCCGCCATGACCACGGCCCGGCACACCAGTCTGTTCCGCATCCGGCAGATCCCGGCGGTGTTCGCAATGGCGCTGTTGGGGTTCTCGTCGTTCACCTTCATGTTGTCGGCGCTGCCGGTGCGCGCCGTGCAGGTCGGGGTGCCGGACGCCCTCGCCGGCACCATCACCACGGTGCTGCTGGCCGC
>Ga0079226_10003669_pt1 | contig 11761 bp, 10 predicted proteins | sample Poulit2014_FD_76345 | JGI IMG/M metagenome (GOLD analysis project Ga0079226, IMG submission 76345) | Agricultural soil microbial communities from Georgia to study Nitrogen management - Poultry litter 2014 | ecosystem: Environmental > Terrestrial > Soil > Agricultural land | place: USA: Georgia... | reverse complement strand
TGGATTTAAAACTCCATGCCCTCACGGTCGATCACCAGTTGCGCAAGAAGGATTCGGAAGCCGATGTGCATTATGTGCAGCAAGTTTGCCGCAAATGGAATGTGCCCGTAAAATCGGTTTCTGTTGATGTGAACGCGTATAAAACGAAGACGAAAGAAAGCACACAAGTAGTTGCCCGGAAGTTGAGATATGAAGCTTTCAGAAAGCGCATGTTTGAACTGGACGCCGATTGCCTTGCATTAGGGCATCATGGCGATGACCAGATTGAGACGATGATCATGGCTCTTTCGAGGACGACAAACTTGCACAGTTTGACTGGCATCCCGCATGAAAGAAAATTTGCGAACGGGAAAATTATTCGTCCGCTGCTCGCCGTCACGAAAGAAGAAATCGAACATTATTGTCACCAACATAAGATTCGCCCGCGAATAGATTCCTCTAATGAAGATCCAATCTATACCCGAAACGATATTCGCCAGTCGGTCGTTCCTAAACTTAAAGAAAGAAATAGCAGTTTGCATGTGACGATGCAACGGTTGGCCGAGACATTGCGGGAAGATGAGCGTTATTTGATGGCGGATGCCAAAAAGCTGTTCGAGAAGGCAGTTCGCGTCGATGAAAAAGGAAAAAAAGCGAAGGTGTCGATTGATGCATTCAAAGATTATCCGTTATCTTTGCAAAGGCGTGCGTACAGGTTGACATTGGACAATCTATACGATGACATGCCTGAACAGATGTCCTATATGCATGAACGCCTATTTTTTAATTTGCTGCATGGTGGAACGCAAAATCAATCCGTTCATTTTCCGAAGCGGCTCATAATCGAGAAATCATATGGAGATATCTTTTTTTATTTCCAGGAAGAAGCGCAAAAAAAAGAGCACTTTCATAAAACTATCCATATGCTGCCGTCCGCTATCGCGTTGCCGAATGGAGCGACCCTCTCTATCAGCCGTCAAACGGAACCGATAAGGAATAAACGGAATCCGTATACATATGTTTGTTTAGAAGAGCAGCTCTCCTTCCCATTGCATATTCGGACAAGGAGGCCGGGAGACCGGATGCGTTATAAAGGTCTGGATGGAAGCAAGAAAGTGAAGGATATTTTAATCGATGAAAAGATTCCTCGTCGCAAAAGAGATAAAATTTACATATTGACAGATAATACAGATGAAATAATTTGGCTTATCGGCATCCGGAAAGGCAAATTGAAAACCGAGGGGAAAGCGGGAACATACATATTGTTTGAATATAAAGATGGACAAAGAGAGTTGTTGGAGGAGGAAGAGGATGCACAACGACATTGAAGAGGTGCTCATTACAGAAGAAGAAATAGCAAATAAATGTGCAGAAATCGGTGAGCAATTATCTAAAGAGTATAAAGATAAATTTCCTCTGCTCATCTGCGTCTTGAAAGGAGCCACTCCGTTCATGGCCGACCTTGCTCGGCATATCGATACGCACGTCGAAATGGATTTTATGGATGTATCGAGCTATGGGAGCGGGACGCGGTCTTCTGGGGAAGTGAAAATATTGAAAGACCTGGATGCCAAAGTGGAAGGCAGAGACTTGCTCGTCGTCGAGGATATTATCGACAGCGGGCTCACCTTGAGCTATTTGGTCGATTTGTTCAAGTACAGAAAAGCAAAATCCGTGAAAATTGTTACGTTGCTTGACAAGCCTGAAGGAAGAACGGCAAAGATCAAAGCGGACATCATCGGTTTTGAAGTTCCGAATGCATTCGTAGTCGGATATGGGCTCGACTACAATGAGAAATACCGGAATTTGCCCTACATAGGAATACTGAAGCCCGAAGTGTATAGCAGCGAGGGTTTGGCAGATGATTAGATAGAAGAAAAAGCACTACATATCATGGGAAAAAGGAAAGAGCAATTAGTTGTATTACCACTTTTCTCTATGTTACTATGTAATATAGTTTTCTCGCTTGGGAGGAGGTTTTTAAATGGACCGAATTTTTCGGAATATACTGTTTTACGCACTTATTTTTCTCGTACTAATTGGTGTAATCAGCTTGTTTAAAGGTCCGAATGAGCAAGCTGACGAATATAATGTCCAACAGTTTATAAATGCGTTGGATAACGGCGAAATCGCAGAGATGACGATGCAGCCTAAAAATAAAATTATAAGAATAACTGGTGTACTTGAGAAAGATAAGCAGCCTTTTATCGTTCAAGTGCCAGATAATACAGAAATAATTGCGACGATTACTGAAAAAGCGACAGAGCAAAGCGTTTTGACGGTAGATGAGGAAGAACAGCCAAGCGCGTTTGTGAATTTTTTGACGATGATGTTGCCATTTTTGATCATCGGGCTTATTTTCTTCTTCATATTCACTAGGGCTCAAGGCGGCGGTGGCGGCGGCCGAGTCATGAACTTCGGAAAAAGCAAGGCGAAACTTTACAATGAAGAAAAAGCGAAGGTGCGCTTTACGGATGTCGCTGGAGCAGATGAGGAAAAGCAAGAATTGGTGGAAGTTGTTGAGTTTTTGAAGGACCCGCGCAAATTTACAAAAGTTGGCGCACGCATTCCTAAGGGAGTGTTGTTGGTCGGGCCTCCGGGAACAGGTAAAACGCTTTTGGCGCGTGCTGTTGCTGGAGAGGCAGGAACACCTTTCTTCTCCATAAGCGGATCTGACTTTGTTGAAATGTTCGTTGGGGTAGGTGCGTCGCGAGTGCGCGACTTATTCGAAAATGCAAAGAAAAATGCACCGTGTATTATCTTTATTGACGAAATTGATGCGGTAGGAAGACAGCGTGGAGCAGGTTTAGGCGGCGGCCATGATGAACGTGAGCAGACATTGAACCAGCTGCTTGTTGAAATGGACGGATTTGATGCCAATGAAGGAATCATCATGATTGCTGCAACGAACCGCCCGGATATTTTGGACCCTGCGCTCTTGCGTCCAGGGCGTTTTGACCGGCAAATTACAGTCAACCGTCCTGATGTGAAAGGGCGGGAGGCGGTGTTGAAAGTTCATGCCCGGAATAAACCGTTGTCAGAAGACGTTGAATTGAAGACTATAGCAATGAGAACGCCAGGATTTTCGGGAGCGGATTTGGAGAACCTCTTGAATGAAGCAGCCTTAGTCACAGCAAGGCACGACAAGAAGGTCATCACGATGACGGAAATAGATGAAGCGATCGACCGGGTCATTGCCGGTCCAGCGAAAAAGAGCCGTGTCGTATCAGAGAAAGAGCGGAAAATCGTCGCATACCACGAAAGCGGCCATACGATAATCGGAATGGTTCTGGACGATGCGGACACTGTGCATAAGGTGACGATTGTTCCTCGCGGCCAAGCTGGAGGATATGCAGTGATGCTCCCTAAAGAAGATCGTTACATGGTAACTCGTGCAGAATTGTTTGACCGAATCACTGGATTGCTTGGGGGACGTGTTGCAGAAGAAATTATTTTCGGCAAAGATCATGTGAGCACGGGTGCTTCCAATGACTTCCAACGTGCGACCGGCATTGCGAAGAAAATGATTACTGAGTTTGGCATGAGCGAAAAAATCGGGCCGACACAGTTCAATGGCAGTGGCAGCGATGAGGTGTTTTTAGGCCGCGATATCCATAGCGATAAAAATTACAGCGATGTGATTGCTCATGAAATCGATACGGAAACACAGAGCTTCATCAACCATTGCTATGAACGCGCAAAACAGATTTTGACGGAACATCGTGATAAATTGGAGTTAATTGCAGAAAAACTGCTTGAAGTCGAGACGCTCGATGAAACGCAAATCAAATCTCTGTTTGAAAAAGGCGTCATGCCGGAAGGAACTGAGCAAATTGAAGATGGCGAATCAAATGGCGCTGCTGATGAAAGCGAAGCATCAGCCGATGATTCAGAAGTGAAAGTGAATATCACTTCAAAATCGGATGATGAAACGGAGCCGGATAGCTACGAAGATTCAAAAGAAAAAAAGAATAAGCCAAAAGAAGATGGAGACGACGATGACTCCAATCTTGCGGACGATGTCAAAAAACCTGAATAAATGAAAAGATTTAGCCTTTCATCCTAAGACCGATAGCGAGGATGAAAGGCTTTTGCTTTTGCAGAAAATAAAGCTAAAGTGATTAGCGGATGAAAGGTTTCATTATTTGAAGGGCTCTGTGGTATATTATGTTTAGTGTTTTTACGTGAGGAGAGTAAGGGAAGATGATTTTTGTATTGGATATCGGAAATACGAATACGGTTCTAGGCGTTTTTCAAAACGATACGTTGAAATATGAATGGCGGATACGGACGGATCGGCATAAAACGGAAGACGAATTCGGGGTTCTTATCAAGTCGTTGTTTGATTATAAGGGGATTCAATTTTCGGATATTGAGGGCATCATCATTTCTTCTGTTGTTCCTCCTATTATGAGGGCGCTTGAAGCCATGTGCGAAATTTATTTCGGCATTTCGCCTTTAGTAGTCGGGAAAGAAGATGTGCATTCCTTTCTGGAAATTACATATCCGCATCCGGAGGAGATCGGGGCGGATCGCATCGTAAATGCGGTAGGAGCCATTCAGCTGTATAAAGCGCCGCTGATCATTATCGATTTCGGCACCGCGACGACATTTTGCTATGTCGATGAAGAAAATGCTTATCATGGAGGCAGCATCGCTCCGGGAATAAAAATCTCCATGGACGCTTTGTATAGCCATGCATCCAAATTGCCGAAGATTGAAATCGAAAGACCGAATAGCATCATTGGCCAATCTACCGTAGAGGCGATGCAATCGGGTGTTTATTATGGATATATCGGTCAGGTGGATGGAATTGTGAACCATATGAAAAAAGAGATGAATGAAGATTCGAATGTGGTTGCGACAGGAGGATTCGCATCTTTAATCGCAAAAGGGTCCAAAACGATTCAACATGTCGAGACGCATCTGACCTTGAAAGGATTATATTATATTTACGAGCAGAACAAAAAACAGATTTAGCTAAAAGAAAGGAATCGGTATACATGCAAGACTATATAGTGAAATCGACTGTGTATGATGGAATGGTGCGCGCCTATGCAGCGATCACGACGGAAATGGTCGAAGAAGCAAGGAGAAAGCAAGACACATGGGCTACCGCTTCAGCGGCAATGGGACGCACATTGACAATAACATCTATGATGGGCGCAATGCTGAAAGGAGAAGACACGATAACTGTAAAGGTAGAGGGAGACGGGCCTTTAGGGGCGGTCATCGCAGACGGAAATGCAAAAGGGACTGTCCGCGGATACGTCATCAACCCTCACGTCGATTTTCCTTTGAATGCTAAAGGAAAACTTGATGTAAGACGCGCAGTAGGCAACGAAGGGACGGTAAGCGTGGTGAAAGACCTTGGCTTGAAAGATTATTTTACAGGGCAAGTGCCGATCGTCTCGGGAGAAATCAGCGAAGACTTCACTTATTATTTCGCCACATCGGAACAGATTCCTTCTGCTGTAGGAGCCGGCGTGCTTGTCAATCCAGATCATTCCGTTCTCGCTGCTGGAGGATTCATCATCCAATTGATGCCAGGTGCCGATGATGTGCTGGCAAAAAGATTGGAGCAAAGGATTGAGCAGTTTCCGCAAATATCCGCTTTGATTCAAGAGGGCAATAATCCGGAACAAATACTAGAGCGCCTGTTTGGCGATGAAAAAATAAATATGCATGAAAAGATGCCTGTCCGATTTGCATGCAAATGTTCTAAAGAAAGAATGGAGAACGCAATCAAAGGTCTCGGAAAAGAAGAAATTGAACAGATGATAGTAGAAGATCACGGAGCGGAAGCCACTTGTCATTTTTGCAATGAAGTGTACCATCTCACTGAAGCGGAGCTTAGAGCGTTAAAAGAAGAAAAAATGTGATTTTTGATAGTTTCGGTTGACAAATGATGATCCAGTCTATATATTAATTATAAATCCTATAAATTTACTACGAATTAGGAGGAATTCATTATGAAAGTGGCAAATGACATTACAAGATTGATTGGCGAAACGCCCATCGTGAAATTGAACAAGGCAACGGATGAAGATAGTGCAGATATATATGTGAAATTGGAATTTTTTAACCCGGCAAGTTCTGTAAAGGACCGCATTGCCCTTGCTATGGTTGAACGGGCAGAAGAAGAAGGCGTCATCAAACCTGGAGATACGATTGTGGAGCCGACGAGCGGAAATACAGGAATCGGGCTTGCATTGATTGCAGCCGCAAAGGGTTATAAGTTAGTCGTCGTCATGCCTGATACGATGAGCCAAGAAAGAAGAAATTTGCTGAGAGCGTATGGGGCAGAGCTGTATTTGACGCCAGGAGCAAACGGGATGAAAGGCGCAATTGAAAAAGCGGAACAATTGAAAGAAGAGCATGGTTATTTCATGCCGCAGCAATTTGACAATGAGGCGAATCCGGAAATCCATGCGAAGACGACCGGCCAAGAAATTGTAAAGCAAATGACTGAAGGGCTCGATGCGTTCATCTCTGGAATCGGAACTGGCGGAACGATCACAGGCGCTGGAAAAGTGTTGCGAGAGCATTATAATGACATAAAAATATATGCAGTAGAGCCGCTTGATTCTCCGGTGCTATCTGGAGGTTCGCCAGGTCCGCATAAAATTCAAGGGATCGGTGCTGGATTTGTGCCGAAAGTGTTGGATACGGATATGTATGATGAAGTGATCCAAATTTCAAATGATGAAGCATTTGAAGCTGCTAGAGAAACGGCCCAAAAAGAGGGTGTTTTAGGTGGAGTTTCTGCAGGAGCGGCCATTGCTGCAGCGAAAAAGATTGCAAAAAAATTAGGCAAAGGGAAGAAAGTGTTGGCAATCCTCCCAGATAATGGAGAGCGTTATTTGTCTACAGCGTTATATCAGTTCGATCAAGAATGATAAAAGCAATGAAAGTAGCACAAGCTGTGTTACTTTTTTTGTTTTTAAAACCAATTTTTCTTGTTATTAGACGATTATTTCAATACAGCAAAATAAGTCAATGTTTTTTCTGTTTATGGTAAACTGATAAAAAAGATTCATTTTTATGAATGACCGTTACAGATGGAGATGGATAAGCGATGCGTTTAGAGACGAAATCAAAAACATTCAACTTGGAAGAACGAACACATATTATGGGAATTTTAAATGTCACTCCCGATTCTTTTTCTGATGGAGGAAATTATGATTCAATCGAAAAAGCGATCGTGCACGCTAAAAAAATGCAAGAGGCGGGAGCCGATATTATCGACGTCGGGGGCGAGTCGACCCGTCCGGATCATTTGCCTGTTGATGAACAAGAAGAAATCGACCGCGTCGTTCCGGTAATTGAGGCGCTTAAAAATGAAATCGATATTCCCGTTTCAATCGATACGTATAAAGCGAAAACCGCTGCAAGCGCAATTGAAGCCGGGGCTGACATCATCAATGATATTTGGGGGGCGAAAAAAGATCCCCAAATGGCTGACGTCGCAGTAAAATACGATGTGCCTATCATTTTGATGCATAATCGGGAGGATAAAAATTACAACTCCATCATAGAAGATATGATTCGCGATTTGGAGGAAAGCATTCGCATTGCCAAACGAGCAGGAGTGAAGGAAGACAACATCATCCTTGATCCCGGTGTCGGCTTTGCGAAAGAGTTGGAGGATAACTTCGTTGTCATGCGCCACTTGGATGAAATTATCAGAAGGTTGCCATTTCCGATGTTGTTGGCAACTTCTCGAAAATCGTTCATCAGCAAAGTGATTAACGCGCCCGCATATGAACGGGACAATGCTACAGGAGCAACGACATGCCTAGGAATCGCCAAAGGAGCGCATATCGTGCGTGTCCATGATGTGCCCCGCACGAAAGAGTTGGCTATCATGATGGATGCAATGGTAAAAGGGGCTGGGATTCCTGGATAAAATATATTTGAATAAAATGGAATTTTACGGTTATCATGGATTATTTAAAGAGGAAAAGAAGTTGGGGCAGCGTTTTGTCGTAGATGTGGAGCTTTCAACCTCTTTGAAAGCTGCTGGAGAGTCGGATGATATGAATGATTCCATTGACTACGGGAAAGTATTTGATGCAGTGAAAGATATCGTCGAAGGAAAAGCAAGGAACTTGATTGAAGCGGTCGCCGAAGAAATTGCCGCTTCTTTGCTGAAGTCATTCCCATCTTTGGAGGCATGTTCTGTCAAAGTGACAAAACCCAATCCTCCCATTCAAGGGTATTATGAGTCGGTATCAGTACAAATATATAGGGAGCGAGAAAGATGATGAATACCGCCTATATCGGATTAGGTTCAAACATAGAACCGCGACAACAATATTTAGAAGATGCGATAAAAAAACTTGATGAAAATGAACAGATTACAGTGGAAAAGAAATCGTCCATCTATGAAACGAAGCCGGTCGGCTATACCGAACAGGATTACTTTTTAAATATGGTCATCATTATCAGGACATCATTATGCAATACAGATTTGCTCGAGTTTTGCCAACAGATTGAGCGGCAATTGGGCAGGGAAAAAACGTTTAAGAACGGCCCTCGTACAATTGACCTTGACATTTTGCTTTATAATAGCGAATATAGAGATTTGGAGAGATTGAAACTTCCGCATCCAAGACTGCATGAACGCGCCTTCGTCTTGGTGCCGTTATGCGAAATAGCGCCGAATGTGGTGATGCCTATTTCGGGTAGGACGGCTAACGTATTATTGGAGGAATTGCCGCAGAAAGATACGGATAAAGTTGTTTTATGGAAAAAAGATGAGGACGTGGAAAAAGGAGAGTGAACATATATGTTTAAAATCGGGGATGTTACGATACCTAACAGAGTAGTGTTAGCGCCGATGGCAGGGGTAAGTAATTATGCCTTTCGCTTGACGGTGAAAGAATTTGGCGCTGGACTCGTTTGCGCAGAAATGATCAGCGATAAAGGAATTGTGAATCGTAATGAAAAAACGATGAACATGCTTTATATAGATGAAGAAGAAATGCCGATGAGTTTGCAAATTTTCGGCGGAGAAAAAGAAACGCTTATCGAAGCCGCCAAATATGTAGATGAACATACGAACGCTAGCATCATCGACATCAATATGGGGTGTCCGGTGCCGAAAATCACGAAGTGCGATGCAGGTGCTCGTTGGCTGCTCGAACCGGATAAGATTTATGAAATGGTGTCCGCTGTCGTAGAAAATGTTGAGAAGCCGGTTACCGTAAAAATGCGCAGCGGCTGGGATGAGGACCATATATATGCGGTGAATAACGCAAAAGCAATCGAAGCGGCTGGCGCTGATGCACTAGCTATTCACGGTAGAACGAGAAAGCAATTATATGAAGGATTTGCCGACTGGTCCATCGTGAAGCAAGTGAAAGAAGCGGTAACGATTCCAGTAATAGGAAATGGCGATATCGATAGCCCGGAAATTGCCAAACAACGATTAGAGGAAACGGGTGTGGACGCTATTATGATCGGACGTGCAGCGCTTGGGAATCCTTGGATGATTTACCGCACCGTAAAGTATTTGGAGACGGGCGAACTGTTGGGGGAACCGACTCCAAGAGAAAAAGTGGATGTATGTTTGCTCCATTTAGAGCGGCTTGTTAAACTTAAGGGAGAAAAAATCGCAGTGATGGAAATGCGCAAACATGCAGCCTGGTACTTGAAAGGGCTAAAGGGAAACGGAAGAATTCGACGCAAAATCAACGAAAAAGAAACAAAAACGGAGATGGAAGCCATTCTTTATGAATATACTGCTGATTTGGAAGCAAGCCAAAGAGCCTCGTAAGCTTATGATAAATATGCTACTATAAAAGAATGGATTTATAATTGGACATGCCTATGTGATTTGAATTAAGTTTTGTAATGGAGTGATAAGGTTGACGGAAGAATTAAATGAGCATATGCAAGTAAGGCGAGAAAAATTGGCATCCTATTACGAGCAGGGAATCGATCCGTTCGGGGGAAAATTTTCCCGAACAAACGAGGCAAAAGAATTGCATGACTTGTATGGTTCTCTGACGAAGGAAGAGTTAGCTGAAAAAGAAGTGCCAGCCACTATCGCAGGACGAGTGATGACCAAGCGCGGCAAAGGGAAAGTTGGTTTCACTCATATCCAGGATAAAAGCGATCAGATTCAATTATATGTACGAAAGGACGAAATCGGCGAAGAAGCATATGACATTTTCAAGTCCGTCGATATCGGCGATATTGTCGGCGTTGCTGGAATTGTCTTCAAGACAAATGTCGGCGAGCTATCGATTCAAGTAAAAGAATTTACGCTTCTGTCCAAATCGCTTCGCCCATTGCCAGACAAATACCATGGTTTGCAAGATATTGAACTGCGGTATCGGAAACGTTATTTGGACTTGATTACAAATGAAGATAGCCGGAATGTGTTTACAGCCCGCAGCAAAATCATTTCTTCTATGCGCCATTATTTGGACAATCGTGGTTTTTTGGAAGTGGAAACTCCAATGTTGCATACGATACCTGGAGGAGCTACGGCTAGACCGTTCCAAACGCATCATAATGCATTGGATATTGAATTGTACATGCGTATCGCGATTGAGCTGCATTTGAAACGGCTTATTGTGGGCGGAATGGAAAAAGTGTATGAAATCGGTCGCGTCTTCAGAAACGAAGGCATATCGACTCGACATAACCCTGAATTTACAATGATCGAATTATATGAAGCATATGCTGATTATGAAGACATTATGGAACTCACCGAAAATCTTATTGCTCACATCGCCAAAGAAGTATTAGGCAAAACAACGATTGTATATGGCGATCATGAGATTGACCTCGAGCCTAAATGGAAAAGGCTTCATATGGTAGATGCCATCAAAGAGTGCGTCGGTGTAGATTTTTGGAAAGATGTAAGTGATGATGAAGCTATTCAATTGGCAAAAGAATACGATGTGGAGATTACTGATGCAATGACTTACGGCCATATTGTAAACGAGTTTTTCGAACAGAAGGTTGAGGAAAAGCTGATTCAGCCAACCTTTATTTACGGGCATCCAGTTGAGATTTCGCCTCTTGCAAAAAAGAATAAAGAGGATGAGCGTTTTACAGATCGTTTCGAATTGTTTATCGTCGGAAGAGAGCATGCGAATGCATTTAGTGAATTGAATGATCCGATTGACCAGCGTGCCCGCTTTGAAGCGCAAGTTGCGGAAAGGGAAGCAGGAAATGATGAAGCCCATTTGATGGACGAAGACTTTTTGGAAGCCTTGGAATACGGCATGCCGCCAACGGGAGGACTTGGAATCGGAGTCGACCGCTTAGTGATGTTGCTTACGAATGCGCCGTCGATTCGTGACGTCTTATTGTTCCCTCAGATGAGGACGAAATAGATATTATAGAAGATAAGACATATAGCAAGCCGATTGGAAGTTGCAATCAGGCTTGCTATATTTCCATTGTTGGTTAAATCTATCGAATCGACGATGAAAATCCACTTCGTTTTAAAAGAATTTAAAAATGAATGTTGCTTTTATTTTTTAAGTATGCTATATTAGTTTACGGCTCATCTCGAGTCATGCCATTTGTTTTATGAAGCGCAGCACATTCTCGCGCTTATAAATGGCTTTTTGAATAAATATCATTATAATAGAAAATGGTGTCAGCCAAACACTTATATTTTTTCCGAAAAAGTGTTGACACCGAATGATAAAATATGTTATATTATAAAAGTCGCTGTTTTGGACGCAACAAAACGGCGGAGAAAAAATGAAGAAGTATATTGACAACTTAAATTGTTTGTGATATACTAAAGAAGTTG
>Ga0079226_10003668_pt1 | contig 11763 bp, 9 predicted proteins | sample Poulit2014_FD_76345 | JGI IMG/M metagenome (GOLD analysis project Ga0079226, IMG submission 76345) | Agricultural soil microbial communities from Georgia to study Nitrogen management - Poultry litter 2014 | ecosystem: Environmental > Terrestrial > Soil > Agricultural land | place: USA: Georgia... | reverse complement strand
TTTTCTGCTGCCAGCATGGCCATATTAAACCTTGTTTTAAAAGTTGCAGAGCCAATATGTGGAGTAGTAACCACATTGTCCATTTTAAGTAATCTATTACTTTTTTCTATTGGTTCTTCTTCATAAACATCAAGACCAGCACCTAATATTTTCTTACTTTCCAAAGCATTAATAAGTGCTTCTTCATTAACTATAGAACCTCTAGAAACATTGATAAAAAAGGAATCTTTTTTCATTATATTAAATTGTTTTTCTCCTATAAAATGACGTGTGGATTCTGTTAATGGTAAAAGAACTAATACGTAATCCGATTGCTTCAATAAATCATCTAATTTACTGTATATAGCCCCATACTTTTTTTCTACATTATATTTTCTACTACGGTTGTAATATAATACATTCATGTTAAATCCTGAAGTTGCTCTTCTTGCGACTTTTTCTCCGATTCTCCCCATTCCAATAATTCCTAATGTGCTTTGATTAACATCACTCCCCAAAAAAATGTCGGTAGTATCCTCCCACAACCCTTTTTTCATCGCACAGTTAGACTCAACTATTCTTCTAGATACTGCCAAAATTAACCCAAATGCTAAATCAGCTACTGATTCATCTAAAACAGAAGGGGTATGTGTTCCGATAATATTTCTTTTTTTCATAGCTTTAATGTTAAAAGAATCATACCCTACGGAGATATTGCTAACCACTTGTAACTTATTTGTATGTTTTAATAATTCTTCTGAAATATCTCCATCTGGTATCATTAAACCGTGAACCTCACTTATTTCTTTCATTAATATCCTTTTTGGTATTGGTTCTTTTTTATCCCATATTCGATATTCACAATGTCTTCCTAAATATTTTTTAACTTCTTTTGGAATTGGTTTTGCGATAAAAATTTTTGGTTTCAAAAATAACACCTCGCATGTTGATTTTATTTTATTATCTTGAGTCAATTTCATAAGTCAATAACAAGGTATAAAATCCGAACGTTAATATCTGCTTTAGAATGGCTTTCACTGCAGGCGGACGCTTTCCTCGGGCACGGCTTGAGCCTCCTCACTCGCACAAAAATCGCTCGTTGTGGGGTCTTAAGACTAGTGCTGTTCCCGCAGGAGTCGCCGCCTTACGTTACAGCCATTCGAGTTAATTTGTTAAACGTTCGGATTTTCATTCAATAAACCCTATTATGAAATTGACTCATTCTACGTAAATTATTAAGCCGAACACAGAAAATTGACATGTCATGATATACCATAACCAACCAAAGTCAAAAATCATAAAACAGCATCATATTAATATTAGTATTTTGCTTAATTACATATTTTCTCTAGCTAAACTTACTTTGTTAGTATAAAGTTCAGCAATATTAGTAATTTCTTGCCATCTTCTTTCATGTATAATTTGCTTATTTATTAATGATCCTCCAATGCCAACCGCCATAGCACCAGCTTGTATATATTCAGATACATTATCTAGAGTAATACCGCCCGTAGGTACAATTGAAATATAATCTAAAGGTGTTTTGATATCCTTAATAAATTTCGGCCCAAGTGCAGAAGCAGGAAAAATCTTTACAGCATCTGCTCCCCATTCATAAGCTTTAACGATTTCTGTGGGTGTCAAAACACCTGGAATAGCTATTTTACCGTAACGATTACTAACCTGAATTGTTTCTTTATTTAGGGAAGGAGCGAAAATAAATTCAGCTCCTTTTTCTATAGCTTTACGAGCCGTTTCTCCATCAAGCACGGTTCCCGCCCCGATAATAGCCTCTTTTCCAAACTGTTTTTTAGCGTCTTTTATCGAATCGAATGCGTTGTTAGAGCTTACAGTAATTTCTATTCCAGTTATCCCTCCTTTTACAAGAGATTCAACAACATGCAATGTTTGCTTATAGTTTAAGTTTCGAACTACTGCAATAACACCAGATTTAGTTATTTTATTAATCATAATGTATCATCCCTCCATTACTAATAAAGTTTTCTACTTTTCTATTTTTCTATAATATGATATTATTTTCCGGATTCAAAAATAAGAGAAATAAAAAGTATTGTATTGTAAAACCAAACAAAAATTATATTTATGGAATGTTATTCCTTTTTGCAAACAACAATATTATGGATTCCACATATAATTATTTATAAATTTTTTAAATCTTTTATGAGTGAGTCAATTTCATAAGTCAATAACAAGATATAAAATCCGAACGTTAATATCTGCTTTAGAATGGCTTTCACTGCAGGCGGACGCTTTCCTCGGGCACGGCTTGAGCCTCCTCACTCGCACAAAAATCGCTCGTTGTGGGGTCTTAAGACTCGTGCTGTTCCCGCAGGAGTCGCCGCCTTACGTTATAGCCATTCGAGTTAGATCCCAAAACACGAATGTTTACGAAGTTAATTTGTTAAACGTTGGGATTTTCATTCAATAAACCCTATTATGAAATTGACTCGAGTAAATCTTTTATCGAACTACATCTTGGTTATCATATAAAAATTGATTTATTGACCGCTTATTTGGCAAGCCTTCTATATCACCATAAGTTGAAACAACCATAGCACCAACTATAGAACCGGTTTTAACACCTTCCTCAATAGATTTCCCTTCTAATATTGAAGACAAGAATCCTGCATTGAAGCCATCACCAGCTCCAATTGGATCTACTACATAATTCACTTTAAAACTAGGAAAAAAAACTTTACTGTTTTTAGAAGAAAAATAGGTGCCGATCGATCCATCTTTCAGAATTGTATACTTAACACCTTTTTTGTAAAAATGTTTGGTTATTTCGTCTATGCAATAATTCTTATTTAGTAAAGTTTTAGCCTCTTCTAATCCAGCCAATAAAATATCACTTTCCTCTGACAACCATAATAATCTTTTTTTAGCTGTTTTAGAGCTTTTCCATAGGTTTATTCGTATATTTGGATCAAAACTAATAGTAATATTGTTTTTTTTTGCAAAAGAAAATACTTCCTCTATCACTCTCCAGTTATTTTCACTGAGAAGTGGAGTAATACCTGATAGATGAATAATTTTAGCCTGTTTGATGTATTCCCAGTTTATATTTTTAGCATCTAATTTGCTAGCAGCCGAGTCTGTACGGTAATAATACACTTGTGTTTTTCCTTCTCGCACTCGTTCTTTTATGTATACCCCAGTACTCGCCTCATCCAACATGGTAACTTGAGAAGTATCTACTCCTTCTCCTCGTATAAATGATTGAACAAATTCACCTAACTCATCATTTCCCAGTTGACTAATCCAACCAACTTTCTTCCCTAAACGAGCCAGTCCTATAGCTAAATTTGACTCCGCTCCTCCAATACGTTTACGAAACTGATCTACATAACGCAATGGACCGTCTATAATAGGATCAAATAAGACCATTGTTTCTCCTAGCGTCACTACTTCCATATAATTCACCTCTTAAATTTACTAATATCTAATTTTTAGTAACTTTCAAATTATTTTAATCTTAAACTACCACCTGCTGAAGCAGGTGGATTTTTATACATGGAAGAAATTATTCAAATATATATTTCCATGACATTTTAAGTATTTAATCTGTCATCCAGCTTAAGGGGACAGTTATAATTTCAGGTATAAAAATTAATATTAACAAAACAAATATTTCAATTAATATAAATGGCAAAGCTCCTTTTGCTACAGCTAAAATATTAGATTTTGCTATACCAGTTCCAACATATAAAGCAGTACCTACTGGAGGAGTAATTAAACCAATAGAAAGGTTAATTACCATAAGAAGTCCAAAATATATTGGATCAATTCCTGCACTTTCAATAACTGGCAAAAGTACAGGAGTGAATATTAAAACAGCCGGAGTCATGTCCATAACCATGCCTACTAACATTAACATAGCCATTATAATTACTAATAACAATGTTGGATTCTCTGTAATATCTCCCAAACCAGCAACTAATTGAGTTGGAACTTGCGCTACTGTTATAACGTACCCAATCAAAATAGCAGCAGCAGCTAAGAATAAAACTATTCCTGTTGTTTTTGCACTATTTACTAAAGTTGACCCTAGACTTTTCAATTTAATTTCTCGATAAATTAAACTGATAACTAGAGAGTAAATAGCTGCAAAAACTCCAGCCTCTGTTGGAGTAAATATACCTCCTCTAAGACCAAAAATAATAAAAAGAGGCAGTAATAAAGCCAGAAAGGCACGGCGGGTAGCTTTCCAACGTTTCTTCCATGTTGCTTTTTCAAATACTGTTGTTTCTTCTTTACGTGACATAAAAAACCATACGATTGCTAAAAAAAGGGCAAGCAGTATTCCAGGAACAATACCTGCTAAAAATAACTGGGTAATAGAAACTCCACCAACAACTCCAAATAATATTAATGGAATGCTTGGTGGTATAATTGTACCAATTATACCCGTAGAGACTAACAAGCCAGTAGAATCATTTACATTGTATCCATTATTTTTCATCATCGGAATTAATACAGCTCCTAGAGCTGCGACATCAGCTACAGCGGATCCAGATAAACTAGCAAAAATTACTCCTGCAAAAATAGTTATATATCCTAGTCCTCCTCGTACATGGCCAACAAATGAAGATGCGAACTCTACAATACGTTTTGATACCCCTCCTACGTTCATAATTTCACCCGTCAGTATAAAAAAAGGAATAGCCATAAGAGAATAATTATCAGCTCCGCTAATAAGGTTTTCAGATATAACGGCGGTATCAAATATTCCCATACTAAACATAAGAATTCCTCCGCTAAGCATCATAGCAAAAGCGATTGGCACTCCTATTAAGATTAATACAAATAAGGAAATTAGAAAAATCCATATCACATTACATCAGCTCCATCTTTTGGTGAGTCTCCTTCTCACATCCATTCTGGTTTCTCTTTATTAAAAATAAGAACAACAATTATTTTGTAAATACTAAATAGAATTATGCCACTAGAAGCAATAAGACCTGCAAAGTATTTTGTGTTTTCTGGAATTCCAGACGCAGGAGCCCCAATTCCTTGATTAATTTTTATTAATTTAATAAGACCATCCCAAAAAAAGATCATAGTTAAAATAACTAATACATTTATTGTTAAAAAAATTACTTTTTTTAACACTGGGGGAAATTTTTGAATTAATAAATCAACAATAATATGTAACCCTTCTATAAATGCAATAAGTGCTCCTAAAAATACTACCCACACAAAAGAGTAACGTGATAGTTCTTCAGACCATGTAATACCGCTACTAAATATATAACGCAATACAGCATTTAAAAAAACAAGTAACACCATAAATGAAAAAACTGCTACTATTACGCCATCTAAAGCCTTTCTTGACCATTTTTTAATCTGTTTCACCTGTAATTCACCCATTTCTAACTTAAAATTAAACATTGTTACTTGAACAGTTAACAATTAATATCAAATGTTAGGGAAAACCCTTTCATTTTTTTTATTTTGAACTAATTATTTTATTCACTATGTAATAGTTAGATTTTATAATATAAATAAAAGATAAATTATTTAAACAGAACAACTTAGCATTTCAGAGTAACTTAAAGTCACCGTAAAAGTTTTTCATCTATTCGTAATCGTTATTAACACCAAAAAACATTTTTACGATGACTATTTAATAGTGTATTTATTATTCTTTACTTTTCTCAACTGTTTCTAAGAATTCTTCTGCCCAATCATGTTTTTCAAGCAAATCTTCATATACTTTATCCTTTATAGTGTCTTCTAACTCCTGCTTGAATTGATCATCGGGCTCCGTGATAGTAATGCCTTCTGATTCTAGTTCACTCTTTATATCATCTTCTTCACTCTCCATTAATTCCCACTCGTAATCAGCAGCATTTTTAGCTCCATCCCTTACTATCTTTTGAATATCTTCGTCCAAATTATCCATGAAATCAGCATTAATTAAGTAAACATTCGGACTAAACATATGATTAGATTCTAAAACATCAGATTGAACTTCATAAAATCCTGATTCTTTAAAAGTTGCTAATGGATTTTCTTGTCCATCAACTACCCCTTGCTCCAGTGCAGTAAAGATTTCCGATATCGGCATTGGTTGAACACTAACCCCCATGGCTTCTCCAGTTCGTTCATAAACATGATACTCAGGCATCCGTAGCTTTAAACCTTTCAAGTCATCCATAGATTCAATAGTATCATTGCTTGAAATCGCTCGAAAACCATTCGCAGTCCATCCTATTGGTTCAACATCTAATTTTCTAAATTCATCTCCTATTTCTTCTCCAACTTCTCCATCTAATGATGTTTTAGCTTCTTCATAATCATCAAATAGATATGGCCATTCTAGTGTTCCAATTTTTGCTTCAGCCTCTTGTAATCCCATACCAGCAACTACCATCTCAATACTTCCATTACGTACGCCATTTGTATACTCGTCTTCAGCACCTAACTCACTATTTGGATAAACTTCCACAGTAACTTTTCCGTCTGCTTTTTCTTCAACATAAGGGACAAACTCTTCTTCTAAAGCTTTATGTTGTGGATGTCCTTCAGCAAAATAGTGCGCAACTTTTATCTTGATTTCTCCCTCTTCACCTACACCATCACTACATGCCGATACAATTAACATAAAACTAAACAAAGTAATGAAGAACATTATTTTTGAATACTTCATTTTATTTCCTCCCTCTATTTAGTCCAATTATCTTTCAAATGTTCTTGTTTCACTAATTACAAAATTTTATTTTTTTACTAAATAATTATAAATAGATTCTGCTACCGGTATGCCTTTTTTTATACGCTCTTCTTCTTTAAGTTGTTCAGGCTCTCCAGGCACCATAACTTTTTTATAGTTTTCGGCTGGTTGTACATTGTGTAATTCATTAATCATCATATCCATATGTTTTAAAAAAGTATCTAATTCTGTAAAATACGACGGGTTAACTACTAAAAAAAGATGACCTAATTTACGCTTATCTTTTAAGTTTTCGTACATTGGTTTTACATGAGGACCAAATGATGCACCAGCCAAAAGTCCCGATAAAGAATCAACAACTAAAGCCAACCCATAACCTTTGGGTCCAGAAAAAGGTAACAACGATTCAATTTCATTAGGGTTAGTTGACGGTGTTCCATTTTTATCCACTCCCCAATTTTCAGGAATACTTTCTCCTGTTTCTCGTGCGTGCAAAACTTTCCCAAAAGCAACATTACTTGTTGCCATATCTAATACAATAGGTTTATTTTTTTTCGTAGGCAGTCCATATGCTACAGGGTTTGTTCCAAAGAACCTTTCCTTTCCACCATATGGAACAACCATTTTATCTGATTGCGTCATAGCCATACCTACCATATTTTCTTTAGCCGCCTGTTTAACAAAATATGATAGCGCTCCACAATGACTGCTATTATGCGAAATAACAACACCAACACCATCGTTTTTAGCCATTTCAATAGCTTGATTCATTGATTCTTTCGCAATTACATGACCTAGACCATCATCTCCATCAAATGTAGCTGTTGACTGTCCTGTTTTTTTTATTTCGAACTTGGGGTTAACATTAAGACCTCCCTTTTTAATACGGTTCACATAATGCTCAGTTCTTAATACACCATGGGAATGAACGCCGCGAAGATCAGCATGGACAAGAACACTAGCCACAGTTGAAGCATGCCTCTTCGATACTCCTGTTTGCTCTAGTTTGTTTATAACTAAATCCTCTAGTTTTTCTTTAGTTACTATTACATCAGACATGTGAAACCCTCCATAAATTATCTACATAATACTTTTCATAGTTTACATATTCTCTAATGTTGCAGAAAAAAGTAAGAAATAAGCTCTTGAGTAAGAAGTTTCAATTGTATCCTAGGTGATTTTTAATCGTGTGCATTGTTTCTCACTCCCCTCATTTTTTATATCAGCAGCTTCTCCCCCCTTGAATACTTACTAGTTACCAGTTTGGAAAACGCTTTCAATTAATGCATATTCGATATAGGATACAATTTTATAGAAGTATAATAATTAATGTGTTTATTTTTCAACAAGCAATGCTATTTTTAACTTTACTGTGTCCTATCAATATAAATATATTGTTTTGATTCTGATATTGATACTTAAGAAGAATCTTTAAGAATTTTTTAATTTATACTAGCAATCTCTAATCCTTTTGCACCTAGACTAGATGTAATAGCCTCTGGGTAGTAACGTTTAATCATTTCTAGTCCAATTTCTGTACGTCGAACGCGTTCTTTCACTAAATTTATATTTAAGTGTTCCAGATGTTTTCCAGAAGGATAAACATCTTGATGTTTACTAAGCCCAAACTTAATATAAACTGGAGCAAGAACACGAATTATTTCTGGTATTTCATAATAACGAATAAATCCACCTAGATTATCCGGAACTTCTATGTATATATCAATTGGAATATCAATTGATTGACGAATGCTAGCTAACTTACTAAGAGTAAGCGCTGTAGGCACATTATAAGTATCGGCGCCTAGGTCTTCTATTATTTTAGTAGATACAGGGTTTGAAGCACCTAGTTGTACTGATGCTTTTATCACAAAATCTTCTGGTAAATCCCCACTCTTCTTCATTTCTTTTGTTAACTGCAAGATTCCTTCGTCAGCGATTAAAGCTCCACGTAAACCTAGTTTTGCTCCTCTTTTTAAATCTTCCATTGCGTATACTAACTGGTCAACACCTTCATGGCGCATACCTAGTGATGAACCAAAACTAGTAAATGATTGTGCACCAACATCCCACGTCCCCCTAGGGCCTACGAATAAACTTAAACCTATTCCTCGCTTTGCAGTTAATGAACACATTTCTAATATTTCTTCATCTGTCTGAAGCATTATTCCGCTACCTTGAGAGATTCTATGGACTGTTATTCCTCGCTCATCAAGTTCTTTTAATGTTGCCTCTAACACTTTAGGACCTTCAGTACTAGGAAGTTCTATCCTATATTGTGCTCCATCAGGAAATCTCTTCCTAGATGTTGGCATATCTTGCATATCATGATTAGGAAATCCTAATTTTTTCAAAAAATTACGTGATTGTTGCATATGTCAAAACTCCCTTTTTATCTGTGTCAGTTTCATGAATATATGCTGAATTTATTTAGAACCCTGTCAATTGCGATAATTTTTCAGATAAATTTAATACGGCACTTTTTGCCATTTCAAATTTTTCGTTCCAATTTTCTGTCTGCATGGAAAAGCTTACTCCAGCTATTATCTTTTTCTCATAATTATATATAGGGGCAGCTACACAATGAAAACCATAGGCAGATTCTTCATTTTCTATGGCAACCTTTTCCTTGCTAGCAAATTGAATTTTTTTATATAACTCATCTATTGAAGAAGTAGTATTACTTGTTTTCTTTTCAAAATTGCATTCCCGAAAACGTTTTTCTATTTCCTCTTTTTTAAAATCAATCATTTGTATTTTTCCAATTGCAGAAGCGTAAGCCGGGAAAGTCATTCCTGGATCAGTTACTAAGCGGACATTCGATATAGCGTCTATTTTTCCTAAATACAATACATCCGTTCCTTTTAATACGCCCAATTGGATAGTTTCTCCAACCTCTGTAGCATATTTTGGAGCCTCATTATAGAAAGATTGTATAAAGCTAAAATTTCTAAAATATAGATGATTTAAGCGCCCCAAATAAGGACCTAATTCATACGTTCCTTTTTCTTTTTTTGTTATCCAACCTAAATCTGTCATTGTGTACAATAAGGAATACATAGAACTTTTATTTAAATCTAATTCCTTTGATAAATCAATCATTCTATATTCATTAGGTTTTTCGCCTATTTTTGTTAGTATACGATTTGCTCTTTCTATTGCTGGAACTAATTTTTTGTTCAAACCCTCCTCTCCTTCCGTAAGTTTTTTATAAGAAACCAGGTTCATTTGTGTGAACTTTTTACAACCATAACATCTTTTGAAAATACTTTCAAACTTTGTAATGATATAACTTATAAAACACAAATATATTTTTTAAAAACTAAACATGATAGTTATACAACCATGTTTTACAGAACCGACCAGAACGGTAAAAAACCATATTTCAATAGGACGAGGAATGGAAGTATATTTATCTGTATACAAGGAATCTTTCGCAACTGTCTCATACTTGGTTAATCAACTAATAGAGTAGTATCGTTAAGAAAGGACAATTCGGTCATTTGAATTAAAATTTGAAAAGTATGATTTAGTCATCATGATGAGCTTGGGTATATTACATTTGATAAATGAGGTCAAAATTACTGTTTCTGCACCTATCTCTAAGAGCAGAAAGAAAATCAACGATTATCACAAATAATTTTTCATTTATAAAATGAAAATACTCAACAGCTGCGTTAACAGATTGCGCCTTAAATCGCACGTTTCAAAGGATGAACCCCCCTCTTCGAGAGAAAAAGAGGGATGATTTCAAGATGAAGTAAATGAAGTGGTTAAAACTTAAATTGCAAGATACAACCATGGATTTTCGATGAATTGACTCAATAATTTCGCCTAAAAGGCATAAGTGATTTAAAATAGTTTGTCTTTTAAAAATGTATTTTGCATTCTATTAGTTATATTATTTCAAAGTTTGAAAGTGCTTTCAAAAAATGTTATAGTTGTAAAAAGTTCATACCATCAAACTTGGTTCGCTATGTAGAACTTAAGTAGTGACCAAAACATGGAAGGGGGGAATCAAATGAATATTGTGCGATTCACGACTGAAAAAGATTATGTTTCAATAGGGGTAATGAGTCAAGAAAAACAGATAATAGACTTAACAGCTATCGATAGAAAATTAACAGATATAATCGTTCTTCATGATACAGCCAGTAAAAATAACATGACAACAAGTGATTTTGTTATAAATTTATTAAAAAAAGACAAAAAAGAAATTTATACTTTAGAAGACATAAAACTCCTTACCCCTGTTTCCGCTCCAGAAGTTTGGGCTGCTGGAGTAACATACCAAGTTAGCATGCAAGCCAGAAATCATGAAACAACAGAAAAAATAGAATACGGAGGCAATTCATTTTACGATAAGGTTTACGATGCTGAAAGACCCGAACTGTTTTTAAAATCAACAAAAGAAAGAACGATTGGTATGAATCAAAATATTTACTTGAGAAGTGATTCTGACTGGCAAATTCCCGAGCCAGAGTTAGGTTTAGTTTTGAACGACCAGGCCAAAATAGTAGGTTATACGATTGGTAATGATATGAGTAGTCGTGACATAGAAGGAGAAAATCCACTTTATTTACCTCAAGCAAAAATATGGAAAAACTCTTGTTCAATTGGCCCTACAATTCGTTTAGCAGAAACAGTGACTGATCCTTATGATTTCGAGATTACCTGCAGGATATATCGAGACCAATCAAAAGTGTTTGAAGGTTCAACTAAATTGGATCAATTAAAACGAAAATTGGAAGAATTAATTTATTTTCTTGCTAAGGATAATATAATTTTTAATGGAACTGTTCTTTTAACAGGAACTTGCGTCATTCCTCCGAATGACTTCACTTTGCAAGAAGGAGACAGGATTGAAATTGAAGTACCTGGAATCGGAGTATTAAGTAATCCAGTTAAATCTTAAAACAGATTAGAAAGTAAATTAAGAAAGGGTAGATAAGGAATGACTCAACAAGTAGTGACGTACAAGAACTTTATTAATGGAGCTTGGCAAATAAGCTCTACCACAAGTCTGCTAGATGGAATAAATCCAACTAATAAGAAAATTATCGGCTATTTTCAAAACTCTTCTGAAGAAG
>Ga0079226_10003667_pt1 | contig 11767 bp, 11 predicted proteins | sample Poulit2014_FD_76345 | JGI IMG/M metagenome (GOLD analysis project Ga0079226, IMG submission 76345) | Agricultural soil microbial communities from Georgia to study Nitrogen management - Poultry litter 2014 | ecosystem: Environmental > Terrestrial > Soil > Agricultural land | place: USA: Georgia... | reverse complement strand
GTAAGCGTCAAATAATCCCCACCTGTATTCAGATGGGGATTTCGTGTATGCTTTATTTAGATTTATTAGGAACGTGGCATTCTTGAGGGAGTGTTGCTGACCATGGCAGGAATTGAGCCAATTGCTCATTATCTGTCGTATCCATATTGGGAAGTTCTTCAAACAAGTAGCTGAGGTAGTTGAATGGATTTAAACCATTTTCCTTAGCTGTCTCTACAATACTATAAATAATCGCACTGGATCTTGCTCCTTTTGCGGTATTGCTAAAAAGCCAGGACTTGCGTCCAATCACGAAAGGCTTGATGGATCGTTCTGCACGGTTATTATCAATTTCCAGACGGCCGTCCTCTAAAAATGCTTCTAATTGTTCCCATTGTTTACGACAATATTTAATCGCCTGCCCAAGGGCACTTTTTGGCAGCACGCGAGGTGTCTGTTCTTGAAGCCATGCCAAAAAAGCCTCCAACACTGGCTGGCTGCGCTCTAAACGCTTTTCATAGCGTTCTTGGGGACTTGCGTCCTTTAATTCACGTTCAATGTCGAACAGCTTATTACAGAAGGCCAACCCTTCTTTTGTCTTCGCACCTGTAGTGGATGATGCGGAGTCAGGCAACGCCTGCAGTGCTTCTGTAAATTTGCGGCGTGCATGCGCCCAGCAGCCCACCAGGGCTACATCAGGCAGTCCGTTATAGCCGGGATAGCCGTCTACATGCAAGTATCCCTGAAAGCCTTCCAGGAATCGGCGGGGGTGTTTACCGGCCCGGGTTTGCTGATAATCGTACAGAACAATTGGTACATCAGCCTGTCCGGAGCGATACAGCCACATATAGGATTTTGACGTTGCGGACCGTTCCGGTTCGGATAAAACTTGTAATGTTGTCTCATCCGCGTGTGCGATGTCCAACTCCAATAATTGGGCATGCATTTCGTTGTAAATCAGCTCAAGCCAGGTATTGGCACCGTACATCATCCAATTGGCCAGTGTCTGGCGTGGGATGAATACACCAAAACGCTCCAAATGCTTCTCTTGCCGATACAGTGGCATGCCTTCGACATATTTTTGAGTCATGGTGTAGGCCATTGCGGATGGAGAGGCCAGGCTACCCGGAAAGACAGGTTCTGGCATCTTTGCTGTCACAATAGGTGTTTCTAGCTCATGGCGTTCACAATGGCGACAGCTATATACATGGCGTACATGCTCCACCACTTTCACTTGTGCAGGAATGACCTTTAACTCTTTACGCACTTCCGTGCTCATGTCATGTAGTTCTCCACCGCAACACGAACAGACCTGTTCCTCATCAGTCAGACGATATTCCATCGTTTCTGTAGGCAGGTTTTCAAGCTTTTGTTCGCGCTGGCCACATTGTTTCTTGCGTTGATATGTAATCGTCTCGACAGTTGGTTCTTGGGCAGTCGGATCAGCTGTTTCTTCGGCTTCATTGAAAAGGGAGAGCTGGTTTGAGTCGGTTTTCTCACTGGAAGAACCAAATCTGCGTTGTTGGCTTAGACGAAATTGTTCTTCGTACCATTTTAGCTTGGCCTCCAACGCCTCGTTTTCCATCTCAAGCTTTTCATTTTGCGCTTTAAAATATTCAATTGATTCGTTTGATGTATGCGCTGTTTTTTCCATAAGATAAGTATACGAAAAAGAACCCGACTTGCCTAGTCGAATTCCCGTATTTTCATATTTCAGTTTCTTATAGTCTTATAGAATAGTGCGCGCTTTCACCTCACGGTGTGCCTGTTTCTGTTCGATTGGCAAACCATCCAGCAGCCAACGAAGTTGGCGCGGGCTGATATTCATGGGTGCCGAATCATTTTCAGTTGGCCAATGGAAAGTCCCTCTTTCCAGCCTGCGGTAATGCAACCAAAATCCGTTGTGTTCCCACTGAAGGATCTTCAGCTTGTCACGTTTCCGATTACAGAAAACAAACAAGCAGGGGGAAAAGGGATCGAGATCAAAACATTCTTGTACAATAATCGCCAGACCGTCAATGGATTTGCGAAGATGCGTGCTGCCGCGAGCCAGGTACACACGATCGAATGTTACATTTGTCAGCATTAGCTTCGCAGGACATGAATGATATCGGATAGTAAGCCAACATTGGCTCCCGGCCGGACTTCGACTGAAATAGCACCAAAGTGAATGAAGATCGGGTCCTGTCCTTCGGACGATAACATGTCATCCTCCACTTGGACGGCCAGCCATTGAGTTTCTGAGGTCTTCGGTTCTGGTGAAATCATATCTCTCTCGAAACGTCGAACCCAATAATACATTTGGTGAACCTTGATATCTTGGTCACGACACCATTCAGCTATACCTTGGCCACTGGCTTTCCAAGAGTCATATCGCGTCTTCCATTCTATTCGTTTGTCTTTCAGGGTCATCACATAACCTCCCAAATAAATTCTAAGAAGATTATCGCATCGATGACCTGAGATTAATACGTGTATTTTATTTGACGCTTACTGTTAAACGGCCGCTCATTTTTTTGCAATTAAGAAAGTATGGATTATGGTTGACTATAGTAAAATTTCAGCACTCACTATAAAGTGAACCTTCAATCAATAGGAGTCTTGCTACTAGTTACATACGAAAGACCAGGATTAAATTCTTCTTAAAATATGAATAAATTAAAAAAGAATTTACAGCGCCTCATCCGTTGTCATTTTGTTTGTACTGATCATTCTGATACTGTCAGTACGTAGTTCATTTATGAGCTGACAACGAATGAAATGGCCTAACGGTATAGGCTAGAATCCTTGAATTACCACTATTCTAAGTTCAATCTGTATGCAATTATAAAGTTTTCCTGCTGTTACCGGACAACTGTTTATGTCAATTCTTAATTAGTCACACTCCCCCATTGTTGTTTATTTTAAACTTGCAATATTTATAGGATTTCCTTTCTTGGTCCAAGGCTTATTAATATCACTTGGCATCATCCATTGGTTAAAAGATTTAATTAATGTTTCATCGAGTCCTTCTACCCACGTTACATCGTTATCTTGCCTAATAAGCGATGGATCAAAATCAGCGATTCTTATAAAAGACCGATGCATATTATTAACGCATAATGTATGCGTATATGATGCTTCAGGTCCGCAAGTAACATCTTTTACATTTAATACAATGGATTTAATACAGTCAATTAATTTTTGCATTGGGCTTGTTTGTAGGGGACCAGAATAAAACCTTCTTCTTCCGTCATTAAAATTAACCTCTAATGAATTTGAATCACCTGGTGTGTAACTCATAATCGCTTGTTCGAACTCAAAACTAAAAATTGGTCCCCAATTATTTTTAGTAGCATGTGTAGCATAAAAATGGATGGTAATGTCATCCTCTACTTTCGCTTTTAAGGCACAAGTATCATAACTCTCAATAGGGTTTGCACGATAAAGTTCAGCAGTTACTTGCTTTAACTGTGCACTTCTATTTAAACCTGATCCTAAGAGGAAAAACATATAATGAAGAGAATGAGCACCAGCATTGTTTGCCACACTATCCAGTATGGGTTCTCCTTTTTCACTGTACATTTTACCAGCCCAAGAGGTGCGATTATAATAATTTTCAGATCGAGGTAATAGCAATAATGATTTAAACCTTTGAGGTTTCCCGAACTCGTTATTAATGATGTCTTGCTTTAATTGAATTACAGACGGATTAAAAGACCAATCAAATCCTATTGCTAGAAAATTTCCTGAGCGATCCCTAGTTTCTATCATTTGATGAGCCTCTTGGATTGTCGCGCACATTGGTTTCTCACAAAGTACATTACTACCATGTTCTAATGCGTAACATGATTGATAGGCATGTAGGTGTATGGGGGTTGATATAATTGCTAAGTCAGCATGTTCATTATCATAGAATTCCTCTATAGAAGGAAAAATTGGTATATTATTCTTAACAACTTCAGTATAAATATAACTATTTTTAGGATGTATATCAACTACACCCGCTATTACTACTTTATATTTCTCCCCTTCTTGTAGCAGCCAGTTAAGATATCTTTTTCCATAGCCATCAATACCGATTATAACAATGGAAACTTTTTTAATAATGATCTCCTCCTGCAATTAGAGTTTCATATATTTTGTACTAATAGAATTCATATCTTTTCCTCATTCTTTAAATGATCTTCTAAGAATGTAAGTTTATAAATTCTGCGCGGACGACCCTTTGATGTGATTTTTTCCTCTCCAACGATTTCAACAATTTCTGCGTCCATCCATTTTAATAGTATTCGGTGTGTGCTTCTCTTAGTAATCTTTAGAATTGAAGCAAGTTCCTGTGCGGTATACTCAAACTTACCATATCGGGATACTTGCGCCATTAGTTTAGTCATATATGCTGCTGACATACCAGCCTTCTTTGCCTTCTGAAGTAATTCTGGATCAGTTATTGCTAAATTGTAGTTTTCATAATTCATTGGAGAGGTTATATCTACTGGACCTAATACACTCCTATTTTCTCTAACAATATAGCAAACATTTCCACCTATTTCTTGCGATTGACGAAGTGCTACCCTTGCATGTGAACCTGCGTCTGTGGCCGAACGACCAAATCCCACCCCAATACTTAAAGTTACCCCAAATTTTTTCTCAGTATCTTGAAGAATTGGTATAAACTTATATCCTCTTGTTTCTCTTTCAAATATCCCTCGGGTAGTAAAAAAAGAATATTCACCGCCTCCCTGATCAATAAGGTGACCCTCTAATTGTTTTGTATAATCTAACAAGATTTTATTAATATTAAGTTTTAGTTGCTGAACCTCATGCTCAGATTGGTACATTTCAGCTTTTTTTCTAAAATTATCAATATTGATTAACCCAAAAACAACTTGTGATTCTTTATTTCGCCGGGTTTCCGTAGATAGCAAAGCTCGTTCTAATGAAACAATCAAGTCTTGATGTGTTGGTGTTGTTAACTCATTAGGGATTTTTAATTTATTTAATTCTTGTGTAACTGATGGGATACCGGTGATTGCTATTGTGTTATTTGATTCATAATTTCTAATGTGAAAGCTAATAATATCCTTTAATGGGAAAAAAGAGACTTCTTCAAAAATTTTAACTGTTGAATTACTCTCCTCTAATTCGGTTAATATTTGATTGACATATTTTTCCTCAATCGTGTCTACTGATAAGCTTTTTAATCCATGTGAAGTTTTCACTTTAAATAGAGATCGGTATAACCCTGTGCCCATTAAAGGAACATAGTGTACTGGAATAGTGAACTCTAATTTTTGTTGTGCTTTTTTGAATAAATGGTATTCAGTGAAAACAATAACCTCGCTACTACTCATTAGCTTAATTGTTGATTCAATAATTTCTTTCTCATTCCGGATTATTTTGCAGGTTGGATTGAAACTAGGGAATGATTTTAACGCTTCTTTCATTAATGAAATTAGTGAATTAGAACCTCCTATTATCCCTATGGATATGTTTGAGTGAGTAGTCATGTATTCACTTCCCTTATGTATTTTTTGTATTTTATCAAGTTTATCGAACAATAATTAGATAAGGAAATTTCAAAATTGAGTAATTAAAGACAAAATAAAGACTTGTCTCTTTTGTATGTTAATTATATATTAGTATTAGAAAAAATGAAAGCGTTTTAACGATAAAAAGTTTAATCGCTCATTAGAATACTTTAAGTCAATATAAAGACTTGTAATATTGATATTGCTTAAAATAATCAAACACCAATAATTAAATGACTAACAAGTTACACCAAGAAAGGAGAAAATAATGAAAAAAAGTAAAGTAGGATTTTCAATCATTGGAGCTGGTATTGTTGCACCTTTACATGCAGCCGCCATTAATGCTACTCCAGAAGCAGAATTAATATCAGTTGTAGACACGTTTGAGGAAAATGCTCGTAAACTTCAAAAGGAGTACAAAAGTTTACATAGTTACACATCATTTCAAGAATGTTTGGAGGACACTGATGTAGATGTCGTGATTATTTGTACACCGAGCGGAACTCATGGAGACTTGACTATCGAAGCAGCAAGAGCAGGTAAACATGTACTTTGCGAGAAGCCGTTGGAGATTAATGCTTCCAAGATGACAAAAATGATTGAGACTTGTGAAGAAAACAATGTGAAATTAGGCACAGTCTATCCACGCAGGACAATTGCTTCTACTGTAAAAGCAAAACAAATGTTGGAGAAACAAGTATTTGGACGCATAACCCTTGCCGATGTTCATCTTAAATTTTATAGAAGTCAAAGTTATTACGATAGTGCTGGCTGGAGAGGGACTTGGGAAATGGATGGCGGTGGAGCTTTAATGAATCAAGGTATTCATGGTATTGATGTTATCCAATGGCTAAACGGGGGAGTAAAAAAAGTATTTGCAAGAACAGCAACAATGGCAAGAAATATTGAAGTGGAGGATACCGCTGTAGCCGTTTTAGAGTATAATAACGGGGCATTCGGTTTGATTGAAGGAAGTACGACCGTATATCCTGGTCAAAAAACACGTTTTGAAATATATGGGGATAAAGGGACTGTTATTTTCAGTGATAAAGGAATTGAGAAATGTGAAAGATTATATGGTGAAGACGGGGACTTTGAATACGTTAAGGCCAACGACAATATACCACAGGATATTCCCTCGCCAGGTCATTATAGGTATGTATATGATATGACACACGCAGTACTACAAGATAAAGATCCATTAGTTACAGGTATAGAAGCAAGAAAGGCAGTTGATATTATCTTGGCGATCTATGATTCTTCGAAAAAGGGTAAAGAGATTTTTTTGTAAAATTTATATCTAATTGGTGTGGAAATATAACTTCACAGTACAAGGAGGTACTGGAATGAGCTTAAAAATTGGGATTATAGGTCTCGATACATCACATGTCGAGCGATTTGCAGAAACATTGAATGATTCAAAAACACCTTCTCAGGTTCCTAAAGGTGAAATATCTGTTGCATATCCTGGAGGTTCAAATGACTTTGCACTAAGTTACAATCGCGTAGGCAAGTATACCGATTTGCTTACTAAAAAGTATGGTGTAGAAATGGTTGATGATCCAGAACAAGTCGCTGATAAGAGTGATGCCATTTTGATCGCATCAGTTGATGGAAGAGTCCATCTTGATCAGTTCCAAAGGATTGCACCGTACGGAAAACCGGTTTTTATTGATAAACCATTTTCTATAAATACTAGTAGTGCCAAAAAAATAATTGAATTATCTGAGCAATACAATGTTCCACTTATGAGTTGTTCGCCTTTGCGGTATGACGAGTCCTTAACAGAAGGTATTCAAAATTCAAATTCAGGGTCAATAATAGGTGCGGATTGTTACGGGCCAATGGAGCTACAACAGACTCAACCGGGACTTTATTGGTACGGGATCCATGCGGTTGAAATGCTCTACACCATATTGGGTAGCGGATGTAAAACGGTGTATGCATATGCAAATGACACTCATGAACTCGTGATTGGTGAGTGGAAAGATGGAAGGATTGGTACAGTCAGGGGTAATCGAGTAGGAAATAAGATATTCGGTTCGTCGATTCATCGGGAAAATGGAACACAATTTACTGCTTCAAGCAAAAGTAAGAAATCATACCATGTAAATTTACATGAAAAAATACTTAAGTTTATGGAGACAGGAAGAACCGATGTTGATATAAATACCACTTTAGAAATTATTCGTTTTATTGAAGCCGCTAATGAAAGTCGCGATATTAGGAAGGCTGTGAAAATCTAAAACTTGTTTTAATAATGAAAATATAAAGGGAGTGAAAATTATGGAAGATTTATTCGATTTGGAAACTACACTCACTAAACCTTCAAAAAATATTGTACGTGAAATAAAAGAATTAGAAGGTGATATTTTAATATTAGGTGTGGGCGGAAAAGTTGGTCCAAGTTTAGCAATTATGGCTAAAAGGGCTATTGATGAAGCTGGTTTAAGTAAAAAGGTTATAGGTGTATCTAGATTTTCAACAGGTAATTTAAAACAAAGATTGGAAGAAGCGGGTGTTGAAACTATAGTTGCGGATTTATTAAAAGAAGAGGAATTAAATAACTTACCCGAAGTTAAAAATGTTATTCACATGGTTGGTCATAAGTTTGGAACAACAGGTAATGAGTATTATACATGGGGAGTAAACGCATATTTGTCTGGTCGAGTGGCAGAGAAATTTAAAGATTCTAACATCATCGTGTTTTCAACCGGAAATGTTTATCCCTTAATAGAGTTAAATTCCGGTGGTGCTTCAGAAAACAATAACACCGGTCCTATAGGTGAATATGCTCAATCATGTCTTGGTAGGGAGCGCATATTTGAGTATTTTTCTTATAAAAACGAAACGCCAATGGTGATGTTTAGATTAAGCTATGCTGTTGAGTTACGATACGGGATTTTATTGGAAATTGCCAAGTCTGTAAAAAATGAAGAACCAATTAATCTAGAAATGGGATTTGTGAATGTAATTTGGCAAGGGGATGTTTGTGAGAGGGCATTAAGAGCTTTGTTCTATTGCAATAAACCTCCAGAACTTTTAAATATAACCGGCCCAGAGATGATCTCAGTCAGATGGCTTGCTGAAACCTTTGGAGAATTATTTGATAAGAGTCCAAAATTAGTTGGAGAAGAAAAAAATACAGCTTTACTCAATAATGCTGTGAAATCTAATAAAATGTTTGGTTATCCAACTGTTTCCTTAAAAGAAATGATTGAGTGGACAGCAAATTGGGTGGAAATCGGGGGAGACACAATTCATAAACCAACACATTTCCAAGAAAGAGAAGGAGCTTTTTAATATGACTTATATTTTAGACGAAAATAAGAAATTCCTACTTCAAGAAGGGATAGTCATTCCTGCACACCCTCTAGCATTAACTTCAAATCGTCAATTAGACGAAAAGAGGCAACGTATGTTAATGCGCTACTATATAGATGCTGGAGCAAAAGGTATAGCGGTAGGCGTTCATACGACTCAATTTGCAATACGTTCAAAAGAGGTGGGTTTACTTGAAACAGTTCTAAGTATTGCTTCTGAAGAAGTTGATAAATTTAACAAATTACATCCCTTCATTAAAGTGGCTGGCATATGCGGTCAAACAGAACAAGCTGTAAAGGAAGCCGAACTGGCAGTTAAATATAATTATGATTTGGGACTTGTAAGTCTTGGAGGGCTACCTAATAAATCGGAAAAAGAGCTGTTAAGTCATATTAAACAAATATCTGAAATTATACCCATTTTTGGATTTTATTTACAACCGGCAGTAGGAGGAAGAGTTTTAAGTTATGACTTTTGGAAACGCTTTTCGGAAATCTCTAATGTAATGGCAATTAAAGTAGCTCCTTTTAATCGTTATCAAACTATAGATGTAGTTCGAGCAGTTTGTGAGTCGAGCAGAAGCAATGAGATTGCACTATACACTGGAAATGATGACAACATTGTTTCTGACTTATTAACGACTTTTAAATTCGTTGTGAATGGTAAACAAGTTGAAAAAAATTTTTCGGGTGGATTGTTAGGGCAATGGGCTGTATGGACAAAAAAGAGTGTTGAATTATTAAAGGAGATTAAGAAAGCAAGAGAAAGCGGTCATATATCTGATGAACTGTTAACCTTGGGAAGTTCTCTTACTGATGCAAATAGTGCTATTTTTGATGCTGCTAATAACTTTTCTGGTTGTATTCCAGGGTTACATGAAATTCTTTATAGGCAAGGGTTACTTGAAGGTACATGGTGCTTGAATCCTAATGAGATACTTTCGGAGGGACAATTAGAGGAGATTAATCGTGTTTGTGAGGCATATCCGCATTTAATTGATGATGAATTTGTGAATGAAAATATGCAATATTGGAAGGAGTAAATAGCAGTGCGTATTACTGATATAGAAGTTTTTCCTCTTAATCTACCTATGAAGCAAAACTTTTCAATCTCTGGAGGATCAGTAGGAAATCAAAAAAACGGAGCACCTCATGTTTACGTCAAAATCTTAAATGATTACGGAGAAGAAGGATGGGGTGAAGCGCGTCCAAGTCCTCGGTGGAGTTATGAAACACAAGAAACTGTTGTTACTACAATAGATAATTATCTTAAGCCAGCTTTAATTGGAGAAAATGCTGAGGATTTGAAACTAATTTATAAAAAAATGAATCAAGAGATTGCTTCAGCGGTTGTTTTGGGTCAACCTATTGCCAAAGCAGCTATAGATATGGCTATACATGATTTAATTGGAAAGCATACTAACCGGAAGATAACTGATTTATGGCATGGCACGGTTAAAGATACAATTCAATTATCTTATCTGATAAGCACTGATAATGTTGAAGAAGCTTTTAAAAAAGGAGAATATGCACAAAAGAATGGATATACAGGAGTAGATGTAAAAATTGGACTAGACCCCAAAAAAAATATAGAAATATTAGAAGCCGTTAAAGAATCAGCATCAAATATGTATTTTAGAGTAGACGCAAATCAAGCATTCAATCTCCCTGAAGCCATTGAGATGGTTAAAGAAATGGAAAAAATAGGAGTAGATGTATTTGAACAGCCTCTCCCGGCAAATGATTTAATGGGGCATGCTGAAATCAGAAGAAAGTCATCAATTCCTATAGCTTTAGATGAAAGTGTATGGGGACCGAGTACCCTGCTACAGGCTTTAAAAATGGAATCATGTGATGTAATTGTTATAAAGGCTACAAAAATGGGTGGACTGAAAAAGGCTATGATATGTGGAGAAATAGCCCGGGAAGCAAACATTGGAATGTTAGGAGGAGGGTTAACTGAATCAAAGTTAGGCTTAACTGCAAGTGCTCATCTATTTAACTATTTAGATATTGATACTCCTGTAGATCTTAACGGTCCAATGTTTTTAGAAGACGATCCAGTTGGTGTTGGGCCAGATATCGAACATGGAAATGTGAAATTAACCGATATAGCTGGGATTGGTTGTTTAGTAGAACCGGATAAAATAGAGAAATATAGAATTCGGTTATAGATCACTTTTTCAAGGAGGGATGATATGGAGGTAAAAGGTTTGACAGGTGGGCTATTTTGGTTTTGCGAATGGTTAGTGCGGTTGGCTTATCTGAACTTATTGTGGATAGCGTTCACTTTGATAGGTTTGGTTGTGTTAGGTTTTTTTCCTGCAACAACAGCTATGTACGCAATTTGTCGAAAGTGGTTGCTTGGGGACGAAGATATTCCGATCTTTAAAACCTTTAGGAAGTTATATTTTAGTGAATTTATAAAATCAAATGTAATAGGGTTCGTTTTGTTGCTTATTATTTTCTTATTATATTTTGACATTAAATTTTTTCAATCATTTCAGCACTATTTTTTTCAAGTATTATCCATTATAAGTTTTATAATGCTTTTTGTATTTTTTGTTGCGTCTTTGTATATTTTCCCTTCTATTGTACATTATAAGTTTACATTAATAGATTATCTAAAGAATTGCTTTATTTTTTCGATTGGTCGGCCTCTGCATACTATCATAATGTTATCAGGAGTTTTTACAGTTTGTTTTATATTAATTCATATTCCCGGTTTAATTCCTTTATTTGGTGGAAGTAGTCTTAGTCTTCTTTTAATGTGTGTTGCAATGAGAGTTTTCCCCAAGATTAAAACAGAAAATTAGATTGAGTATTTAAAATACTGGACAGTCAAAAGTTCTAGCAGGAAAAATAACCCTTTCTGGCGAATGATATAGGTGTCTAACCATATCTCTGAAAGGAGTTCAGATTCGCTGAAAGGGTTATATAATGAAAGTATACATG
>Ga0079226_10003666_pt1 | contig 11770 bp, 5 predicted proteins | sample Poulit2014_FD_76345 | JGI IMG/M metagenome (GOLD analysis project Ga0079226, IMG submission 76345) | Agricultural soil microbial communities from Georgia to study Nitrogen management - Poultry litter 2014 | ecosystem: Environmental > Terrestrial > Soil > Agricultural land | place: USA: Georgia... | reverse complement strand
TGATATTTTGTAAATTATTTTCTCTCATTCCTTTTAAAATGATCGATTGCTCCATTTTTCGTCACCTTCTATAAAAAATTTCCTAGCTATAGATTGTTGTTTTCTTTTTCCCTTTATAGCTCTCTGCTAAATCGAGTCTATCCAAAGTGCTTACTTTTCCTTCCTAGGCTTTCGACTTCCCTAAGCTCAATAGCTACAATCTATTTAGAGAGGATAAGCTAGCAAGTCGATATCCTCGATTATAGTTTATCCTCTTCATATGTAAACAAAGTATTATAGCGAATTGACCCAACAGTCCATTAACGTTATCAAACTAATAAATAAGGACTCATAAATAGCGCTTGCAATCATCTCATTTGTATTAAAGTGCTATTGTCTATCTTTTGAAAGTATTATATAATTCTAAAAATAAGTTCTTATTTCTTGAAATCCTATATCTTCCTGTAAAAAGTGTACTAGGAACGAAGCTTGTAGAGAAAGTCCGGATGCAAATGATTATCTTACTTATACTTTTAGAAATATAGGAGGGCGCCATGGTACCCTTGCAGACTTCGATTAATAATAAATTGAATGCCTATACTAAGTCTCCTATTATACTTCGACTATCTCCTTTGGGGTAGGAGCTTTCATCTTGTTTTATATCAATCTTATAATGAATCCTCATACCTTAACGATTTGCTTTTGAAGTGAACTATCTTCCTGTACCATTGGTTTATGGGAGAAATGATTGGGATTGTCTTTTTAACCGTTAACCTATTTTTACTACCGAGACCAGGGGCGACACTGACAGTGAGTCTCCTTAACCGGACAAATCGTCCTGGTGGAACAATTATAGAAAAGGTGTAGTTTTCCTTCTATTTATGGATGCTGGCTGGATTTATTATCGGCTTTGGTCCACCTTACCCAAACAGTCATTAATTGTAAACTAGGCCAAGAAGTAAACTCCCCTCTCATGGCTTCCCTCGTATCCTTTACAGTCGGCTTTATCATTTTACTTCTCCCATAAACAATAGGGAGTAGACGCTTTAAGTTAAAGAGATAAAATCAGGTCCAAAGTAGGTTAAGATCTGTCTACTTTATTGGCAGAACTCTTGGACTCGGATATATTACAGTGAATATTTTTTAATACCTTATTTAGACGTCACTTCTGTTTCCGGTATGTTAGACCAAATAATCCTAGCCTTAGTTAAATAAAACAAATACAATAATTGAACAAATCATCCTATTACGCAATAACATAAATTTGAAATTTCATTGATAATCTAATTTTATGAGAGGAACTATTATTCGCTTTTGACTTTAAATGTATTTAATAATCAGAACATATATTTTTCATTTTGCATAAAAGCTCAAGTTGAAATTAACTTGAGCTAGATGAAAATTATGCGTATGAATAAAATACTTCGTTTTATGGATCGCTCGGATAAAGTTGCAGAATGGTAATTAATTATTGTGCGCTGAAATATAACATGTATCCTAGTACAACATAAAATACGGAGTCTTGAACTCTGAAGCACCTTCTTCAACTTCAATATAGGTTTAAAACTTTAGCTTCACGAAGATATGCCTCCCTACTATCTCTTTTCCCTTCTCATAAAATCGTCGCCAATCAAACATCGATGCATTAGAAATGATTTCGACACCTTCAGCTTTAATTATAAATTCCAGATAAATGACAATGTTATTTAACTGTCTAGCAGGACGGTCACACCCCCTAATCCTCGCTCGTAAAATATAATAATCAGGAAAACAATAGTTTGATGACTTACAGTAATAACCTTCTTATCTTTTTTATTTTTCAACATATTAACAAAATGGTCTTCGTATCCTGCATTCCTACTACAAATAATGATGGTTTCCATAAATTAAATTAACATATTTTCATATAATTAACGAAGGTTCTATTAATGTTAGCTTAATAAACAAATAAATTTCCTTTTCCACATAAGTGGGAAAGGGTTTTGTAACGAATAATGTAATATTAACGTTTTGAGAAATATATTGATTAATTTAAGGGATTTCTGAAACGCGGAAATCCCTTTATATCAACATTTGTAGGCTTTTAAAATGGACTTGATATTATTAAAATGGATAAAAATTCGTGTTATTTGAACCAATTTGAACCAAATAGATGTTAGTTGAATACATATTTTGTTTTATACGTAAGCTCAAACTCTTATTATTTGGCAATCATATATTTCCTTTATACTAGAGTCTTCTTTTTTGTTCAACTCATTTAACTGTATAAAAACTCTATTTTCAGCTCTACTTATTGCCACATACCGAACTCTATGCTCTTCCTTATCCAAATCTGGATTTAGTAAAAATTCTCTCATGGTATCATCACCAACAATAAAAACATTTTCATATTCTTTACCTTTTGATTTATGGATTGTTATATGAGAGCTCTTATCATCAGATAGATTTATTGAGGATGATAAAGTTTTATACTTAGTACTCTTATAAAAGTCCACTATATCCCCTCTAGCACTTAAATTACTCATTGGTCTCTTAGATGTATCATTTAATTTTCTATCAAGTAAATGATATAAAACCTGATGAAAATCATAAAGACTACCATTACTATATGTGTCATACTCCTCTATTAAAGCAATCAAAATCTGTACGGATGTATTCCTTAAATTAAATTCATTAACCAGTTCTATATTTCGTTGTATTATCGTCTCCATTAATTTAATAGCCTTTTGAATCTGCCCATCTTTTGCATATTCAACAACTTCTATAAATTCAAGAATCATTCTTCTTCGGTCAAGATTGGAATCATGTTTATATAAAGCACTTTGAATCAACTCATCCACTATGATTTCTTCACCTAACACTTTCATTTCATTCGCCTCTGTATTCCTTCTAGATAATGAAACAAGGCTTTCGTTGTTGTGAATTATTTGTTCAGCTTTTTTAAAGGCTTTGATCTTTTCCCCTATAATGATAAAGACAGCTTTGGACATGTCTGCATTTGGTTCATTCTTATCCTTACTTTCTGGTTTTTGCACTATATCTGTCCGTAAGGTGTTTAAAAACTCAACGATTTCTTCCGTACTTCGCCTATTTGCTTTAATAACATAATGGCTCGATTTATCAACAGGGAAGTTTTCAAAGGTTTGAATGTTTGCACCTGCAAAGTTATATATTGATTGTGCTTTATCGCCAATCACACCAACTATACAATCTAAATTTTTCAATTTGAGTAATAAATCATTTTGGATTAAGTTAGTATCTTGATATTCATCGATAAAAATATATGGAAATTTCGTCTTTAATACTTCTAATATAAATGGGTTTTCTTTAATAAGTATATGGGAAAAATATAAAATATCTTCATGGTCCACAAGCCCTTTTTCCCAGTTTAACTTTTTTAATTCTAAAATTTCCTTTTCTAATATTCCTAAATTATTATTATTAAATCTATATCGATTTCCATAAATGATTGCCTCTACATATGCCTTGTTATGATCAGCTTTAAATATAACTTGTCCACTGGAATCAAGTGTAGTATATATGCTTGATAACCAATTTCTTAATGCTGGCATCTGCCAGTTGTTTGAGTTGCGTCTTAATATTTCTTCTTTATTCGTTGGACTTTCTAGTTTAGAACTAAACTTTCCATATTTTATCCACTTTCTTATATCATGTTGGCTCATTCTCATATCTATATGATTTTTAAATTTCCCTATATTTAGATTTAGCTCTTTTGGTAATTTAAAACAATACGGTTTCACAACATGTTTGTACAGAAAACTATGAATTGTGGAAACTTCTACATGACTTGCTATTTTTCCTCCTAGTCTTTCAATAATATTTTCTACTGCAGAGTTTGTATATGTGATACAAGCTACTTTTCCAGTCTTTCTTAACCGATTAGAGTTTTGTACAACATTTTTAATATGATTTATTAAAAAATGAGTTTTTCCTGCCCCCGGTCCAGCTTCAACTTTAAAACTTTTATCAATAGCTATTTTGCAATCAGAGGTAATTACTCTCATTTAATCACACACCCATTTTATAGCCTTTTTTATATATTCAGGTACTACTAACTTTCCCTTATATTCATTAATGTTTTCTTTCAATTTAACTGCTAATTCTAGGGCATATTCACCTTTACTTATTGAATTTAAATATCTTGATGCGAAAATTGCCTTTAACTTATCTTGTTCTTTCCAGCTACTTTCTAGAATAGCTTTCCTAATTATTTTATTTTCATCAGAGCCTCTTAGGCGCTCTAAGAACTCAGTAAGTTTTGCTTTTTTCATTTTATCGATATAGTATTTTAACTCTTCTTTATTCGATATGCTCTCGGTTAAAATTAAATGGGAAGGATTATCTAATGCAAGTTGGTATTCAAATGTTTTACTATACTTTTCTTGAGTAAACCCTTTTATATAATCATTATCTTCTTCTAACCCTTCAGGATAAACATGATTATATTTATAGTTATAGTCATTATTATTTAAATCTATTTCGTAAGGATAACATGCCTTCCAATGAGTCCCATTAATTTTCTTTTTCATTGGATCAATATCTTTAATAAAAGAAATCTTTCTTTTTATTGAATATTCATTTGAGGGATTAAACAGTTTTAAAAAGTGATCAAAATACTTACCCCCCACATTTATAACAGCTACGTGATTTTTCTCTAGAGATTTCCCCATATATTCTGCAAAAACTGGTACAAGTAATTGTTCTGTAATTCCTTCGACAAAAATAATTTTTTCTGCAAATAACATATTCGATTTTGTAGCATCTAAAAATCGCTGAATATACTTTTTACTTTCTGGTTCATCTTCTAAAGCTTTTCCAGGATAACTTACTTTTGTCTCATTACCCTCTTTATAAAAAACTATAATTTGTTCTAAGTCTAATATTGAAGAAATATGGGTTGAATGAGTCGTTACAAAAGCTTGCTTAACTTTTTTCTTTTCCAAGTTTTTATGTAAAAAATGAATAAAATCACTTTGCATTGTTGGATGCAAATGGGCTTCAGGTTCTTCAATAACTAATATTGGAAAAACCTTTGCATTACTCCCCATATACTTACCATCGGATTCAACTTGCATTTTTGATAGTAATAATGCGATATAAATCAGATTATTGTATCCTAGACCATTGTTTGTAATGGAGAGAGAGAGTCCTTCTGTATCTTTAATGATTAACTCTAAAACTGAAAATATATCACTTTCTGTTAATAAACCTTCAAAGTCGGGTGAAAAATTATCATAGTTTGCTCCTGTTTCTTCTGTGTAGCCTAACAATTCATCTTTTCCCTTTTTTAATCTATCTTGTATTAATTGAATCATTACATCGGATTGTTCTTTAAATTCTTTTCTTTTTTCATTAAGTTTCATCTCTTTTATTTCATCGTCTAAATCACTAGTTTTTATATCGTAATCTAAATAAAAGTCTATAATTTTCTTTAATAAGGTTTGTCTTCCTGTTAACATATCTCGTTCAACATCTCTAATCGCATCTAGAAATTGATAATCGAATCTTCTCAAGTCTTCCATGTTAACTGAAGCTTTATTGTTAGGATCGCCTACGTAAATTTTATAGACATACTTCCTTATAAAGTCTGCTTCAATAATTGACCATGCCTCAGCTTGGTTTTCAATACCTTTTAATTTTGTCTTGTATTCATTTAATTCTGTTTCAGGTAAGAAGAAATGATACTGTATTTGAGCTTTATATGGCTTTTTCAATTCTATTAGCCATGTACTAACAGTAGCTAATTCGTCTCCTAATTCCTCTTCGTCAGACTGACTTAAAGTAGCTGTGATTGTTATTTTAGGAGGGGATTCTTTTAATTCTGCTAAATTAATATATTTATAAAAATCATCGACAGACAATTGCTTATTAGTTTTAGAATCAATAATTAGAGATAACGCTTGTAATAAATTAGTCTTCCCCGAATTATTATGGCCAATTAAAACATTCAAACCTTCTTGAAAATCTACTTTTATATTTTTGAAACTTCTGAAATTTGAAAGTTCAATAGAAGAGATATACATTGAATTTCCTCCTTTAAATAAAAGGCACCGCTTATTTTTCGCGGTGCCTACATATCACTCCATTGGTTGTACATTCTTTTCGATAAAATCAATTTCTTCTTTACTTAAGTTGTATTTCTTATATAGCTGTTGATCAATTTCAGAAATGGATTTTGACCAGTCAATATCCGAATCTGGTGTAAAATCTTGAAATGGAACATTTCTCCAAGTTTCTCTGTTATTATCTTGAGTTACTTTGAGTGTACCTAATAAAGCCCTAACTAGTTTAGATTTAATGTATTTTAATGCGGCGTCTCCTTCAAATTCTGTCTCAAATGCACCGACACTAATAAAAGATTGTGTATAGCCTAATAATGGATTACCTAATATGGGAGAACTTAATACCTCCCCCAAAGCCCCGGTCCCATTACTCTTCGGTAAAATCACTTTATACATATCCAAGTTTGCATGACCTTCTAAATATTTAGCAGGAATAAATCGATATACACGTGAATTTCTGATAAGACCAAGTATTTTTACATCATTTGGCGTAGAGGGTTTTTCGGTAAATATACTTAATTGATTAATTATTGATGTTGTCAACCTTCTTTCCCGACCATTGCTTCCTATAATATCTTTATAATTAGGATAATCACTATATAAAGCCTCTAGATTAAATCTATTTTGCAAATAAATATGCTCCACTAGTGATTCAAAATTGGATTTACTTAAAACTTTATCTAAAATAGAATTTAACTCCGCATATTCAGTGAAGGTACCTATTTTCCCAAAACAACGATTAACATTACGGTATGTAATCGTTACACCTCCTTTTATATCCGTGTTTGGGAAAATTTTTGCAGAATCACGCTCATAAAAAACCACCTTAGTATGCTCATCATTAAGAATTTTTTCATTCCAGGACTTTGGAGTTTTTCCTGCATTAAACAAAAATCTTGCAGGTGTAATAAACATTACTTTACTTGCAATTTTAAAAGACTCTTCCATAAATAAATGATATACTGGGTTATCACTCGTACCTTTAGTTTCATCCTGATAAGGCGGATTTCCTATAATTACATCAAACTTCATGTTTTCATCTCCAAATGCCTTGTATATTTTCTCTGCTAGCTTTCCTTCACTTGCTAATTCCATTGTGTCTAATTGAATTAAATTTTTTGTTGAAATACCTTCTAGATTCCCATAAACAAATTCTTTAACAATATTATAAATAATATCACTTGGAGCACAAGCATACACTTGATTTTCTAGAATCCATTTAATACGTTCCTGTTCATTAGGAATCTCATCTTTTAAGCCGATATTCAACCTCTTTACAATCTCGGTAATATAAAGTCCACTTTTAGCATATAGATCAGCAAACTTTTTGGTTTTGTCTTTGAATATTTCAGGATTTTCTTTTTCAAGAGCGTCCACCATCATTTTTACTACTCGTTTTGGCGTGAAAATTTGATTCGTTTTTTGTGGTGGAATATAGTCAAAGATATCTTCTTTCAAGTTCTCATCAAAATAATTAGCTAAACGATCTTTTGTATCCATAAACTCTCTAATACTTGCATTAAAGACCACTTCATTAAATAACCCTGGTACTTTTCTTTCCTGTCCTTTTTCATCTACATATTCAAAGCCATCTCGCAGCTTTTTAAACTCTTCAATTGTAATACTTGTTAAATCCTCAAATGTTTCTTCATCAATATTTTCTTCAAAGTTTGAGAGTGTAGTGTTCTCATCCCCATAAGCCATTAGAAAGGATGGAATTGTTCGTGCAAATCCTCGCAAGTGATCACGTACATCATCTTCGGTTGTCTTCTTTTTCTTTTCTTCTACTTTTTCTATTTGTTCTTCTACTACATGATGGATTGTTTCTTCTATTTCTTTATTTATTTCCTCACTAAATGTTGTTTTAATTTCTGTTATCTTTTGCTCATATTCCTTTGTTATAATTTCTAAAGTTTTATCATCTTTATTTTGCTCTACTTCTTCTCTTTGTTGTTCGTACTTTCTGTTCAACTCTTTAACTTCATTAACCATCGTAAGGTGTTTTTCTGAAATGACATCTTCTAATGATGTGTTTACTTTTTTCTTTATATCTTCTGTCTGCCCTTTGTTTAACTTGAAATCATCTTTTAATTTATCGAAACCATTTGAAAATGATTCCGTAATATCTTTTGCTAAAGTCTTAATGGATGCCTTTTGTTTTTCTTCTGCTTCATCTATGGACTTAGCTACTTCTTCTAGATCTTGAATGGGTGCATAGATTTTATCTCCAAATAAATCCTTTGATTTCCCTACAACTACTTCTTTAGGTATATCAATTTCTCCATCATCATCTATCATGGGATTAGTTACTTCTACTTCTCGCTTAGGCTGTAACCTTTTATTTTTTTCTGGTGGAATTTTATCTAAAATCTCTTTAAAAGGTGAATTACCGGAAAAAATGCCTGCAATATTTGCAAAAAGCAGGTTGCTCATGAAACCCCTTTTGACAACTTCTCGGGATGTAATTCGTGTTGGAATGGTTAATACTTCAGATGCATCTATTTCATGCATTTCCCCGTCTTCATCTTCTGCAATCACTGGAAAGAAGTTTAATAGTTTTTTTATTTTTCGCTTTCTCTCTTTGCTTGTTTTCGAACTTCCGCTTGTTAAATTATTTGCAAATTCATCATAGAGTCTTAGTGTTCGATCAGGAGAAAAATCAAAGATGTAAGCGTTTTCTTTTCGGTACAACTTTCCATCCTTCTCATATTCATATGGATTTTGTGCCCTGAATCCAGCTTGGAAATAGAGACTAGGTGATTCTATGTTATTAAGCATAAGTACTGCTGTCCATTCAGGTATTGTCACACCTGTTGTTAACTGACCAACAGATAAAGTAATTGTCTTTTCATATTTTTTTATAGCGGCACGAACCCGGTCAAAACTTTTTGTGTTTTGCTTTAAATCTAGTGCCTCTTCCTCAAGATCATCATATAAACTGACACCGTCTCCAGCAGCAAGGATTACATGATAATCTTTAAAAACTGGATGAGTTTTTAAAAGTCTTTCTAGTGCCTTTGCTGCGTTCACTCGAGGCAATAGCCAAAATGTATGATTTAACTCTGCTCGATATTGCTCCTTAGAAAAAGGGAATTTCCCCGAAGATAAATTATCTAAAAATCGAATTACACTTTCCTCATACTCGAACCTTCCATTTTCTTTGACTCTAAAAAACTCATTTAAATCAAAAGCGTAATCAACATTTGTCCCCTCTTCTATAGTTATTCCTGTTGAAACTTCATCCTCAATCATTTTACTCATTTGATAGGTAAACATATTTAATGTTGGTAATGTTTCATATGGATTACCACCGATTGTTGGATCCCAATTTTTCTTTGCTTCTTGCTCATCTAAATAAGACCAGTTAAAAATTTGTTCTTCAGAAAAGTCCCCTCTAGCTAGAGCTTTAAAAGGTGTACCAGATAAATGTAAGGTAAACTTTCGATTAATCTGACTAAAGGCGATATCCGTTTTTCTTGTATCAATTCCTTCATGAGCTTCGTCAATTACAAGAAGGTCCCATTCCAAACCTGGTACCCACTCAAGTTTGTCATATTTTCCACCAGCAAATTTAGCTCCTTTTAAATCTTGTAAGGAAATAAAGGTAATTTGTGTTGGATTCTTATAATTTGTAGTCTCTAAAAAATCTAGATATTCCTCTCTTGTCATTGCCTTACCTTTTAAAGCATCTGTTTCGGAAACAAACTTCATGTGAGGCTCTTGCCATGCAATGAACTTTTTAAAATCGTCATACCACGAGTTTGCAATTGCTGGTCTGTTTGTTACGATAAGTACATTTGTAGGTTGAATATTTCTTATAAAATCATAAGTTGTTAATGTTTTGCCAAAACGGGGCTTGGCATTCCACAAAAATTTTTTAGGTTCAATATCACTTTTATAATATTCGTATGTTTTTTCTACTGCTTGTTGCTGTTCATTTCTCAATATGTAGTCTGAACGATTATCATCAATTTGTATCTCATCATAATCTTTATTAATAAACTTATCTGTTAACTCTTCTGCTCTTTCTAGATGTCCATTGAAGTAAAACCATTCATCAGCCCTATTATTAAAGTTTTTTCTTTCAATTCCGTTCATAATTAAATAGTTATGTAAATCTTTATCTCGAAACCATTTTCCATCAGAGCGACGAGCAAGCTTTTCAAATAATATTTTAGGATTTAAGCCGGCTGTTCCTACTTGCTCAAAGATTCTTGTTACAGCATCACGGGTAGTATCTCCTATTTTTACATAGCCATCATGGTTCGGAACTTCAGGTAGCGTATATCCATAAACTTTATATTGTACTTCTTCAAAAGGCTTTATAATCGTTTTATCCATTTAAGACTTCCTCCATTTCTTCTTTATAAATATCAGTTATTTTCACTATTTTATAATTCATGTTTTTAACTGAACTATCCAAAACACCTTCACTATCGTCATCTAAAAAGCTAAATATATCCAATTGCTCTGGCTCTTTTCTTCGTTGTTTTAAAACGGTACCATTTTCCTTTTCAGCATTTTCATATATTTCATCAAAAGTATATTCTGTTCTTTGAATTCGAATATTTTTAGTGTTTTTCCTTAAATTTATAGGTTGCCACTCACTAAAAATTATTACATCACCATCTGCACCTCTGCGTGTCAAGAAGTTACCATTAACAATATTAAGTGAGATAATTTTCTTAGCACTTTTCAATACTTTTTGATTTACTCTACCATTATGGTAATTTATTTGTTCTCGATAAAAGTCGTAATATTTTTCATACATATTCATGACACAAGTTTGTGCATTATCTTCCAACAACTCAATTCCATACAAAGTTGTTAAGGCTAGTAGTGAAAAGTTTTCATATTGTGTTAAATCAGAGTTATACTTTTTAGACACCATATTTAACTTCCGCTCAAGAATAGCAACTAAAAAGGCTCCCTCTCCAGCTGCTGGCTCTAAAAATGTGGTTGTTAAGCTTTCACAAGCCTTTTTGATTTCAGGAGTATCTAACATTTGATTAACTATCTTTTTGGGTGTGAATACTTCACCATGTTGTTGGACACGTGATCTAGATTTAATTATTCTTTCATTCATATACAGCTACTCCTTTTTTATACTGTAGTTTTCTATTATTTCAATCTCTTAAATTCCATTTATATAAATAACATTATGTAGTTCTATTTTATCATATATTTATTAATTTTTTACTTAATGCCCAATGACTAGGTGATAATTAATTTTACTTCTTTCTTATATAACTTTTTTCCGTCATGAATTCTACACTCATCCTTTAGATTATCTAGATTGTCGAGCTTTTTATAGTCCATTCTTGAAGAATTGTTTCTACAATTATCTTCCTTGCTTCTTTAGCTTCTGGGATAGGATATACCGGAAAAACATGATTCATACCAGGATATTCATGATAGTTTATTTTAATATTTTGCTCTTTTGCAATCCTATGAAACCTCCTTGCATCAGGCAAAATAAGCTCTCTAGTACCGATGAATAAGGTAATCTCTGCCAACCCCTCCAATTCCCCATAGATAGGACTCAATAAATAATGTCTTCGATCTGTGTTTCCTGCATATAATTTAGGCTCTTTGTCAAATAACGTTGGTTATAAATATTAGTCGAATAAATTATTATCGAGAACTAGCGTTCTAAATCCGTTGACTTTCACTACAGACAGCTGCTTTCCGCGGGCACGGCTTCAACT
>Ga0079226_10003665_pt1 | contig 11770 bp, 10 predicted proteins | sample Poulit2014_FD_76345 | JGI IMG/M metagenome (GOLD analysis project Ga0079226, IMG submission 76345) | Agricultural soil microbial communities from Georgia to study Nitrogen management - Poultry litter 2014 | ecosystem: Environmental > Terrestrial > Soil > Agricultural land | place: USA: Georgia... | reverse complement strand
TGGTGGACCTGGCAGCTGGACCGGCAGCGCTACCCCGACTGGGCCGGGCTGGTCGCCGACCTCGACGCCCGAGGCATCCGCACCACCACCTACGTCAACCCGTGGCTGGTCGACGCCGCACCCAAGAACGACCCGGCGATCCGCAATCTGTGGGCCGAGGCGCGGGATCTCGGGCATCTGGTCACCACCGCGGCCGGCGAGCCGTACCTGGTCGACCAGGGCGGATTCGACGCGTCGCTGGTCGACCTGACCGATCCGCAGGCCCGTTCCTGGTTCGCCGACGTGATCGCCGAGGAGGTGCTGGCCCACGGGGTCGACGGGTTCATGGCCGACTTCGGGGAGGGCCTGCCGTTCGACGCGGTGCTCGCCGACGGCGACCCGGCGCTGGCCCACAACGCGTGGCCGGGGCTGTGGGCCGAGACCGTCCGGCTCGGATGTGACCGGGCCGGGCGTCCCGACTGCGTCACCTGGTTCCGCACCGGGTCGCTCGGGCAGTCCGCGGTGGCCCCGCTGTTCTGGACCGGGGACCAGCTGGTCGGCTTCGGACCGCAGGACGGGCTGGCCTCGGTGCTGCTCGGGGAGTTCTCCGCCGGGGTGTCGGGGTGGCCCCTGGTGCACTCCGACGTCGGCGGCTACACCTCCGTCGACGCCGTGGTGACGCAGTACGAACGCACTCCGGAGTTGTTGCAGCGCTGGGCGGAGTACGAGGCGTTCGGGGTGGTGATGCGCACTCATGAGGGCAACCGTCCGGCCCACAATGCCCAGGTCTACGACTCGCCGCAGGCGGCCGCGGCCTTTGCCCGGATGACGCGGCTGCATGCGGCGCTCGAGCCGTACCGACGTCAGGTGGTGGCGGAGGCGACCCGGACCGGGGTGCCGGCGCTGCGGCACGGGTGGTTGGTGGCGCCGGGCACCACGGCCGCCACTGTGGACACCCAGATCTTCCTCGGCGACTCGCTGTTGGTCGCGCCGGTGCTGCAGGCGGACACCGACACCGTGCCGGTCACCTTCCCACCGGGCCGGTGGGTGCACCTGCTCACCGGCGAGGAGTTCGACGGCGGCCGGAGCACCGAGGTGGCGGCGCCACTGGGCCACCCGGCCGCGTTCCTGAGGGCCGACCATCCGCTGCGTGATGAGCTACGTCGTGCGGTGACCGACGCCTTGCCCGGGTGACCGGCCCCAACTTTGCACGTCAGACGGACCGCCGTTGCCCACAGGACATCTGCAGTCCGCCTCGAGCGCAAAGTTGGGGCCGTCCCAGTCAGTCGGCCTGGTCGAAACCAGTGGCACGGACCTCCACACGCCGGGACTGCGTGGTCAGCACCAGACGGACCGCGTCCAGCTCCGGCGCGACCCGGGTCAGGTGCACGCGTTCGCCGCGGACGAGCCGCACGGCCAGGTCCGGTAGGTCGTACGGCTGCTCGGAACGGATCACCACCACCGTGCGGTCGGCGAACACCAGCCGGGCGGTGTGCTCGACCGGTGCAGGGAGCACCGCGGCGATGCGGACGCCGCGCCGGTGCACGACGCGCAGGCGGTGGGTCAGGATCGTGGTCGGACCGGGCTCGCCGGCACGGATGCGCTCCAGCTCGGTGTCGATCGTGAGGAGGTCGGGATGCTCGGCGATGGGTGGTGGGCCGGGGTGATCCATCTCCGGGTCCCTGCCGAGGACGACCCGGAGCACCCAGTCCTTGGCGGTGCCGCCCACGGCACCATTGTCCTCCATCGCGGCGGGAAGAAGAAGACCTCGGTGGGCATCACTGTGATCGGCTGTCGACGTGACCGGCCTCGTCGAAGCGAGCCCGGGGCATCCTCCGCGTCACCACCGTGAACACCACTGCGGTGAGCAGGTAGCACGTCGACACCCCGGCCAGCACCGCGACCGAGCGTCCGTCCGGCGGCATCAGCAGCGCACAGGCCACCGCCCCGAGCACCAGGCAGACGTTGAAGATCATGTCGTAGAAGGTGAACGTGCGCCCCTTGTGGTCGTCGTCGACGTGCACCTGCACCAGGGTGTCGACACTGATCTTGATCGACTGCGCCAGCACGCCGGAGAGCGCAGCGGCGACCACCAGGAACCCGTGCACATAGATCGCACCGGGCAGCAGTTGCACCACAGCGGCCGCCAGCAGGCACACGATCATCCAGGCCCGCAGGCCCAGCCGCCGGACGGCCGGTGCGGTGAGCACCGCAGCCAGCACGAAGCCGCCAGCGGTCGCCCCGAGCACGATGCCGAGGTCGGCCAACGCCGCGTCGACGTCGGCGACCGGGTGGAAGTGGTTGCGGTAGACCAGGATCGTGGCGACGGTCACCAGTCCGTACGGGATGCGGTGTGCCGCGATGAGCAGCAGCCCGACGCCGGCCGGTGACCGCTCCTGCAGGTGCTGCACGGTCGCGCGGAGCCCGGCGAGCACGTCCGCCGCGCGGGTGGGATCGGCGATGTCGGGGCCGAGTTGCCCGCGGGAGAACCGCAGCGCCAGCCCGACACTGCCCAGGTAGCCGATCGCCGCCAGGGCGAACAGGATTGCGTCGACGTGGTTGTCGGCCAACAGCCCGCCGAGCCCGAGACGGACACCGAGTCCGACACCGGCGCCGACCACGGTCCCGGCCGGCCCGATGGTGGGCATCACCGAGTTGGCGACCAGGTACTCGTCCGGGTCGATGGTGTGTGGCAGTGACGCGCTGAGAGCGGCCAGCACGAACCGGTTCAGGCTCATCAGCACCAGCACGATGCCGTAGAAGGTGACCTCGCCCGGGCCACCGTTGCTCCAACCGATCGCGACGATGCCGGCGAGGACCAGTGACAGCGCGCTGCGGGCCAGGTCGACCGTGACCAGCGCCTGTCTTCGTGACCAGCGGTCCAGCACGACGCTGACGAAGGGGCCGGCGATCGAGAACGGCAACAGGGTGACCGCGAGCACGATCGCGACGGACACTGCGTCCGGCTGGCGTTCCGGTGAGAACAGCACGTATGACGCCAGCGCCACCTGCAGCAGCCCGTCGCACGACTGCACGGTGATCCGGACTGCCAGCAACCTGCGGAAGAGTCTGTGGCGCCACAGGCGCTGCAGGTTCCGGATCAGTTCCACGGCGGTGAGTCTGTCACGCCGTGCTGGCGCGCGCGGGGCGTGGTGGTCAGCCGGTGGGCGCGCCGTCGGTGAGCAGGCTGGCGAACCGGGCGAGGTCCACGTTGCCGCCGGACACCACCACGCCGACCCGCTTGCCGTCGACGGTGTCGGGGCTGAGGCTGCGCAGCCCGGCCAGCGAGGACGCACCGGACGGCTCGACGACCAGCTTCATCCGCTCGGCGTGGAACCGCATCGCCGCCACGATCTGGTCGTCGGTCACCGTGACCACCTCGACGCCGCACTGTCGCATGACGCCGAACGTGAGCGGTCCCAGACTGGTGGTCTGGGTGCCGTCGGCGATGGTCCGCGGGGTCGGGATGCTGACGATCTCGCCGCGACGCAGCGACTGCTGGGCGTCGTCGCCGGCGGCCGGCTCCACTCCGATGACCCGGCAGCCGGGCGACCACTCAGCGGCCGCCAACGCCGTACCTGACACCAGGCCTCCTCCCCCGCACGGGGTGATGAGTAGGTCGAGCGGGCCGACCTCCTCGATCAGCTCCTTGGCCGCGGTGCCCTGGCCGGCGATCACGTCGGGGTGGTCGAACGGCGGGATCAGCACTCCCCCGGTCCGGGCGACGACCGTGTCGGTGACCTCGGCGCGGTCCTCGGTGTACCGGTCGTAGCGGACGATCTCCGCGCCGTAGCCGGCGGTCGCGGCGACCTTCACCTCCGGGGCGTCGTGCGGCATCACGATGGTGGCACGCACGTCGTGCAGTCGGGCAGCCAGTGCGACGGCCTGGGCGTGGTTGCCGGACGAGAACGCGACGACCCCGGCGGCACGCTGGGCCTCATCGAATTGGGCGATCGCATTGAAACCGCCGCGGAACTTGAAGGCCCCCATCCGCTGCAGGTTCTCGCACTTGAAGAACACTGTGCAGCCCAGCTCCGCATCAGCGGTGGACGAGGTGAGCACCGGTGTGCGATGTGCCACGCCGGCGAGCCGGTCGGCGGCGGCAACGATGTCCCGGGCGGTCGGGAGGGCTCGGGACGGGACGGACTCGGTCATGGCTCGCAGCCTATGCCGGCTGGGCACGGATCACTCCGCCCCGGCCTCCCCACCCCGGTCAGTCCCGGTGGACGCTGTGCCCGCATCCCGCTCGCAGAACACGGGGTCGGCATCGAGGGTGATCTCCAGACCCACGGGCGGACCACCGTACCTGCGACCGGCGTTGATGATCATGATCAGCCGGAAGAGACGGAACTGGTTGCCGTACTTGGCGGTCATGGCGCGTTGGGCCCGTCGCCGCTGCGACCGGGGAAGGATCCGTGCGTGGCCGGGTTGCCACGGTCCGCGCGGCTCACCGTGGAAGGTGGCGGCCGCGACCCAGACGCGGCGGTCGCGACGGATGCGTCTGACCTTCCACGACCGACCGGGGGTGTACGCGTACCACCGCTCGCCCGCGGGCGCCAACCAGATCGGTGTCGACCTGGTCGAGCCGTCGCGTCGGAGGGTTTGCAGGGCGAAGAACCGATCATGGTGCGGGTCTGTCCGGAACTGCAGGCCGACGGAGCGGTCCTGCAGCAGCGTGTGGAGCTGGTGAATGATGTGCATGAGAGTGCGGGTTTCCTTCTGGCATGGAGAAGTGAGCTACTGGCGATTGGGCCCACCGGGTTGGCTGGACCGATGCGGTGGGCGGTGCACTGCCGACCACGGCGATGAGGCGGCTGCGCGACCATCCTGCCCACGGACGCCTGCTGTGGGTTGTACGGTGTCGGCCTGCGACGTGTCGGCCCGGTAGAGCGCCGAGTCGGGTGTGTAGGCGCCTGCCGCGCGGTAGTAGATGTTGGTGACACCGACCAGGACCGCCGAGGTGACGGCGTACATCGCGCTGCTGAGGGCCGGAACGAGATCGACGGGCAACGTGTACGCCATCACCACCCGGACGGTGGAGTCCAGCAGCGTGCCTGCACCCCACAGTGCCGTGGAAATCCGCCACATCCGGCGAAACCGGGGTGCCCGCCCCCAGATGGCGTCCCAGTCGGTCGGCCAGCCGAGCCGGCCCTCCAGGAGTGGTCGGGAGAAGTGGAATGCCAGCGGCCGTCGGGCGACGAGCGTCCCGAGGAACCACACGCCTGTGACTGCGGTCAGCCAACCCTCCTTGGCCAACAGGAACCTGGTGCTGCCGGTCAGCAGCGACAGCCCCACGCTGAGCAGCATCGTGGTGAGCACGAAGATGGCGACCGCGTCCAGCTGGTGTTGTGTCACCACCACGACAACCGCTGTCACGCCGGAGACGAGTGCGCCGGCCAGCAGTGCCAGGTAGACCCCGACACCCGCACCACGTAGCCCGTAGAACAGGACGAGCGGAACGATCAGGTCGAACACCATCCGCCCTGCGGCGACCGCGGCGTTGCGGCTCCGTCGTGGGTCCTGAGCTGTGGCCGTCGGGCTCACGACGGGGACCGGACGGTGCCGGCCCGGAACAGGGCGACCAGCTCGCGTGCGTAGTGCGTGCAGTCCAGGTCCGGCATCGATCCCAACAGCAATGGCAGTCCGTCCACGGCGCGTTGGATGACGGTGGCCATGATGACCGGGTCGAACTCGCCGAACTCACCGGTGGCCTGGCCGTCACGCAGGATCTGCTCGACGGGTGAGATCACCTGTCGGTCGGTGGCGGCGTCGTAGTCCAGTCCGCCGGCCAGCAGGATGGCCATCAGCGCCTTCATCGGAGCCCGGTGTGTGTCGATGAACCCGACGATGCCCTCGATGTAGGCGTGCAGCCGGGCCGCGGCGCTCTCCTGCCCCTGCAGCTGCTCGGCCATGAACGTGCCGACCGAGGCCATCACGTCCTTCGCCGTCGCGGCGATGAGTTCGTCCTTCCCCGCGAAGTGGTACGAGATCAGCCGCGTGCTGGACAGGCCCGCGCGTTCGGCGATCCGCGAGAACGAGGCACGCCCGTACCCCTCGTCGGCGATCACGTCGATCGTCGCAGTGATGATCTGTGTTCGCCGTGCTGCGGCTGCGGGAGACTGACCGGACTGGGTTACTCGCACAGGTAAAAGATTACCTATGCAAGTAACTCAGTGCAAGCCGCAGGGACGACGGAGAGGTTCATCAGCGGCACAGGAGGCCGCGTCGGCGTGGGCCGATGCCGTCAATACGCTGCACCCCGTGACAACAGCAGATCCCGATGCACCCACTGATTCGGTCGCCAAGGCCTTGGCCGACTTTCGTCGCGTTCCGATCGCCCTGCTCGTCGTGCTGGGCATCTGCGCGGCGATCGGCGCTGTCGTGGCGGCGGTGTGTGCCACCCGCGACGCGGTTGCGACGTGTGGCGACCGCGTGATGTCGCCCGGCGAGACCTGCACCCTGCGGGTGTCGCGCCGGTCCATGGCCAAGCGCGACTGGACCTACGAGCAACGTCTCGAGTTCAGCGAGTACGAGAACCTCGCGCTCGCGGTCGCAGGCGTGGTCGTCGCCATCATTGCCGCGGGCATGATCGTGGCGGTGCTGGCGCGGTGGGCCCGGGACCTGGCCGTCGCTGATGGCCTCACCGGCGCCGAGGAACCGATCGCCGCCCACGCCAGGACCAACGGTCTGCTGACCGGCGCACTGAGCTTGGGTGCCTGCATCGCCGGCGGTGTCGCTGCGTTGTTCGGCGTGCGGGCCTTCCGCGGACCTGATCCCGACGTGGTCGTGCTGGTGGTTGCTGCGGGGGCCGCCGCCCTCGCCGTCGTGATGCTGATCGTCGGACGACCCTCCGGTGCCATCCTGGTGTGGGTCTACCCGTCGGTCGTCCGCGTCGTCACCCGCAGCAAGGTCCACGACCTCGCCTGGCATGACATGCACTACACCACCAGTCTCGCCGCCGAGCCGACCACGAGCCTGTCTTGGCGGGGGCACCGCCACCTGCTCGAGGTCACCGACAAGGACTTCTTCGCCACCATGCGCACACGGATCAACGATGCCGTACGGACAGGGCTCCGCCAGCGTGCCACTGCCGGCGAGGTCGCCGACTTCCGTCGAGTGACGGTGGACGACTCCACCCTGACGGTCGACGGGCAGGCCGTCCCGGCCCAGAGCATCGCTGCCGTGGTTGCCGTACGGACCAAGGACACCAACGTGTTCGAGTTCCGCGACCAGCAGGGCCGGGCCGTCCGGAGCGTACGGGTGACCGAGGTCGCCAACGTTGACGTCCTGTTCGAGCTGTTGTCGAGTCGGTTCGGCATCCGGCTGTCGCACAGGTGATCCGGTGCCGATCCAACGGGCTCGGTGACGCTCTTTGCGTGGATGTCGTAGCGGTCCCCTATTAATACTGTCTCCGCAAGATCCTCGGCGTGGACCGGGAGAGCCACCGCGGAAGCATCGACCGCGCAACCATGTGATAGACAACCGGGCATGCCCGAGGAGCGCCCGACCCGTGCCCAGGAGGCCGCGCGTCGTGCCGAGCTGGCAGCGGCGCACATGCGCAACGAGTCGCAGCAGGCCCAAAAGCTGATCGATGCATTCGTCGCGCGCGTGACGGAGCTGGAGGTGCCGACCGAGCCGCTGCGGGCGAGGCTCCTTGACGGTGCGCAGGTGCGGACGGACCGCAACGGCTGGTACCTGAAGGCCGACCGGTCGGTTGCCATCGGTGACGACGGAGCGTACTACGTCCTCGTCGTCGCCGGCGGTTGGCTGGACCGCCTTCGTGGGGTGAGACTCAGCCCGACGCCACCGCCGCTGGTCGTGGCCCGAGGTGGCCGGGACGGTGAGACCGGCGACCTGCGCTTCTTCCTCGACCGCTTCCTGGAGCGGCACAGTCGCTGATCGGGTTGGCCGCGACACCACCGCATCGGCGGCGGACAACACCGGCGCCAACTCGGACAACACCTTGGTCGACACGTGGTCGCGATGCTGGTGGGCATCGAACAAGGAGGGTCCGATGCCTGCTGTTGCGCTCGTTGATGCACCTGGCCGTGGGGCATGGTCGGGTGCATGCACCACACCGGACGGGTCGCGACACCGTCGTGGCAGCGGAACCTTCGTCGATGTGCTGGAACGGGAGTGGCACGTACTCGCCACATCCGGCGACTGGGCCACCGCCGTCCGGCAATGGGGGTGGAGGCACCCCGCCGTGCTGGCGGGGTGCCGCACCCCGGACGATGTCCTCGACACGATCCGCGCGGATCCCGATCCGGTGCTGCTCGCGCTGCTCGAGCTGGCGGGGTCCGGTGATGTGACGGCTGGCCGGGTGGTGGTCCAGTCGATGCTGCCGAAGTTGATCGTGATGGCGCGGCGCGACCCCGACCACGAAACCGCCGACTACGTCAGTTGGCTCTGGGTGGTGATCCGCCGGTACCCCACGCGTCGCCGGCGCCGTCGGGTGGCGGCCAACCTGGCCTTGGACACTCTCAAGCAGGCGACGCGTTCCCGAGTGCGCCATGAGATCCCATATCACTCGGAATCCCTTGCACAATTGGAACATGCCCCTTTCGCGTCGGTGTCCGACGAGCCAGGCTCTGACGCTCTGACAGCCAGCCGGGTGATCGATGGCGCTCGCCGGTTGGGCCTGGTCGACGATGCCACCGCTCGAGTGTTGGCCTTGGTCTACGACACAGGTCTGCCCGGTCGGGAAGCCGCCGAAATGCTGGACATGAGCGTCGCCACGGTTCGCTGGCGTTGTTCGCGGGCAGTCCGTACGCTCGCGGCCCACTCCCATGAGCTGTTGGACGCCGCCTGATGACGCCTTGCGAGCGGCGGGAGAGCCGCATTTCGGCGACCCGGTCACACGAATGCGATCGGACCCTTGCCCTTCCGTCCGAAATGTGACTAACCTGACCTCATCGTTATCCGACGGCTCGGGGCACGTTCTTCGCGGACGGTGGTCTTGGACCCGAGCCCCGCGACGGCGCAGGCTGTCTCGAAACTCACTGCTCCTGCTGCGCTGGTACGCATGGGCGCGCTGGTCGCCGTCGCCTCGGTCGCACTGGTGCTCGGTCTGACACAGACCGCGCACGCGGAGGACGCAGAGGAGCCAGTGCTGGGCGGGGTCGTCGACAAGACGGTGCGTCAGGTCGACGAGGTCGTGGGGGACACGGAGTCCACTGTCGACAAGGTCACCGAGCCTGTCTCGTCAGCGGTGCGCAAGGCCACGAAGCCTCTGCGTCACAGCAAGTCCGGAAGCTCGAAATCCCAGTCCTCCAAGGAAAAGCGCGCATCCCAGGGTGGCTCGTCAGATGAGCGGCAGTCGACCGACGACAAGACGACCCGGTCGGATGTCCCCGTCGCAGAGAAGGGCGCGGCGACGAAGAAGAGCGTCGGGACCGACAACGTTGGTCGGACTGGCGCGCGAGGGGCCGCCGAAACCCATGGATCGAGCGACAACGACGGGTCAAGTGCGACCCAGCAGCGGGCCACGGCGGGCGGCACCGTCAGCTCGACGCTGAAGTCGACTCTGGGCGCCTTGACCGGGAACTCGCCGCAGGCGACTACGGAGCCCGGGACGACCGCGGACGGCAGCGCTGACCGGACGACGAAGCGCATGAAGGGCGCGGACGACCCGAAGCGCACCGACACCACGAAGGCAGGCAAGGCCCAGCAGCCGCGCACTGAAGACGGTGCGGCAACGAAGACGGACCGGCGTACCGCTGCAGAGTCGGTGGACCGCGTGTTGGCCCCCGTGACCTCACTCACGAGCCAGGTGACGGCCCCGGTTCTCGGCGAGGCCACCGCGCCGGTGGTGGACGAGGTGGTCGCCCCGGTCGTGGACGAGGTCGTTGTCCCTGTCACGGACGAAGTGGCCGCCCCCGTCCTCGACGGTGTGGCTGCCCCGGCTCTCAATGGTGTGGCCGTGCCAGTCGTGGACGACGTCGCAGTGCCGGTCCTCGACGAAGTAGCCCGTACGGCTGCCCCAGTTGTCGACGACGTCACCAGCACGGTCACGCCGGTGACGGCGGCCACGGCCGACGTCGCATCACCACTCGTCGGTGCGTTGACAGAGACCGCAGCTCCGCTGGTGGACACGGTGACCGGGACGACATCGCCGGTTGTGGATGCTGTTTCGCAGACAGCCTCGCCGGTCGCCACAGGCACCGCCACGCTCACCACTTCGGTGATGCACGACATCCTGCCCGACCGCCCCACTGGCATTGACGGCAGCGATCGGACGGCTACCGGTGCCGTGATCGACCTGGTGCACCCGATCGCAGTCGACCTGACCGGTGAGCAGGCAGCGGTCAGCGTTATCGACTTCGGCGACCTGCCCGCCGCCGTCAACGGCCTCGACCTGCTGACGTTGGACCAAGTCGACTTGGGCACCGGGTCACTCGACCAGGCGGCATTGATCGACCAGGTCGATCTCGACGCTGACGATGCTGACCGGACCACAACGGTTGCTGCCGGCGTCGGCGACACCAACACCGGAGGCGAGGGGACGGCTCCAGCCGGATCCTCGGCGTCGGCTGGAGGTGCGACTGCGAGCACGGTCGGCCTGTCCGGTACGCAGCTGAGCCTGCGGCCCAACAATCTCTCGGAGCGTTCGACGCTCTTCAACATGAACCTTCCGGCGGGCCCCACATTTGGCCCGGGCACCTCTCCTGACTGAGGCGTTGGCAACGGCCGCTGGTGTCACCAACGGCCGCACGTTCAACAGAGCGACGGCTCGATGTGGCCGTCGTCCCAACGCATCAGTAGATGGAGACGATCATGAGATTCAGATTGTCTCGGGGGCTGCGATCTGTGGCACTGGCCACGGTGATCGCAGGAGGAATTCTCGCCTTCGGCGGGGCAGTGGCCCACGCTGACGATGGATCATCATCCGGCGAAGGCGACCGTAGGGCGACCAGCGATCAGGGCACGGTCTCTGACGTGCTGGGCGCCGTGACAAACCAGACCGAGAAGCTCGGGGTGCCTGTCAAGGGCCTCCTCGGTCAGGACGACAGCAAGCGCGAGGCGCGAGAGAGCAAGGCTGACCGGCAGGCAGAGGCGGAGAAGGACAAGCCCAGCTCGTCGGACAAGAAGGCCAAGGCCAACGCTTCGCACTCCACCAAATCCACCAAGGGCACGGCCGAGCAGGACTCGACCAAGCGCCAGGTGGGCACGACGGTGAAGGCCAAGAAGCCGACCGTCGCAACGAAGAATGCCAAGGAGGCAACTCAGAACACCGTCACGAACACGAAGGCCGCAGTCAAGAAGGCCAAGGAATCGGTCAAGCAGACCAACAAGGAAGTCAAGAGCACGAAGAAGGAGGCCGTTGACAAGGTCAAGCTCCCGGACGGTCAGGGCGCGGTGTCGCATGACACCAGCGTGCAGAGCGACCGTGACGGGACGCACACGAAGTCGGTGACGACGACCCCCAAGAGGACTACCCAGACTGCTGTGAAGCACCAGTCTGACGGCAGTCAGCACTCGGTGAAGGCTTCGGCCAACGCCGGGAAGAAGGGGGAGCCGAGCACGATCTCCGCGGAGATTGGGTCAGCGGGTGACCAGCCCAACGGCTCTCTGCTTGGTTCGGTCACTGACCTCACCCGGTCGGTTCCCGTCGTCGGATCGACTGTCGACTCCGTACTCGGGGGGCCGGCGAAGGACGTCGTTGACAGGACCACCGCGACCGAGGAATCGGTTGACCAGGTCGTCGACACGACGGCAACGGTCAAGAAGCCAGTACGGGGTGTCGTCGACACGGTGAACGAGGGCGTTGTCCTCAATCCGAAGATGCCGG